>Ga0209273_10000279_pt1 | contig 77696 bp, 69 predicted proteins | sample tdAd471_FD_187126 | JGI IMG/M metagenome (GOLD analysis project Ga0209273, IMG submission 187126) | Marine sediment microbial communities from the Atlantic coast under amendment with organic carbon and nitrate - tdAd47.1 (SPAdes)... | ecosystem: Environmental > Aquatic > Marine > Coastal >...
TACCGATACATCAGCTTGTCAAATGATAAACAATGTAGGAATTGCTAATGTTGGTTTTGGAAACATCTCCATCTACCCTAATCCAACCAATGGATTATTTACCATAGATATGGGAAGCCATAGTGAAGCTGTTAACTATACTGTTACTTCAGTAGATGGAAGGATAATAACACAAAAATCAAATGTTACTGATAACAAAATAACTATTGATTTAGGTAATGAAAGTAAAGGAGTTTACTTACTTAAACTTCATAATCATAAATCATCCAGTGTATTAAGAATATCTAAGTTATAGAAGTACATTTCTTAATCTAACAAATTTAAAGCCTCATCTAACGATGGGGCTTTTTTGATTAAAAAGTTAACAGGAATTAGCACTTCTTATTATTATTTAGATTAAATTCGTCAAAATTCTATAAACCAAAACAATGAAAAACCATTTACTAAAATTGTCATTAAGTATTATAGCTTTAATTGGACTTACTGTTCAATCAAGTGCTCAATGTCCTAATATAGTATGTCCCGGAAATATCACTGTAAATAGTGATTCAGGAATATGCGGAGCTGTAGTAAATTATACTGCGCCTATAGGTGTAGATACATGTAATGTATCTTCCCAAACATATAACTATACCGGTAGTATGCAAGTTTTTACTGTTCCTACCGGAGTGACGTCTATTAATATTGATATGACAGGTGCTTCGGGTGGAGACTTAGGAACGGCACTTGGAGGAAAAGGAGGAAGGGTACAAGGTTCTTTAAGTGTAATTCCAGGTACAGTAATTAATATTTTTGTTGGTAAGCAAGGAACAAGTTCAATTAGTAGTCAAAATACGGATAGTATTACTGGAGGCGGAGGAGTCTTTTCTTACTCTAGCGGTGGAAAATCTGGAACCGGAGGGGGTGCGTCAGATATTAGAATTGGTGGAACTGGTTTAAACAACAGGGTTGTAGTAGCAGGAGGAGGTGGTGGTGCTGGAGGTACTACATCTCAGTCTCTAGCTGGAGGAAATGGCGGTGGATTAGTTGGCGCTGATGGCATTAATTGGAATACATGGCCAAATGCTGGTGGTAAGGGAGGAACTCAAACAGCTGGGGGAGCTATGGGAGTTGCTTGTTGTTCTTGTCCAACTTATACAACAGCAGGAATATTAGGAATTGGAGGTTTTGGTTCAGGTGATGGAGCTGGCGGAGGCGGAGGCGGAGGTGGCTATTATGGTGGTGGTGGAGCCTGTTTTTCAGGTGCTGGAGGCGGAAGTAGTTATACAGATAGCTCTGTTACTAATGTAATACATACTCAAGGTTTTCAAACTGGTCATGGACAAGTAATAATCTCATGGACTTCTAGCGGAATATCAACAACCCAAATAGCCGGTTTGTCAAGTGGTTCATTATTTCCTGGAGGAACAACAACAAATACCTTTGTAGTAACAAGCGGTTCATTCTCCGATACATGTTCATTTACGGTATACGTTGGAGGGGGAGTAGATACTTCAGTTACAAGAAACCTATCCACTTTCACAGCTAATGAAACTGGCGCTACCTATCAGTGGTTAAACTGTGATAGTAACTTTATGGCAATTAGTGGAGCAACCAATCAAAGCTATACTGCAACAACCAATGGTTCTTATGCAGTAGTAGTAAGCAAAAATGGTTGTACCGATACATCAGCTTGTCAAATGATAAACAATGTAGGAATTGCTAATGTTGGTTTTGGAAACATCTCCATCTATCCTAATCCAACCAATGGATTATTTACCATAGATATGGGAAGCTATAGTGAAGCTGTTAACTATACCGTTACCTCAATAGACGGAAGAATAGTAACAAAGAAATCAAATGTTACTGATAATAAAATAAGCATTGATTTAGGTAATGAACGGAAGGGAATTTATTTACTTAAACTTCACAATGATAAATCATCAAGTGTATTTAGAATAACCAAATTATAGAAACTCTTAATCTAACAAATTTAAAGCCTCATCTAACGATGGGGCTTTTTTGTCTAAAAGACTTTCTTATTATTTGCTCAGAATAAAATATTGTTGTTACTTTTCACTTTAAACCAACTAAATAATTTATTATGAAAAAACAATTACTTTTTGGAGCATTGGTTTTAGTTGGCATTTTTAGTTTTATTAATTCTTTTGCTCAAACTACTTACACTTTTACCAATTGTGGAGCTACTGGAGGTACAGGTCCAACTCAAGGACAGGTAAATACAGCATATTCATCTACTAATTTGAATGGAAATGTAACCGTAAATACCCAAGGCATTCAAGAATGGGTTGTGCCATATACAGGCAACTATTCAATTTATGCTGCAGGAGCTCAAGGAGGTGATTATGGTACAACATATATTGCTGGGAGAGGAGCCAGTATTTATGGTGAGTTTAATTTAACTGCAGGTACTGTTTTACAGATTGTTGTAGGACAAAGGGGAGCTGATTATATGACAACAGGAAATGCTGCTACTGGTGGTGGTGGTGGTTCTTATGTGGTCGATACATCTAATACTACACCTTTAGTTATTGCTGGTGGTGGCGGTGGAAGAAGAAATACAGGGGCTGCAGGAACTTTTGCTCAAGCAGATGGTACTATATCAAATAATGGGCAAGATGCAGCAGCTACAACTGGAACTGGAGGGAGTGCTGGAAATGGAGGAACATCCAGTGAACCAGCAGGTGGTGGAACTGGGGGGCCAGGTGCAGGCTTATTATCAAATGGTGGTGCTTGTGGATCTTGCTCATCAAATTCATATGGGAAAGCATTTGTAAATGGAGCATTAGGTGGTATTATTGGTTTGCCATATACTTCCGGAACTGGTACGCAAGGTGGTTTTGGTGGTGGTGGTTCAGGTTGCTGGTGCTATAGAGGAACTCCTGGTGGCGGAGGAGGATACAGTGGAGGTGGAACTGGTATAAACAATACGGCCGCAGGTGGTGGTGGTTCTTTTAATGCAGGAACTAATAAAATGGACACATCAGGAGTTCATTCAGGTCATGGAAAAGTAGTGATTACCTTGTTATGCCCATCAATTGCTCCTTCTATTAGCTGTTCATCAAACCTAATATTAAATAGTGATTCTAATAACTGTGGAGTAATGGTTAATTATGCAGCACCTAACGATCCTTGTGCAACTGTTACACAAACATCTGGCTTGCCTAGTGGCTCTGTTTTCCCTATTGGAACTACAACTAATACATTTATAGCTACTAATTCGTTTGGTTCAGATACTTGTTCATTTACAATAACAGTTGTAGATAGCATAATGCCAACAGTTACATGTCCATCAAATGTTGTGACTTGTAATTCAGTGGTAAATAATATAGCCCCAGCTTATTATGATAATTGTTCGGTAAATGTAACGTATACCCTTTCCGGAGCAACAACAGGTTCAGGAAACAATGATGCAAGCGGAGCAACATTTAATGTAGGCGTAACTACAGTTCAATATATGGTATCAGATTCATCCGGAAATATGGATTCTTGTTCGTTTACTGTGACCAACAATATGGTTGACACTTCAGTAAGCAGAAACCTATCAACTTTTACAGCTAATGAAACTGGTGCTACCTATCAGTGGTTAAACTGTGATAGTAACTTTATGGCAATTAGTGGTGCAACAAATCAAAGCTATACTGCAACAACTAATGGTTCTTATGCGGTAATAGTAAGCAAAAATGGTTGTACTGATACATCAGCCTGTCAAATGATAAACAATGTAGGAATTACTAATGTTGGTTTTGGAAACATCTCCATCTACCCAAATCCAACCAATGGATTGTTTACCATAGATATGGGAAGCTATGATGAAGTTGTTAACTATACCATTACTTCAATAGACGGAAGAATAGTAACACAAAAATCAAATGTAATTGAGAATAAAATAACCATTGATTTAGGTAATGAAAGTAAAGGAGTTTATTTACTCAAACTTCATAATCATAAATCATCAAGTGTATTTAGAATATCTAGGTTATAGAAATCATTTCTTAATCTAATAAATTCAAAGCCTCATCTAACGATGGGGCTTTTTTGTCCAATAGTTTTTAATTTGTTTGTCCAAAATAATATTTTGTTGTTTCTTTTCACTTTAAAAACCAAATAAAAATTTATTATGAAAAAACAATTACTAAGATTATCATTAAGTATTTTAACTGTTATTGGATTTGCGGTTCAATCGAATGCTCAATGTCCGAAAATTAATTGCCCTTCAAACATTACAACTTGTGATCCTTTAGTAAGCTATACAGCTCCATTTGGTTCTGATTCTTGTAATCCAATTTTAGGAGCAGATACTTTCAATTATACAGGTGCCCAACAAATATTTGTTGTTCCTGGAGGAGTGACCTCAGTTAGTATAGCTGCTTATGGAGCTGAGGGAGGTACAAATCAAAATGATTCATCAATAATTGGATCATGTAGGATTGGAGGTAAGGGCGGTTATGCAACAGGTAATCTGTCAGTGTCACCTGGGGATACTTTATTTGTGTATGTTGGAGGAAGAGGTTATTCTGGAAATGATGGAGGCTGGAATGGCGGAGGGATATCCTGTACTAACAAACAAACATGCTCTAAAGGAGGAGGTGCTTCTGATGTTAGAGTTGGTGGTATTACATTAAATGATAGAGTAATTGTTGCTGGTGGTGGTGGCGGTACAGAATATTCTGGATGTAATGGATTTGGTGGAGACGGTGGTGGTTTAACCGGTGGAGCTGGTAGTGAGGGGACTGTTTCTTCTAAAAATGGGCAAGGGGGAACTCAATCTGCCGGAGGTGCTGGAGGAATACACACATCTACTCAATACAATGGAATGCCAGGAACCCTTGGGGTTGGTGGTGCTGGAGGAATCCATCCTAATGGGCATTCCGGAAGTGGCGGTGGAGGATATTATGGAGGAGGTGGAAGTGCTGTTGACGCTCACGGAGGCGGAGGGTCCTCTTATATAGGTGGAGTTACTGGTGGCTCAACAACAGCAGGCGTAAAATTAGATCATGGTCAAATAATAATATCATATAATGCAGCAGGTCCTGTTAATATTAATCAGATATCGGGTCTTACAAGTGGTTCAATATTTCCGTCAGGTGTTACTACTAATACTTTTGTGGCAACAAGTGGATCTTTTTCTGATACTTGTTCATTTACTGTTACTGTAAATGCTCCAGACACCTCAGTAAGCAGAAACCTATCCACTTTCACAGCTAATGAAACTGGTGCTACTTATCAGTGGTTAAATTGCGATAGTAACTTTATGGCAATTAGTGGCGCAACCAACCAAAGCTATACTGCAACAACCAATGGTTCTTACGCAGTAGTAGTAAGTAAAAATGGTTGTACCGACACATCAGCTTGTCAAATGATAAATAATGTAGGAATTGCTAATGTTGGTTTTGGAAACATCTCCATCTATCCAAACCCAACTAATGGATTATTTACCATAGATATGGGAAGCTATGATGAAGCAGTTAACTATACTGTCTCTTCAATAGATGGAAGAATAGTAACACAAAAATCAAATGTAATCGAGAATAAAATAACCATTGATTTAGGTAATGAAAGTAAAGGAGTTTATTTACTCAAACTTCATAATCATAAATCATCAAGTGTATTTAGAATATCTAGGTTATAGAAATCATTTCTTAATCTAACAAGCTTAAGGCCTCATCTAAAGAAAGATGGGGCTTTTTTAATTGAATACCATATTCTTATACTTGAATGTAAAACCTAACTGTTCAATTTTTTTAGAGCTTACTCTGCTACCGTTTAAAATTACTTCAGCTCTTTCTCCTAACACTAATTTCAATACCCAAGAAGGTATATTAGGTAACCAAATTTTTTTCTTGACTGATGAGGCTAATTTATTTGTTAGCTCACTGTTAGTAATATGTGTAGGGGCAACCGCATTGAACTCACCTGCCATATTGGTTTCTTTAATTGCCTTTAGGTAAAGCTGACATAAATCTTCAATGTGAATCCAAGGTAGATATTGGCTTCCTTTACCCAAAGCAGCGCCAAACCCCATTTTAATGGGTTGTAGTATTTGTTTTACAATCTGGCTCTCTTCACCAATTACTATTCCTGTTCGTAATTTTACAGTTCTTAATCCAATCTGCTCAAACTGAGTAGCCGACTTTTCCCACAATACACAGCAGTGAGCTAAAAAATCGTTACCTGGTTGGTCTTCTTCAGTAAGTATTTTTTCTGACGTTTTTGTGCCGTAATAGTTCACTCCAGAGGCAGAAATAAATGATTTAGGTTTTATCTCTAGCGATTTAATTTGAGTAAATAATAGGTTTGCAGCGTTAACCCTACTAGTTATAATTTCTTGTTTTCGTTTTTGAGTCCATCTTTTATCAAAAACACCTGCTCCTGCTAAATGGATAATGTGGTCAACACTATTAATAGCATTTGTATCTATTTTTTGATTTTCAACATCCCAAAAATAGGTTTTGAACCGGTTGTTATTTGATGGGTTTCTGCTTAGATGAATAACTTCATATCCTTCTTGATGTAACAGATTCGATAAGTTCATACCCACATAACCACTACCACCTGTTATTAGAACTTTTTCTTTCATTGACTAGAAAACAGTTAAATATATAGTTTAGTTTAAAACTTCTTTCGAATAATTTTATCAGTTGGTGTTCTTTCAAATAAGGGTAAACAAATTACTTCTTTAGGTGTATGATGTTTTGGTAAAACCTTTTTAGACTTTTTTAAAATTATTTCCTTTTCTTCTTCAATCAAATCTCCTTCAATTACTAAGATTAATTTTTCTCCTAGTTCATTATCTTTTTTTGAACTAACATAAAATGGTGTTGAAATAATAGGTAGTAATTTTTCTTCTACTTCTTCAGGATAAATTTTTATACCACCACTGTTTATTACATTGTCAAGTCTTCCTAGCCATTCAAATGAGGTGTTACTCATTAAATTAACCACATCATAGGTGGTTGTTTTTTTACTTGATATTCCTGAAGCATTGATAATTAGACAATTGTTATTATCTGTTTCAAAAGTAATATTGGGTAGTGCATTAAAATATTCTTTTTTATCGGAATTTATTTTCTTTAGCGCAACATGCGAACATGTTTCCGTCATTCCGTAGGTAGAGAAAATATTATTATCAAAGTTTTTAAGTTTGTTTTGCAAGCTGATGTCTATAGCTCCTCCACCAATAATTATGTTTTTAATCAATCCAAAAGATGCTTTATTTTCTTGTAAAATATGGAAAACCTGTTGAGGGGTAAAAGCTGCAAAATCAATTTTTTCGGGAATGTTTTTTAATGGTTGTAAAGATGGTTCGGTTATTATAAGATTTAAATTATTAACGATACTCCTTACCACCATCATTTGTCCACCAATATATTTAATAGGAAGACACAACAAGGCTGTTTGATTTTCTTTTAAGTTGAAGAAATCGCAAGTAGCTTTTGCACTATTTATCATGTGCTCCTTTAGCAGTTTTATTTCTTTTGGGGTTCCTGTGCTTCCTGACGTCCTAATACTTATAAAGTTTTCCTTATTAAACCACTGTTCTAAAAACCGAATAAGTTCAATGTTTAGTGAAGAGTTTTTTACTTCTTCAAATGATGAATAATATGTTCCGTTTATTTTAATCATTCATTAAAAGCGATAAATCCCATGCTTCATTTTTTCTATAAAAGAGCTTAGCATTTTCTATTTCTAGAGGTGATGGAAAATTATTAGTGTATAATTGTCCGGTACCTAAGCCTTGCGGCATGGTTGTATTTAAATAGCTTGTGAATTGTGCAATTGCATTAAGTCCAATGTTTGATTCAAGTGCTGAAGTTATCCACCATCCAATATTATTTTTTTTAGCAATATCTATCCATTCTTCACTTTTTTTAAAACCACCAACTAAAGATGGTTTTAAAATGATGTACTGAGGTTTTAAAATTTCTAAAAGATTTTTTTTCTGTTCTATCGAACTTATCCCAATTAATTCTTCATCTAGTGCAATTGGGAGAGGTGTTGTCTCACATAGCCTTGCCATTTCTTCGTATTGACCTTGTTTAATAGGTTGTTCTATAGAGTGTATTTTTAGTTCGGAGAGAATAGAAAGCTTTTCATAAGCTTCCTTTGCAGAAAAAGCACCATTGGCATCGACTCTGAGTTCAATGTCATTTTCAGAATATTCTGTTCTAATGTTTTTTAGTAATTCAATTTCAGTATTGAAATCAATAGCTCCTATTTTTAGTTTTATGCAAGAAAAATCATGCTCTATTTTTTGCTTGATTTGTTCCAGCATAAATTCTTTTGAGCCCATCCAAACAAGTCCGTTAATGTCTATTCCTTTTGCCGATTCGTAAAACGGATTGTCGAAAAACTTTTTCTTAGCTCCATTATTTATATCATACAAAGCCATTTCTACCCCAAACTGAATGGATGGAAATTTATTTAGTAATGTATCGTCATCACTAAAAATCGAAATGCGTTGACACACATCATTAAGTTTTTTTTCGTACTCCGGGACATCATCTATACTTAGCCCTTTTAGTAAGCCACACTCTCCAACCCCTGCTAAACCATTTACTTCTAAAAAAATAAAATAAGAGGTTTTAGTTTTTAAAATTCCTCTTGAAGTTCCGCTTGGTCTTTTAAAATGCAAATCATATTTTTTCCAAGATGCTTTCATATTAGGAAGTCAAGTATTACTCCAATGAAAAAAAGTAACGAAATAAAAAATGTAGATAAGGCGACTTTTTTAAGCTCAGGGTCTAAGGCTTGAGGAGCATCAGTTTTTTGAATCTTATTGAGATGAATGAAAAGGATAGGTACTACCATAAGATAAATGAAGTCTACATAACTTGAAAAAGTTAAATAGTTAAAAAAGAGCATAAGAAAAACAGGGCATAGAATTAAAAAGTAATGATACTTTTTTGCGTTAGACAATCCCATTTTAACAACTATCGTATTTTTTCCTGAAGCTTTATCATTTACGATATCTCGCATGTTGTTTAGATTGAGCACGGCTACACTTAATAATCCAATTGCTGATGCAGGTAAAAGATTACTGATTAATATTTCAGCGCTTTGTAAGTAACAACTACCCATTACTCCAACTATACCAAAAAAGATAAATACAAAAAAATCTCCAAATCCATAGTATCCGTAAGCTTTTTTTCCGATAGTATATGTAATTGCAGCTAAAATGGCACCAATACCAATGAAAAACAAAACAAGTGATGATTGGACACTGATGTCTTTTGTTCCTTCATAAATTGTCCAAATTCCTGTAAAAAGAGATAGAAAAGTCAGAATTATTATGGCCATTAGCATTTGCTGCTTGGTAATTACGCCTGATTGCAATGTTCGCATTGGTCCGACTCTTTTTTCATTATCTGTTCCCTTAACAAAATCACCGTAATCATTCGCAATGTTAGAAAGTATTTGAAGTAAAGAAGTCGTAAGAATAGTTAAGAAAAATATCTTCCATGAAAAATAGATATGCGACAGTGCTAAAGCGTTACCCATTACTATACATGCTAATGCCAAAGGTAAAGTTCTTAGTCTAAATGCTGATATCCAATGTTTTATTGCCAAAAAAGTAAGATTGTTATTTATAGAGTACAATGTTAGTAATTGAATTTGTAATTTAGCCCTCCCAATTAAAATTTATGGTAACAACATATTTAGATTTTGAAGAACCAATTAAAGAATTGGTAGACCAAATTAATCAGGCAAAAGAGATATCTGAGAAGAGTGATGTTGATATGAAGAAAACTCTTTCTGAGTTAAATACTAAGTTAGCTAAGACAACTAAAGAAATTTACGATAATCTAACTCCATGGGAGAGGGTGCAAGTATCTCGTCATCCTGAACGACCATATACTTTAGCTTATATAGATGCAATGACAGGAGGGAATTTTATTGAATTGTTTGGTGATAGAAATGTAAAAGATGACAAAGCAATGGTAGGTGGTTTTGGCCTAATGGATGGTGAATCGGTTATGTTTATTGGTCAACAAAAAGGAATTAATACAAAACTTAGACAGTACCGAAACTTTGGAATGGCAAACCCTGAGGGGTACAGAAAAGCTTTAAGGTTGATGAAGTTAGCTGAAAAATTTAATAAACCTGTTGTTACATTAATTGATACTCCAGGAGCTTACCCGGGTTTGGAAGCAGAAGAAAGAGGTCAGGGTGAGGCGATTGCTAAGAATTTATTAGAAATGGTTCAGTTAAAAGTTCCTGTAATTTGTATTGTGATAGGCGAAGGAGCTTCAGGTGGTGCCTTAGGTATTGGTATAGGAGATAAGGTATTGATGATGGAAAACACTTGGTATAGTGTTATTTCTCCGGAATCATGTTCATCTATTTTGTGGAGAAGTTGGGATTTTAAAGTAGATGCCGCTAAAGCTCTAAAGTTAACGGCAGAGGATATGCTTAAAAATAAGTTGATTGATGGTGTTATAAAAGAGCCGGTTGGTGGTGCTCATGCCAATCCTGAAGAAGCATTTAAGTTAGTAAAGTCTGAAATTAAAAAGCATTTAAAAGCCTTAAAAAAGGATTCCCCTAAAAAGAGAATTGATGCCAGGATAAAGAAATTTGCGGGAATGGGGGTTTATAATACCAAATAAGCAGGTATTATTTATTATTTCTCAATCGTTTTAATAAAAATAGGTTCAAAACTTCTACCATTAGTGAAAAACCTAATGCAAAATAAACATAGCCTCTTGGTACATGGAAGTGAAAGCCATCTGCAATAAGGAGTGTTCCAATCATCAATAGGAAAGATAATGCCAACATAACAATAGTCGGATTTTCATTGATGAAATCTCCTACCATTCTTGCAAAAACTATCATAAATATTATTGATACAATTACTGCCAAAATCATAATGCCAATTTCTTTGGTCATACCGATTGCAGTTAAAATTGAGTCAATAGAGAATACCATATCAATGGCAATAATTTGCATTATGATTAAGCCAATTTGATTAGTTGTGCTTTTAGGCTTAGCTTTATTGTCATCTTCTAAGTGTGTCAATTTATGCCTAATTTCAGTTGTGCTTTTAAACAAAAGAAATAAACCTCCTACGATAAGAATAATGTCTTTTATACTAAAATCAATATCAAAAGCATTGAAAATGGGGTTGTCAAGTCTCATAACCCAACTTATTGATAATAATAAAGCTATTCTGAATACTAGTGCTAATACTAATCCGAGTATTCTGGTAAATCGTTGTTTTTCTTTTTCTACTCTAGAAACAATTAGTGAAATAAAAATAAGATTGTCAATACCCAATACTACTTCTAAAAGTGTTAGCGTTAAAAAGGCCATTAAGCCTTCAAAAGTTAGTAGTGCAGAAAAATCTATCATGGAATTCTTTTAGAGAGCAAAATTATAAACTAAAGGGACAGAAAAAAATCAGATTTTTACACCCATTATACAGATGTCATCTAGTTGCTCCAAATCTCCTTTCCAGTCAAAAAAGTTTTTTAGTAAAAGTGAGTGTTGAGTTTCCATGTCTTTACCCGAAAAGGACGCTAATAAATTTTTAAAGTTTTTGGATTTGAATTTTTTCCCTCTTTCTCCACCGAATTGGTCGTAATATCCGTCAGAATATAAGTAAAGCTGATCGTTTTCTTCAAGAACATATTTTTTACACTCAAAAGGTTTTTCTTGAGCATAATTTCCAATAGGTTGTTTGCAAGCGTTAAGCTCTATTAGTTCATTATTTCTAACCAAATAAAGAGAGTTGTTAGCGCCTGAAAATTGTAACTCTCTTGTTTTTGGGTTGTATCTGCATAAAGACAAGTCCATACCATCTCTCATTTCAGCACCTTTTTTAGAAAATGCATCGGATATTAGTTCATTTAGCTTATCCAATACTTCATTAGTTTCACGCAATTTAAACTCATGCAAACATCTATTAATATTGTAATGTGCAATTGCACTAACCATTGCTCCCGGAACCCCATGCCCGGTACAATCTATTACGGAAAAATAAACTTCATTTTCATATTGTTTTATCCAAAAAATATCTCCTGAAACAATGTCCTTAGGTTGAAATAAAATAAATGATTGCTTAAAAAACTTATCTAGAATTGATTTATCAGGCAATAAAGAGTTTTGAATTTTTTGTGCGTAACTTATACTATCAACTATTTCTTTGGTTTTTTCTTCAATAACAAGCTTTGAATTTATTAAACTTAGTTTAGTCTGCTCTTCCTTAATTAATATTTTTTTGATAGAACGAAGTAATACTACTGCCACTATGATAATTATGATAACGGACATCATAGCTGTTTTTAAAAACATGCTGTTTACTTCATCAATAAAAGTGTCAAATTGTTGGTCAAGTTCAACTACTGCAACAGTTTTTCCTTCTTTATTTTTTATTGGAGCAAATGCAGATAACCAAATTCCATTTTCAGTTTCATATCTTGGAATAGTTGCGCCCACATTATAATTATCTACTAATACTTGCGGGTACTTCATATATTCATGTCTATAAAAAGGCTCTTCAGAAGTTGAAACGGTATAAAAGAACTTTTTTACCTCTTGATCATATACCAACATATATACGGTAGTGGAAATATTATTTACATTTTTAGCAGATAATAGCTGATAGTGGATTTGTTGATAAATAGGTGATTGTGAGTTGCTAGTAATAGCATCTTTTTCTTTAAACGTATTGTAAAGCGTTTGATGCATACTACCATCTATTTGGTTAGATAGGGTTTTTGCGATGCTTTCAAGCTTGGTTAATTCTTTGGCTTCAAGATTAGTCAGCTGTGAATAATAACTAGATGAAATAAAGTAAACAACTACAATTAAAAAGCTAACGAAAATTATAATTAAAATTCTGGTACTTGAATTTTTAAGAATATTTTTAAGTATGGTTCCCACTTAATGCTAAGCTAATTATTGCTAAAGTTAACGGATTTTATTGATAATATGCAACTATGTTAATTTTGTTTTTAAAATGGACATACGAAATAAAATTGCTCGCAGATTTAATAGTTGTTATTTATTGTATTCCACTTCAATAGACTTCCATTTGTTGCCGTTAAAGTAGGCAAAACTTTCAACTTTAGTAGATATATTAAAACTAAATATGGAATCATTTCTAATTCCATAAATAACATCATTTACTTCATCCAAAGTGAAATAAGAATAAGTTTTATTTGATATGAAGCTTTTGGTGTCGGTTGAATTTATAAAAGTGTACAATCCATTTTTTTGTGCAAAATAGGTTGCTTCATTTACTTTATTAAAGCTGAAAAATATACTGTCACTATTAATGGTTTGTTCAAGCTGAATTTGTTTATTGTTAAATTGATAAGCGTATTTTTTAATGGAATTATTTTCATTTCCAAAAGCAAAAATTTTTGATGAGTTTTTTGCAAAGCCTTTCACATCAGCATTAACGGTCATTTGATTTGAAATGGCTCCACTAGAATAATAGTAAACAGAAAGTAAATTATTTCCGGTAGATTTTGGTTTTTCAAGACAAATTAAAACATTATTTTCTTCGTCTAAAAAAGCTATTTCGGAGTAATATCCCGGAGTATTTTGAATGGTTCGTTGTAAAGTTCCTTGGGCATCATATACCTTAATTTGCTCATTGTAATAAGATACTAAAACTTTACCTTCAATTGATTTGCTAATGGAAGTAAAATAAGGAAATGTAGGATTTTGAATGCATGACACTTCCCAATCATTTGAGTTGTTTTTGGTATCGAAGCCTGTTAAATTTCCGTAGTGTTTTCCACAATTTACATAAACATTGTTTGAACTGAAAAAAGCACTACCTATAAAATCTCCGGCAAAACTGGTTTTGTAAACAGGGCTACCGACTGTAAAATCATATAAATTGGTTTGATTTCCTGTATTACTTATCAGCCAGATATGTTCGGGAGTTAATGGAACTTCATTTATATAAACATATACAAACTCACTTTTATCATTGGTACCATCATTTGCTTTTATTTGAAAGTAATATTTTCCTGATGGTGTTAATGATGAAACTTCAAAACCCGTTTGAAATTCAAATTCATTTTTGTCCGCATATAAAGTTTTTGAATTACCTACTATTTTTCCTGATTCATCTTTTAACCAAATTTGTATGAGTTCTATCTTTATATTATCGGTTGCTTTCCCTTTTATAGTAATGGTTTCGCCTGCATTTATGGTGGCGTTTTTAGCGGGTTGATAAACTTCAATGCTCGGAAGACTAGTGTCTTTTTTCTTGCATGAAAATAAAAAGAACAAAAGAAAAAATAGGATTAAGTTTCTCATTATCATTATGTAAATTTAATGGAAAAAAAGATATCAACGTTTGTTAATTTCGTTTGTTAGTCTTCAAAGAATAACTTATCTTTTCTAAAGCAAAGAGAGAAAGTAAAAAAAGTAATTTTGAAGCATGAATACCGAACCCGAAAATCAATCAAAAAAAGCAGCCGCAAAATTAAGAAGTGTTTCTTCAAAAGAATCTATTGAATTAGGAAAGTTACCTCCTCAAGCACTAGATTTAGAAGAGGCTGTGTTGGGTGCATTAATGTTGGAAAAAGAAGCCGTTAATGCTGCGATTGATGTGTTACATCCAAAAAGTTTTTATAAAGAAGCACACCAAAAAATTTATGCTGCCATTCAAGATTTGTTTTCTAAATCTGAACCCATAGATATTTTAACAGTAACAAATGAGTTACGTGAAAGAGGAGAACTGGAAACAGTTGGTGGGGCTTATTACATTTCAAAGTTAACAGGTAGAGTTGCATCAGCAGCCAATGTAGAATACCATGCTCGTATTATATCACAAAAATATATTCAACGAGAGTTAATTAGAATTTCTACTACTATCATCAACGATGCTTACGATGACACCACAGATGTTTTTACTTTATTAGATAAAGCAGAAAGTAACTTGTTTGCGGTTTCTGAAGGTAACTTAAGAAAGAATTACGATAGTATGTCAACTTTAATTCGACAAACTATCAAGCAAATTGAAACTGCAGCTAATCGTGAAGGTGGTTTATCTGGAACACCTTCTGGTTTTGTAAATTTAGATAGAATGACTTCAGGCTGGCAGCCATCTGATTTAATTATTTTAGCTGCACGTCCTGCCATGGGTAAAACTTCCTTTGCTTTGTCTTTAGCCAGAAATGCTGCGGTTGAATTTAAAGCACCTATTGCTGTTTTTTCTTTGGAGATGTCTTCAATACAATTAGTATCAAGATTAATTTCATCTGAGTCCGGAATATCTTCTGAAAAATTAAGAAGCGGAAATTTAGCTCGTCACGAATTAGAACAAATTCACGCAAAAATTAGAGGATTAGATGAAGCTCAAATTTTTATTGATGATACTCCTGCCATTTCTGTTTTTGAGTTAAGAGCAAAAGCCAGAAGATTAAAAGCGCAACATAATATTCAAATGCTAATTGTCGATTATCTTCAATTAATGACTGCAGGCGGAGAAGGAAAAGGAAATAGAGAGCAAGAGATATCTACTATTTCTCGTTCATTAAAAAGTATTGCCAAGGAATTAAATATTCCTGTTATGGCGCTTTCTCAGTTAAGTAGAGCAGTGGAAACCAGAGGTGGTGATAAAATTCCTCAACTTTCTGACTTAAGAGAATCCGGTTCTATTGAGCAAGATGCCGATATGGTAATGTTTATCCACCGACCTGAATACTATGGAATTTTAGAAGATGAAGAAGGAAATCCAACTGCCGGACAGGCCAATATCATTATTGCAAAACACAGAAATGGTTCAGTAGGAACGGTTAAACTTGGTTTTAAAAATCACTTGGCTAAATTTGAAAATTTAGAGTTTGATACTTCTGATTTTGGAAATGCGAATTCAATCATTCCAAATGAAGATTTTGATGATGCCAATACCATTACAAGAGGTTCTCGTTTAAATGAAGACTTTGACGATGATGACGATAGTGGCTCAACTTTTGATACTAATTTTGACGATGCACCGTTTTAGTTGAGAGAATAAAGTTAAAAGTTCTTAAAGCAGAACAATTAAAACTGCACCAACCAATCAAAATTCTTAACTTTATACTTTAGTTAATGAGATTTTTTATAGTCATATTAATCGTATTTTCTTCATTGGTTGCCAATGCAGCATATATATTGGTGCCGATGGATAAAAGCCAAAAAAATCATTTAAAGGCTTACGGAGTTGCTTATTGGATTTTACAAAAAGATGTAGAAGTATATTGGTTGCTTAACTATAGGGGAGGAAGTTTTATGGTAAAACACAATGCACTTATTGAAGACGAATTCGTTATAAGAGGCGTTTCTTATGAAATAATTGCAGACGTTCAGTCTACTAAAATCCTTACAGATATAGCTAACCCTGAAGTAAATCAAGATGCGGTAAAGATGGAGGTTGCTCCAAAAATTGCGGTGTACTCTCCTAAAAATAAAATGCCTTGGGATGATGCTGTTACATTGGCATTAACGTATGCCGAAATTCCGTATGATGTGATTTATGATGAAGAAATTATAAAAGGAGATTTAATAAAGTACGACTGGCTGCATTTGCATCATGAAGATTTTACAGGTCAGTACGGAAAGTTTTATGCAAGTTATAGAAACCATGCCTGGTACAAAGAGCAAGAGCGGTTTAATCAGGAGATGGCTCAAAAGCTTGGTTTTTCTAAAGTTTCTCAACTTAAGTTAGGTGTAGCACTTAAAATTAAAGAATATACAGCCGGTGGCGGATTTTTATTTGCCATGTGCAGTGGAACAGATTCTTACGACATAGCGCTTTCTGCTGAAGGAATTGATATTTGTGAATATATGTATGATGGAGACCCTGCCGTTCCCAATTTCAATTCTAAAATTGATTATGAAAAAACATTTGCTTTTGAAGATTTTACGATAAGCACCAATCCGTTAGAGTATGAGTTTTCAAACATTGACGCTACTCCTTTTCATGCTCGTACGCCCCAAAATTTAGATGCTTTTACCTTGTTTGATTTTTCAGCAAAATGGGATCCTGTGCCTACTATGCTATGCCAAAATCATGAAAGTGTGATAAAAGGATTTATGGGGCAAACCACCGCTTTTGATAAGCGATTGATAAAACCAAATGTATTAATTATGGGTGAAAATAAAGCGCTGGGTTCGGCCAAATACATTCATGGAACTTTAGGGAAAGGAACATGGACATTTTATGGTGGCCATGACCCTGAAGATTATCAGCATTTTGTGGGTGACCCTCCAACAGATTTAAATCTACACCCAAACTCTCCGGGTTATCGTTTAATATTAAACAATATTTTATTTCCGGCTGCTAAAAAGAAAAAGCAAAAAACCTAACAGGTTTATTTACTAAAGTATTCTTTCATTGGAGTGAAATAGTGGTCAATCCAACCTTGTTTGTAATCCGGTTGTCTTTCAGGTATGTCAGCGTGAATAATAGTTACTTCACAGCCATTGGAAATATCTTTTAATTGAATGGTTAAATCGGAATCATTATCGGCATCATTAAACTCTGCAGTTCGCCAACTTTGTTTAATTTCTTTATTTGGAACTAACTGAATGTTTTTTCCTGAAATATAACCATCCCATGCATCAAATTCATCTCCAACTTTATCACTACAGTTAGCTTCACCACCGGTCATGTTGGTGTGTTCTTCGCTACTTAGCCAAGCTTTATAGACTTCTTCTGCACTTGCAGGAATAATTCCTTTTATTTCAAAAGATGTTTTCATGATTAATTATCCCTCTTATCAAAGGTTTCTTTTTCGCTATCGTTAATGCGTTTAAAAATGAGGTAAATCAAAATGAGCACAACGGCTGCTCCACCCAAAAGGTAGAGACCCAACATTATAAATGGTATGGCTTCCATTATCTTAGTTTTACGGCTGTACCATACACTAATACTTCTGCTGCTCCTTGCATAATCATGGAAGTATGGAATCTTACATTTACAACAGCATCTGCACCTAATTTTTTGGCGTCATCGCACATTCTTTGTAAAGCTTGTTCTCTTGAGTGAGCTTGTAGTTTACTGTATTCACTTATTTCACCGCCTACAATGTTTTTAAGTCCTGCCATAAAGTCTCTTCCTACGTTTCTTGCTCTAACGGTGCTTCCTCTGCAAATGCCTAATATTTCTGTAATTTCTTTTCCGGGAACGGTGGGTGTAGTTGTAGTAATCATTTTGGTTGTTTTTAATTAATAATTATTTTCAAGTTTAAATGTAATCAATTGGTTTGAAAATAGCTATAAACAAAATGATGAGTGGTATATTATGGTTGCTGTTGGAACACAGTATATCTGTTTACATCTTCAGTTATCCATTTTATCACAAGACTATCGCTAGTTAGTTTAATTATTTTGCCTTTAGAAGTTTCGCTATCATGATATTCAAATATTTCTATGGAATCATGATTTATTATATAAGGAACGCTTATAACTCTATCATAGTTAATTAGAAAACTTTTATCAGTAAATTCAAAAGCATAATTATTATCATTTAAGTCGTGCATCCATTTTTTGAATAATAGCTCTTTTGAGTATTTGAAATCATTTATTTCACTTTTGATAGGGTGAGTAGGTTTTGTTTGGTTAGTGATATTATTTGAAGAAGTATCTTGGCTTATATTATTAGAAGTTGGATCAGGTTTTTTATTGATACAACTAATAAAAAGACAAATTAGAGTAGTTGATATAAGTATTTTCATTTTAGCTGCTTTTTCAAAAACAACAAACCTTCCTTAAAGCTCATGGGTTGATAGCCCAGTTCTTTTTTTGCTTTGTCAATTATAAATCCTGTTTTAGGTGGTCGTTTGGCAACTTGATTTAGCGTGTCACTGCTTATTGGGTTAATCAGCTTGGAATCTAAACCATAAGTTTCAGCTACTTCAATTACTAAATCATAAATGCTTTTGGTTTCTTCTCCCGAAATATGATAAATGCCTTTTGCATCTTTTTCAATCATTAAATAACAAGCCATTGCCAAATCTTCTGCCAAGGTTGGCGAACGAAATTGGTCAGTAACTACATTTATTTTTTTACCGTTTTCTAATGATTCTTTTGCCCACAACACTAAATTAGAACGGCTCATTTGTTCCACAATTCCGTAGATAATAATAGTTCTGGCGATACACCAGTTTTTATAGTCGGAGTTTAATAAAAGAAGTTCACTGTCGTATTTTGAATGACCGTAAAAACTAAGTGGATTGGGTTGATCCGTTTCTTTGTAAGGACCGTTTTCGCCATCAAAAACAAAATCAGTAGAAAGATGAATGAATTTTGCTTGATGTTGAATACAGCTTTCTAATAGATATGAAACGGCATCTACATTTAGTTTTCTGCAAGCTTCTTTTTGTTCTTCACAAGCATCTACATTTGTCATAGCTGCTGTGTTAACCAATATGCTTGGCTTAACTTTTTCAAAAATGGATGCTACTTCTTTTTCATTGGTAATGTCTAAGGAATAATAGGTGTAACCGTTTTTATTAGAAATTCTATTTTCTCCTGTTGACGTTGCAACAATAGTAAACTGTTGTTCGTTATTTTTTGATGTTAACAGGTGAACTAATTTTTGTCCAAGCAATCCATTGCTACCTGTTATGAGAATTGTTTGCATTTTAGAGTAAGTAAGTTGAAAGTATCAAGCTTATAAAGTTATAATATTTATTGATAGTGCAGAAAGTGAAAATGGTATGTTCTCTTTATAAACTTTCAACTTAATGCTTTTAGTGAACTTATAAATCCCAAATTCGCTTTTTACCAAAGCTTTTAATGATTTCTTTATTCTTAAGAATAAAAACCATAATAAGGTAAATAAATAGGGGAGAACCAAAGGTGATAAAGGAAAGATAAATAAATGAAAGTCGGACAGAAGGTGCTTTTACACCAAGCTTTTTGCCCCACCATTCACAAACTCCGAAAGCTTGTTTTTCAAAATATGACTGTATTTTATCTACCATTTTTGTATAGTATGTTTTTACCTATTCTGCAATCTAAACAACGCTTAAAGTTACAATAATTATTTTTTAGTTGTAACAAGGCTTGAGAGTCAACTGCATTTTCTATAGGTAAATTTAACGATTTCCATTTACTTACGATACTATTAGTTTCAGGTTTCATTTTATTGAGCCAGTTCAAAACTTTTTCAGCGATATGTTCTTCGTTTTTGTGCTTTGAATAAAGAAAAAGAAGAGGAGTAATGGCGTTTATAATAATGATGTTAATTTTACTTTTACCGATAGATTTGCTTTTTTGAGTGGAGTTTTTTGAAAAATGATAATGTGTTTTCCAATATTCAGAAGTGCTGACATTAAATATTTTGTATATATCCTTTAATTGATTTGCATTTAAAATAGTTGCAAAAATCCTTTTATGAGTGTAAATAAGTGAAGCAAGTTGTGCTAGTCTCACTGTTGGAAAATTAGCCGGACGCAATCTTAAAAACTTCCAAATAGAAGAATCAATAGGGTTGAGATTGAACTTTTGTTTTAGAAATTGATATTCTTTTTGAAGGGATTGATAATATCCATCATTAATCTTATCATTTAAAAATCCGGCTTGACCAAACAAGATTGCTTCAAGCTGAGTTAGTTGGTCGGCATGTGTTAAAAGCTGATTAAAATCAATAGATTTGGCTACTAACTCAAAGGGCAATATGTTTTGCTTTAATCCGAAACACTTTGCCATCTCCTCAAAAAATATTTGTTCCCAATTAAACTTTGTTTCGATTAACCTTTTTTCAATTGTTTTTGATTTCCCTTCAATTCTTTCAATTAACAATGATTCATACCACAATTTTATATTTTTAAAGTCATCTTCCTGCATTAAATTTTCGCAAGGAATCCACAATTTACTTTCAAGGAGTTCTAGATAATTTTGGTAAACGTATTTAGGAATGAGCCCTTTTAATTCTAGTGTAGGGATTAGATTTCCTTTTTGATTTTTTATGGGCTTATCATCTTCAAAAACCACATGAAGAATCACATTGTTATAAGCTTTATCATTTTGATGATTATGAACTTCCCAAAGTGATGAGTTGACATGAAGTTCTACATTCCCTGCCCAGAGTTGTTCCCCTATTTTAACTTTTGCATTTAAGAAATCTGGCCCGGAATCATCATTAGGAAAACCTTTGTTAATGATTTCAATAGATTCTCCATTTGTCGATTGTAAAGCAGAAGTATTAAAAATCGATTGTTGCCAAACGAATTTTAAAAAATCTTCCTTCATAAATTTCTATATATTACTCTTCTAGTTTAGGTGGATTTTTTGACTCTTGTTTTTTTGAGCTTGTGGTAACTTTCTTATTATACACATCAGTGGCAAGCATACTACCCATAATTTGAGTTTGTAAATCACCCACAGAATTTGGTGTATAAGGCACAAAAATGGTATTTACTCCATTTTCAGAAAGTTTGGCAATGGTGTCGTAATGTTGTGTCATAAATAACATATTCATTACGCTTTGACTGGTAACATTTTCATCCATTACACCTTTTACTTCCTCTACAGATTGCTTAATACCTGTTGCAATAGCAATTCTTTGGTCAGCAATACCTTTTCCTTGTAATTTTTTACTTTCCGCCTCAGCTTCTGCCGCTGCAACAACTTTGATTTTCTCAGCTTCAGCATATTCTTTGGCAGCTTCCTTCATTCTCTTAGCCGCATTAATTTCATTCATAGCATGCTTTACTTTTGAATCAGGATCAATGTCTGTAATTAGAGCTTTGATAATCGCATATCCATATTCTTCCATTGTATCGGAAAGTTCCATCTGAACAGCTTTTGCTATTTTATCTTTTTCACTAAATACATCATCTAATAACATATTTGGTACTTCAGAACGAATAGAGTCAAACACATAAGATTGAATTTGACGAGCGGGATTATCAAACTTATAAAAAGCCATTTGAATACCTTCATTGCTCTCAACCACATAATATTGAACAGATACAATTAACCTAACAAAAACATCGTCCTTGGTTTTGGTTTCCACTTCAACGGGAAGTTCCATTACTCTTAGGTTTACCGTTCCTGCTTTTTTATCGATAATAGGAATTTTTAAGTTAAATCCGGATTTAGCAACTCTATTAAACTTACCTAATCGTTCAATAACTACAGCAGTTTTTTGTTTTACAATGAAAAACGCTCCAAACAAAAAAAGTATTACTAGTGGAAGCCAAATATAATTACCGAGTAAATCAAAAATGTTCATAATATTGGTTTTAGTTTGTTGAGTAAAGATAGAAAATAGTAGCTATAAAATCGTAGAATTTTTATAGATGGTAATTTTTAATGATGAAGCGGTCTTTTCTTAATCATTCCACCTTTGGTATCTTTTAAGGTATGCTGAACGGTAAAGGCATTTTGGTCTATTTTCTCAATTTCCAGCAAAAGCTTAGTTACTTCAAGTCTGGTAACAACACAAAATAAAACTTTTCCTTCGCTTTTTGATACTCCCGATTTTCCGTAACCTGCTTCCGATTTATAAACAGTTACGCCTCTTCCCACATTCTTAGTGATTGATTCTTTTATTTCATCTGCTAAATTAGATACAATAGTAACGCCTATATATTCTTCAACTCCATTAATAATAAAATCTACAGTTTTAGAGGCTGCTAAATAGGTTAGCATGGAGTACATGGCTGTTTCAATACTAATTAAGAGTGCCGAAAAAGCAAAGAGAATTACATTGAATACTGCAATAAAGTCGCCAACCGAAAGGCTTGATGTTCTACTAACAGTTATGGCTAATACTTCCGTTCCATCAATTACAGCACCACCTCTTATTGAAAAACCTATTCCTGCTCCTAAAAAAAATCCTCCAAAAACAGAAATTAAAAGCTTGTCAGAAGTAACTGTAGGGATGTATATGAAATGGACTAGTACCGCTAAACAAATTATTGCAACAGCACTTTTTATGGCAAACAATATAGATACTTGTCTGGCTCCCAAAATAATGAATGGCAGGTTGACTAGTATAATAAGAGTAGATAAATCAAATTCGGTTAAAATTTGAAGTAATAATGCCACTCCCATTGCTCCACCATCTAAAAAATTACTTGGGAATAAAAAACCTTTTAGCCCAATACATGCCAGACTTACTCCAATTGTAATAAATAAAAAATCTTTAATTTTTCGCTGAGTAACAAGTTTGGCAATTTGTGCACTCTTGTCAATAGTTGGTTGAATAATTCTTTTCATCTTAATTCCAAAACTATAGTTTTAGTAATGGATTAAAGGTAGTAAAAAATGGAAGCTAAAACCCGGTTGTAAATAAATTTCTAGCTCCCTTTATGCCACATTTTTGGTATTGATGATAAGTTTGGGCTGCTCTCTCATCTATCTGTGTTCCCGTTTCGTTATTTAACCACCCGTCAATGGCTGATTTTAAAGTATACGCTTCGGGAGCCATTAAGTGTGTAGTCCATAAAATTGGATTGGCTTGTGCTTTTTGTATGTGTTTGGAAAAATAATTTTTGCTGTAACAAGCTAAAATAATCACGTCTTTTTTCTTATGAGTTATAGGTTTAAAAGCTACATCAACGGAAAAATCCATCAAGCCATCATGTCCGATATAGGAGATTAAATTTGCATTACCTCCGAATCCTAGTTTTTTATCTTCATAATTTATATTAGTAGGTTTTTGACCATTACTTGCTTTTAAAAAGTCTTCAATGCAGGTTTTAATTTTGGCTCCGTCATAAGCGTCTGCCAACAAATAAACATCTTTTGTAGCATGCTTGAATAAAACTCTTTCCAAAATAAGTGGATTGTTAGATGGAATGGATTTTAAAAACTTCCAATCGGTAGTTTTATTTTTAAAAAATGACTTTACTCCGTAGCCTGCTCCCCAATATAAATTTTTTGAAGCATCTTGCCCGTTTCCTATGGCTGCAGGCACAGGAACTATTCCTTGATTTTTATTATCGCAAAGCGCAACATAAACATGAATGGTTTTCGTTTGTGCTTTTAATAAACAAGAAATTAAAAGAATCGTAAGTAGAGATACCGCTTTATTCATACACAGGTTTTAACTTATAAAACCAAATTGTGTATATTTTATTGTGTAGCTTTTTTCTTATAAATGGAGCTGATAATTTTATATTGTTGATATTCAATACATTAATATAAAATACATAATTTTCTTAGGTATTTGTTTGCATATACATAAAACTCTTATGTATATTTGTCCTATGTATTCATCAGAACTTATAAAAGGAACTTTAAAAACAATTGTACTAAACCTTCTTAAAGAAAAAGGGAAAATGTACGGTTATGAAATTACTCAAAAGGTAAAAGAGCTAACAGACGGTAAAATTCAAATTACGGAAGGTGCTCTGTATCCAACTTTGCATTCACTGGAGCAAAACGGTGAATTGGAAACAGAGAAAGAATACATAGGTAAGCGTGTAAGAAAATATTACAAGCTAACTAAGCAAGGTCGTGTAACTGCTGCCGAACGTATTAATGAATTTGCAGACTTTATGAATACCATGAAGTTTTTGTTAGACCTTGAACCAAAAATGGGGTAATGTATAGAGTTTCAGATGAGGAAATAGACTATATCCTTAATGATATTAAGGCGCATGGGGTTGTACTTGAAGATCTACAATACAATCTATTAGATCACATGTGTTGTATTATTGAGGAAGAAATGTCTGAGGAGGATGATTTTTATAAGTTCTATGAAAAAATTCTGCCTAGGTTTTTCAAACAGAGTTTGAAAGAACTGCAGGAAGAAACAGATTATTTATTAACTTTTAAACACTACTATGCCATGAAAAATATATTAAAAATATCAGGAATAACATCTGCATTACTTACGCTAATAGGTGCTACATTAAAAACCTTTCATTTGCCCGGAGCAGGTATTACCATTGTATTGGGCGGTTTAATATTCAGTTTAATTTTTTTACCGTTGATGATTGCCTTAAAGTTTAAAGATGAGGCAAAACGAACAGATAAAATAGTATTATCAATAGGATTCCTCTTAGGAATAATGGTTTCAATGGGAATCATCTTTAAGTTGATGCATTGGCCGTATGCTAATTTTTTAATGCGCTGGGGACTCACTTTTTTTGTTTTTGGCTATGTTCCTATTTACTTTCTATCTAGAATTAGAAGAGCAGAACTAAAATTTAACACAACAGTAAATTCTGTTTTAATGATGGCTTGTGGTGGTATGTTGTATGCATTATTCAATTTAGGATATAGCAATGATGTGAAAAATAGCATAGCAGCGTCATATGATTTTATGAATGATAATGCGAAAGAACTAGTAGCAGCAAATGCAAAATTGATTCAAACTAATTCAGCTAAGTCAGAAGTAAATGACTTTCATTTGGCGTCTTCTGAATTGTATAATAAAATTGAAGACATTAAAGTATTTTTAATTGCTCAAGTTGAGGGAGTAACTCTTGAACAAGCAAGGCAAATGTCATTGATAGATGTAGAGAATTATAATGACAACAAAATTATTAGACGGCAATTTGAAAGTGCAACAGGAGACTTTTCGTTAGCAGCATTGATGGATGACATCAATGATTACAACAGCAGAGTAAGTAAAATATCACCAGAGCAGAAGGAAAGATTAATAGCGGTAGAAAAGCTACAATTAAAAAATACGGTAGTTTCAGTATTGTTACATCAACTTTCTCAAATACAATTGGAAGTTGTTACTAACGAAAACGCTTATTTGAACGAAGTTTCAAGACAATAATAAAAACGGTCGGAGGTGTATTATTTTACAAATCCGGCCATTTCTCTTTGAAGTTCTTGCGCTGCTTCTTTTGCTTTATCAGCAAAATCATTTTCACCGGAAGCATAAATAATGCCTCTGCTGGAGTTGATAAGTAAACCAATATCATCAGTTACCCCATATTTACAAACATCTGCAACATTTCCGCCTTGTGCGCCTACACCGGGAACTAACAAAAATGCTGTTGGCGCAAATCTTCTAACTTCTTTAAAGTATTCAGGACGAGTGGCACCTACTACAAACATGGTGTTTTCATCATTTCCCCACTGCAATGATTTTTGAATGACGGTTTGATAAAGCGTTTGACCATTTTCAGTGATAAATTCAAAATCTTCTGCACCTTTGTTAGAAGTAAGTGCAAGGGTAATTACCCATTTATTGTAATGTTTTAAAAATGGTAAAATGGCGTCTCTTCCCATATATGGTGAAACGGTAACAGCATCAAACGTCATATTTTCAAAAAAGGCTTTTGCATACATTTCGGCTGTATTACCTATATCACCTCTTTTTGCATCTGCAATTTTAAAAACTTCTTTAGGTAAATATTTTACTGTTTTTTCTAGGCTTTCCCAACCTTTGACTCCCATGCTTTCATAAAAAGCCAGGTTAAGTTTGTAAGAAACTGCATAAGGTAAAGTGGCATCTATAATGGCTTTATTAAACTCAAATACAGGGTCGTCAGTATCTAAAAGATGTTTAGGAATCTTATTGATGTCAGTATCTAAACCAACACACAAAAATGACTTTTTAGTTTTAATTTGTTCTATTAGTTCAGCTCTTGTCATTTTATCCTGCTTTTAGTTTTTCAGCATTTTCAGCCATTTTTAATGCATCTAAAACATCTTGAATATCTCCGTTTACAATTGCATCAAGATTATATAGCGTTAAATTAATTCTATGGTCTGTAACTCTTCCTTGAGGGTAGTTATAGGTTCTTATTTTTGCAGAACGGTCTCCGCTTGAAACTAGTGTTTTTCGTTGACTTGCCCTTTCTGCCATTATTTTTTCAAGCTCCACTTCATATAATCTTGAACGAAGAACCTTTAATGCTTTATCATAATTCTTATGCTGTGAACGTCCGTCTTGACATTCTACCACAATTCCTGTTGGAATATGTGTTAACCTTATGGCTGATTCTGTTTTGTTAACGTGCTGACCACCTGCACCCGATGCTCTGAAGGTATCTCTTCTCACGTCTGCCATATTCAAATCTATATCTACTTCTTCTGCTTCGGGTAAAACGGCAACGGTAACGGCTGATGTGTGTACTCGACCTTGTGTCTCTGTTTTTGGAACTCTTTGTACTCGGTGGACACCTGATTCATATTTTAGTGTTCCATAAACTTCTTCTCCGGAAACACTAAAACTAATTTCCTTAAAGCCACCTGATGTTCCTTCATTAGAATTGATTAACTCTAAGGTCCAGCCTTTATAATTGATATAATTAGAGTACATTCTGTATAAATCACCCACAAAAATAGAGGCTTCATCACCGCCAGTTCCCGCTCTAATTTCTACAATTACGTCTTTAGTATCTTCAGGGTCTTTTGGAATTAAAAGAAACTTAATTTCTTCATCTAATTTTTCTTTTCGTTCTTCTAAAGACTCAAGCTCTAATTTAGCCATTTCCCTGAAGTCTTTATCCTTTTCAGTTTCTAGGATTTGTTTTGAAGAGGTAATATTGTCTATGACGTTTTTATATTCATCATAAACAGTAACAATTTCTTTTAAGTCTTTGTACTCTTTATTAAGCTTGACATAGCGCTCCATGTCTGCAATAATCTCAGGGTCAACTATGAGTTTTTCAACCTCTTCCCATCTAACCTTGATGGCCTGTAATTTTTCTAAAATAGAACTCATTAGTATTCAAATGTCCCGTTAGGTGATGTTATAGTCAATTTTTTACCTTCATGTTTCTCCACTCTTCCAACAATTTTGGCATCTACATTAAAAGGTTTAGAGATTTCAATAATTTCGTTTGCAAATTCTTCTTTTACATAAAGCTCCATTCGGTGTCCCATATTAAAGACTTTATACATTTCTTTCCATGGTGTTTTTGACTCTTCCTGGATAATTTTAAAAAGAGGAGGAGTTTCAAATAAGTTGTCTTTAATGATATGTAAGTTATCTACAAAATGTAAAATTTTAGTTTGTGCTCCTCCGCTACAATGAACAATACCATGAATATTCTTCCCAATTTTATCGAGAACTTTTTTAATAATTGGCGCATAAGTTCTGGTAGGAGAGAGGACTAGTTTTCCAATATTCACAGTTACTCCTTCCACATTATCCGTCAGGTTATATTTTCCGGAATAAGTTAAATCATCAGGAATATTGGCATCAAATGTTTCAGGATATTTTTTCGCAATTTCTTTATTAAATACGTCATGTCTTGCAGAGGTTAGTCCGTTGCTGCCCATTCCTCCATTGTATTCAGTTTCATAACTAGCTTGCCCGAAAGAGGCTAATCCTACAATTATATCACCATCTTCAATATTATCCAGTGAAATTACTTTGTCTTTTCTCATTCTAGCAGTTACGGTAGAGTCAACAATAATGGTGCGAACTAAATCACCTACATCTGCAGTTTCTCCACCGGTAGAATGAATATCTATACCCCATTCTCTGAATTTAGCTAAAATTTCTTCTGTTCCATTAATAATTGCTGAAATAACTTCTCCGGGTACTAATTGTTTGTTTCTACCAATGGTTGATGAAAGTAAAATATTATCGGTGGCACCTACACAAATTAAATCATCAATATTCATTACCAGTGCGTCCTGGGCAATACCTTTCCAAACGGATAGGTCTCCTGTTTCTTTCCAGTAAGCGTAAGCTAAGGACGATTTTGTGCCTGCACCGTCTGCATGCATGATAATGCAGTGTTCTTCACTTCCTGTAATATAGTCAGGAACTACTTTACAAAATGCTTTAGGAAAAAGTCCTTTATCTACATTTTTAATCGCTTTATGAACTTCTTCTTTTTCAGCTGAAACTCCTCTTTGTGCGTATCTATCTTTCATTTTTAGCAATAAAAAAACCATCTGCCTCAGGCAGATGGTTTTAACTATGTTGGTTATCTAATTTGCTTTTGGAACGTAATCAGTAGAAAGTACTGAGAACTCTGTTCTCCTGTTTAACTGATGAGCTTTTTCAACATCATCATTGTTTTTCAATGATTTGATGAATGACTCAGATAATACTGTACCTTTTTTGAATGGACCAGTATCTCTTTTTAATTCTCTAGGAACTCTTTCTCCGTTACCCACAGCTTTCATTCTGTCGGCAGGAATTCCTTTTTCTTTTACTAAATAATCCACACAAGCCTGAGCTCTTCTTTGTGAAAGCTTTTGGTTGTATGCGTCTCCTCCTCTAAAGTCAGTGTTTGAGTAAAGCGCAATTGTTAAGTTTGGATTATCAATTAACACCTGGTATAAGAAATTTAATGAATCTTTAGATTCAGGTTTCAAGTCGGCTTTGTTATAAGCGTACTGAATTTCTGGTAATTCAATTGGTTTCTCAGTAATTGGTTGAAGTTCGTATTCGTGAGCGAATATTTTAGAATCTTCGTAACCAACTGTTGATTCTTTACCTTTAGCATTTAAGTATTTATCTTTGCTAACTACTAAAGCATAAGATGTATTTGCTTTTATGATTCTTTCGTTTCCGTTTTCTTCAAAGTTAAAGTATCCATTAACGTCTGTCATAACCTCATGTGTGGAGCCGTCAGTTCCTACTAATGAAACCTTAGCACCTTCAAGTACTTTTTGAGTTTCTAAATCTCTAACAACACCCTCTAATGCAAATAATACCGGTGGCATGTAGAATTCCCAAATGTCATCACCACCTTTACCACCTTCACGGTTAGATGTTAAAAATCCTTTGTCTTGCTCACCATCATAAATAATTCCAAAGTCATTGGCCTCAGAGTTGATGGGTGATTTAAGGTTTTCAGGATTTTCCCATTGGTTGGTGCCTTTATTTTTAGATTTAAAAATATCTAAACCACCCATGCCAATGTGACCGTTAGATGCAAAATATAAATCTCCGGTTACATCATGTATATAAGGAAACATTTCGTCACCAGGTGTATTAATTCCAGGACCTAAGTTTACTGGTTCAGACCATGATTTAGCTTTTTTATCGTAAGTGATGTACCAAAGGTCTTTTCCGCCTTGGTGCCCGGTACCTGTCATATCAGAAGCAAATACAATAGTGTTGTCATCATTTGAAATAGCAGGGTGACCAACTGTGTTTGTGTCATTTACACTAGGAATAGCAACTAAAGTTGGTTCAGCATAGTTTTGTCCTTGCTTTTTAGCTTCATAAATTTGACAACCATAATGTCCTTTTTTACTGTCGTATCCACATCTAGTAAAGTACATTAGATTTTTTCTTGTGTTTAAACATGAAGAACCTTCTTCAGCTTCAGAGTTTACCGCTTCATTTAATAAAGTAGGTTCGCTCCATTTTCCACTTCTATCTCTTTTTGAAGTATAGATGTCTGCAAATGCCTGTCCAGTTCCTTCGTGAGTAGTGCTACCTGTAGAACCTTCTCTTGTAGAGGTGAAATAAATTTGATCATTTTTCTTATCTGCAAATACAGGAGAGAAATCGTATTGTTCAGAATTTAATAGAGGCATAGGTGTAACTACGTGTCTTGTAGGGTTTTCTTTCCACTCAAGAGCTTTTTCACAAGACTCAATACCGGCTTTTCCTCTTGGGTCTCCATTTTTTCTTTCTAAAAAGGATTGGTAATTGTCTTTTGCCTCAGCATATTTACCATTTAGTTTTTGAGAGTGAGCTATATAAAGATAAACTTCCGGATTATCATATTTTGCTTTAATGGCTTTGTCATACCAAACTTCCGCATCTTTTGGGTTTTCCGTAAGACGGTAGCATTCACCTCTTTTAAATAAAATTTCTGCTTTTACAGCTGGCTTTTTCTCTTTTGCGTAGGCTTTAGTATATAATTCATTAGCTAAAAAATACATACCTCTGTTAAAGGCTATATCGGCTTCATTTTTAAAGTCTTTTTGAGCTACTAAATTCACCGAGAATATTAGGCCGGCTACTAATGCAACAACAACTTTATTTAACTTCATACAAGTGGTTTTATAGTTTTAGAAAGTCGCTAAGATAAAACTCTTTTTATTCTGCGCCAAAAAAAAGAAAAAAAAATCCCTACTAATTGGTAAATAGTAGGGATAAATATTTGATTTTTAACGATTAATTTATCTAGTGAAGAGTATTTCCCTTAGTTTTGGAAGACTCCATTTTTCATCGTCAATCAGTGTTTCTAATTTGTCTGAATGGTACTTAATTTTGTCGAAATAAGGCTTTACTTTATCGCAGTATGCAATAGCTTTGTCTTTAGCTCCTTTAGCGTTATTCGCTTTTTTTCGAGCTTCTAACATTTCGTTTGCTAAGCTATCTACAGCGTTTATATGCGTGCTTATTTCTTTTGCAATGGAATATACAGCAGAACTCTTTGCTTCATTAGCTCCAAAAACATTTTTTAACCCTTCAAGGTTTTCCAACAAAATATTATGATAATTAATTGCGGAAGGTAAAATATAGTTTCTAACCATTTCTCCTAAAACTCTTGATTCTATTTGTAATTTCAGGGAGTAGCTGTCTAACTCAATTTCATGTCTGGCATGTAATTCTCTTTTGGTTAAAATTCCAAGGTCTTCAAACATTTTTACAATGTTTTTATCTACCATTACATCAAGCGCTCTTGGAGTATCCGGAATGTTAGATAATCCTCTTTTTACCGCTTCTTTTTTCCACTCTTCTCCATAGCCGTTTCCTTCAAATCTAATTTTCTTTGATTCTACAATCAATCTTTGTAATACTTTAAGAATGGCTTCATCTTTTTTGATGCCTTTGTTAATCATTACATCAACGTCTTTCTTAAATTGAATTAGCTGATTGGCAACAATTGTATTTATAGCAATCATTGCTGAACCACAATTTGCGCTTGAACCAACTGCTCTGAATTCAAATTTGTTTCCTGTAAACGCAAAAGGAGAAGTTCTGTTTCTGTCTGTGTTATCTAACAATACTTGCGGAATTCTTCCAATATCAAGTTTAAGTTCGGTTTTTGCTTGAGGTGTCATTTTACCGGCTTTAACATTTTTCTCAAGTTTATCTAGTATTCCTGTTAGTTGAGAGCCAATAAATGCAGAAATAATTGCAGGCGGTGCTTCATTTGCACCTAATCTATGGTCGTTACTTGCAGAGGCAATGCTAGCTCTTAGTAGGTCAGCGTTGTCATGAATAGCCTTAATTGTATTAATGAAAAAGGTTAGGAATTGTAAATTAGATTTTGGGTTTTTTCCGGGTGCTAAAAGATTTACTCCGGTATTGGTTGATAAAGCCCAATTGTTGTGTTTTCCGGAACCGTTTAAACCTGGGAATGGCTTTTCATGCAATAACACTCTAAAGTTATGTTTTCTGGCGGTTTTTTCCATTATATCCATTAACAATAGATTATGGTCATTTGCCAAATTTGCTTCTTCAAACATTGGAGCACACTCAAATTGATTTGGGGCAACTTCGTTATGTCTTGTTCTTACAGGAATCCCCAGCTTTAATGATTCGTATTCAAAATCTTTCATAAAAGCATTTACCCTATCAGGTATAGAGCCAAAGTAATGGTCTTCTAGTTGTTGTCCTTTAGCGGGTGAATGACCAACAAGAGCCCTTCCAGTAAGCATTAAGTCTGGTCTAAGATTGAATAAAGCTACATCAACTAAAAAGTATTCTTGTTCCCAACCTAATGTTGCGTTTACTTTAGTTACTTCTTTGTCAAAGTATTGGCAAACATCCGTAGCTGCCTTGTCAATTGCTGAAAGTGCTTTTAATAAAGGTGTTTTAAAGTCTAATGCTTCACCTGTATATGCTATAAATATAGTAGGAATACAAAGAGTTTTACCTATGATAAAAGCAGGAGATGTTGGATCCCATGCAGTATAGCCTCTAGCTTCAAAAGTATTTCTAATTCCTCCGTTTGGAAAAGATGAGGCGTCAGGTTCTTGTTGAACCAAAAGGCTTCCTTCAAAAGTTTCAATTGCTCTTCCTTCGGCTATAGGTTGGAAAAATGCATCATGTTTTTCTGCTGTTGTCCCGGTTAATGGTTGAAACCAGTGTGTATAATGAGTCGCGCCTTTAGATAAAGCCCAGTCTTTCATAGAACTAGCAACCTGGTCAGCTATTTTTCTGTCTATCCTTTTTCCAAGTTCAATGGCTTCCATAACACTTATGTAAGCGTCTTCAGTTAAGCACTCTCGCATTGTTTTTTGATTAAAAACATAAGAGCCATAGTAGTCAGAAACTTTTCCGGTAGGTTGCTCAGGAGCTTTTGGGTTTCTTTTCATTACCTCTTCCAGGGCAGTAAAACGTAAATTTTTCATTTATGTATGATAATTTAGGGGGTTGTTTTAATATTTTTATAAAAACTTTGACAAAGGTATGTTTTTTTAGGGGGTATTCTGTTAAAAATAATAAAAATAATTATTAACAGCTGTTTACTAACTTAAATTAAATAAGATGAAATCTTTTATTTTCTTTAGACCAAATTTCAGTTTATTTTAATAGAAGTGGTTTTTAATTTTAAAAATAGCCAACTGGTTTTGTTTTTCATGATGGCTTGTGTTGCCAATCTTTACGCGATTCAACTAAACTATTTTGATAAGGCTAAAAAGTCATTTAATATTGATACTTCAATAGTTTATACCGAAAAATTTTTGAAATCAAATGAATCTAAAAATGATTCTACTGAGGTTGTAGAAGCAATTTGTTTTTTAGCTAATAAGTATATGGATAAGTCTAGATATGCTTATTCAGAAAAAATATTGAATGGTATTTATGCAAGTAACTATTTAGAGAGTAATCTTGATTGTAAGGCATTAGTTGAAATGGAGTATGGTAATTTATTTAAATATAAATCAAACTACTCATTGGCTTTAGAATTTTATTTAAAGGCTTACGAAAAGCTACGGTCTTCAAATAATTATACTTATTTTATAAAATGTAATATTGAACTTGCTGAGTATTACAGAAAAATAGGGAAGCTTCAGCAAGCAAAAAAATATATTACAACTTCCCTTAATTTAATTCGTGATAATAATATATTAGATAAATCTATAATAATCAGAACATTTAGTCGGGCAGCTGCTATTGAAAATGAAATGAATGCCCACCGAAAATCTATCATTTATTCAAATAAATCAATTGCCATTGCTCATGAAACTCAAGATAAATATGCCATAGCAACTAGCTTAAATGAATTAGGTTTTTCTTATAAGAATATGCAGTTAAATGATACTGCTGAAATGTTTTATAAACATGCTGAAAAAATCTGGTTTGAAATTGGAGCTGAGAGAGAGGCCATAAATGCAATGAATAATAGAGTTATGATGTATGCTCACTCAGGTTATCCTCAAGATCTAATATTTAGCGCTTACGACTCATTAATTTTAATGGTAAACAATAAAAACATTGATTTTTCTTTAACAAGCGTATATCAATATTTGCACCTTGAATACTTGAGAGTTGGTGACACTGCTATGGCTTACAAATATTTAACTGATTATCATTATTCTGTTATGGCTGATGAAGAAAAAAAGAATGATATTAATATAGCTAATATTTCTGAACGATACGAAAATGAGAAGGCTAAAAAAGAGATTCAGTTAGTTTCTGCTGAATTAAAAAAGAAAAATACCGAATCTAAAAGGTTGTACGTCTTTTTTTCAATAGTTTTAATAATGATTGTTGTGGTTAGCTTTTTGGCCTATCGGCTAAATAAATCTAAAAAGGAGTTAACATCAAGAAACCTTGAAAAAGATATGTTATTAAAAGAGATTCATCATAGAGTAAAAAATAATCTTCAGGTAATTTCTAGTTTACTGGAATTACAAACTCAAAAGGTATCGGATGAATCAACTGTAAATATTATGAGAGAAGGTCAAAATAGAGTTAAGGCAATGTCTTTAATACATAAAAAGCTTTATCAAAATGAAGACCTTTCAAAAATTAATTTTCAAGATTATATTGAAGATTTATGCTCTGCACTTTATCAAATTTATAAGCCCAAAAATATTGATGTTACCCATCACATTGAAACAAACAATATAAGTTTTGACATAGATACAGCAATACCATTGGGTTTAATAATTAATGAACTGGTAACTAATTCTTATAAATATGCTTTTCTTTTAGTTAACAATCCTGTTCTAAAAATTAAATTGATTGATAAAAAGAGCGGTAATTATGAATTAATAATTGCTGACAATGGAATAGGTCTTCCCGAAGATTTTGATTTTAAAAATACAAGTACACTGGGCATTCAATTGGTTAATCAGCTTACAAAACAACTGTTCGGAAAAATATCATATAAAAATAACAGCGGAGCTGAATTTCATATCACTTTTAAAGATACATTTGCGCGAAAATTAGTTGATTGATGAAAAGGGTATTGGTTGGGGTTGTTGAGGATGAGATGATTATAGCTAGTAGTATAATTACTACATTAGAAAGTTTGGGCTATAATACAGTTGGTCCGGCATTAAATTATACTCAAGGGGTTGAAATGTTACAAAATGAAAAACCGGACATTTTATTGTTAGATATCATTTTAGCAGGCAAAAAAGATGGGATTGATTTAGCCTGGAAAATAAGAGAAGAGTTTGATATACCTTTTATATTTCTTACGTCACATGCTGATAAAGGAACTATTGAAAGGGTTAAGCAAGTTGAGCCACCGGCTTATTTAGTTAAACCATTTAATAAGGATGAACTTTATGGCGCAATAGAAATAGCGCTTTATAACTATTCAAATAAAAAATTAGCAGAGAAAATTCCTACTTCCAATGATCCGAATTATCTTATGAAGGACTCTTTGTTTGTAAAGGTAAAAGGCAACTATGTTAAAATTCCTTATACCGATGTAATGTACTTGAAGAATGATAATATATACATTGAAATTGTTACAGCTAAATCAAAATACCTTGTAAGGAGTAATATGAATGAGTACTTACAAAAGTTTCCATCTAATTTTATCCGAGTTCATAGAAGTTATGCAGTAAATACAGACTATTTAGATGCAATAGGGAGTGATTTTATTACCATAAAAAGTCAACAAATTCCTCTTTCAAGAAACTATAAAGATGAGTTGCTAACCAAAATAAATATTGGTTAAACATTACAATTTAAACGCTATTAAGTATTTGTTTTCTGTTGTTGGTTAACAAAAAAATGCCATTCACAACATTTATTTTGAGTTTTAGGTAGTATAGAGAACTTTTGTGCGAATTTTTTAATTAAAATATAAAATTATGAAAAGAATACTACTTGTCTTATTAGTAAATGTAGGGTTTTTGAACTGCATAAATTCACAAACTTTAGATCAAAATGTTACTGGTTCTGTGGGCTCAGGGTGGCTTGTTAATAGTGGTTCCTATACTACTTTAGGACAATCTTTTACTGCTGGATTAAATGGTTTTTTAAGAAGGGTTGACATTAGTCTTGATGCCAATAACACTACATATCCTTTAATTGCTGGAAACTTTTCAATAACAATAAGAAGTGGTAATGGATATGCAGGTACAATATTGGGTGTCGATACATTTACAATTTTAGGAACGGAACTGTCTGGCTATTTTACTATAAATATAAAACCGAATACTGTTCCAATGGTATCTGGTAATAGCTATACTTTTATTATTGATGAAATATCGGGTACAGGTCAGATTATGATGAGTGCAACCTCAAATGTCTATTCTGGCGGAGATCTATATTGGCAAGTTTTTACAAACAACCCGAATGTAGACACTAGTAGAGATTTTATTTTCAGAACCTATGTTCAATCTGCTTGTGCTAACACTTTTTCATCATTTACCACTTCAACTTGTGATAGTTTAGTTAGCCCAAGTGGAAAATATGTTTGGAAAACTACCGGTTCTTACAATGATACCATTTCAAATGTTGCTAACTGTGATAGTATAATGACTTTTAATTTAGTAGTTACTACAACACCTTCCAATCAAACTGTATCTGTTACAAACAGTGTAATCTGCTCTGGAGATAGTACTACAGTTAATTTAGCTTCAACTCAAAATGGAGTGAGATATAGCTTAAGAGATAATAGCAATAATACTGTTTTAGCCAGTAATGTTGCAAACGGTACTCCTTTAAACTTTGGTACAGGTGCACTAACAAGCTCAAAAACATATAATATTCTTGCAGAAAACACAACACCTAGTGCATTAGATTTACCGGCAAATAATGATTACGTAAGATTTTCAAACCCATTCTATACTTATACCAACGAAATTACTGTAGAAGCTTGGGTGAAGTTTAATGGTGTTAATAATCCACAAGCTGGTCAATCTACACCTTCATTAGATAACATGGCAGGAAATGTATGGTTGTGGGAAGGCGGAGCTTTTTTTGTGAATGACAACGGAACATGGAAAAGTTTAGCTTTTCCTATAACTAAGCCTAATGGATGGACTCACGTAGCTACTGTAGCTAACTCATCAGGAATGTACATTTATTATGATACAGTTTTAGTGGCTTCAACTACTTCTCAACAAATTACTTCACAAATTAGATTAAACTCAAATTCTGTCATAGATATTGGTCAAGATCCAAGATTCACGCCCGGTTCTTCCGGTAGAAATTCAAATTTACCTTTTGATCACTTTATGGTTTGGGATACTACCAGAACAAAAATGGAAATAGCTAATGATATGAGTAATTGTTTAACAGGTAACGAACCAGGACTAGTACATTATACAAAGATAAATGAAGGTACTGGAGTTTTCATTGCTTCTAATAAAGGGCCTAATGGTACACTTGTTAATCCGGGAACAACTAATTGGATTGATGGGCCGGGAGTTTGCGAATATAGCTGTTCCTCTCAAATGTTAAGTATAGTTACTGTTACTGTAAATCAACCTACAACCAGCACTATTAACCCTACATCTTGTTTTAGCTATACTTCTCCAAGCGGAAAAATATTTTCAACTAGCAATACATATATAGATACTATTCCAAATGCAAATAGTTGCGACAGTATAATTACAATAAACTTAACTATAAATACAGTTGATACAAGTGTTACAGTAAATGCGCCTACTTTTTCAGCAAATGCTTCAGGAGCTACATATCAATGGATAAATTGCTCAAACAATCAGCCAGTAAACGGAGCAAACAGCCAAAACTTTACTGCCACTTCAGCCGGAAATTATGCAGTTATTGTAACCCAAAACGGGTGTACAGATACAAGTGCCTGCTACAGCGCTGGAAATGTAGGCCTAGAATCACTTTCTTTAAACACTGTTAAAGTATATCCAAATCCAACCAATGGATTAATAAGTCTAGAACTTTTAGCTAATAGTGATTTTGGATATCAATTAACTTCAATTGATGGAAGATTAATAGAAGAAAAAAAGAATATTGCTCAGAATAAGATTTCACTAGATTTGAGTAATGAGTCAAGCGGCTTTTATATCTTAAAATTATTCAATAGCGAAAGTTCTCTTAATATTAAGATAAGTAAAAATTAGAAGCTAGATGAACCTATTTAGAAAGGCTTCCATTTTTAGGGGGCCTTTTTTCTTTTATGATCAACAGTTTGCCATTCATTTACTATAATTTGTATTTCACAACATTTATTTTTTATAGCTATTTAAAAGTATAAAATTCACATCATTAAATTTTAAAACAAACTATTATGAAAAAAGTACTTTTAGTCTGTGTGTTGGCTTTATACACTTTAGTGTTTCAAGCTCAGTCACCGGATTTATTAAATTATCAAGGTATTGCAAGAAACTCGACAGGAGCAGCATTGCAAAATCAAGCAATTTCGCTTAGAATATCAATAAATCAAACCACTGCAACAGGTACAACCGTTTATCAGGAAACACATGCTGTAACTACTAATAATTTTGGTTTGTTTTCAGTTCAAGTAGGTAATGGAACAGTGGTAAGTGGAAATATTTCAACAATAACTTGGGGAAGTAACCCTTACTTTATGGCTGTAGAAATGGATCCTGCCGGTGGAACAGCTTATACAGCTATGGGAACTCAACAGTTAATTTCAGTTCCTTATGCTTTATATGCAAAAACATCAGGTAGTTCAACTCCCGGTCCTACAGGTCCGCAAGGCCCAACAGGACCCCAAGGTATTACAGGAGCCACAGGTGTACAAGGTGCAACCGGAGCTCAAGGTCCAACTGGTCCTCAGGGTGCTGCAGGAGCCACTGGTGCAACGGGAGCACAAGGTGCCACTGGAGCAACAGGTTTGTTGCAAAACGGTACAGCAGCAGGACAAACTGCATATTGGAACGGAACTGCATGGGTAGTAAATAACAATCTATACAACAATGGTGGAAATATTGGTATTAATACACCAAACCCTACTACTGCTAAATTGGTAATATCTGGTACTGCAGGACACCAAGGTCTAGATATGTCAAGTGCTGACCAATACGCTAATATGCGTGTTATTCAGAATACTAATGGCACAGGCGATAAAGATCTATGGATTGGATTTCAAAGTGGTGTTGGGTCTAAAATAAGATTACATTCAAACAACAAGGAAACAGTAAGAATTACTGGTGATAGTGTTGGTATACGTACTACTACTCCAATAGCTCCCTTAGATATTAATGGAAAAACACGTAGTACTACATTACTTATACATGGACGTGAAGCAGTTTCAATACAAGGTGCTCATATCATGTGGAATAAAATTAATGGAACAGGAATGACTGATTTTATTAATCAAATTGGAATTGGTAGTACCGGAGGTTTCCGTTTTTCTGAAAGTACAACAGGTGATGTGCAAACTGAATTAATGAGAATTCAAGGTAATGGAAATGTTGGTATTGGAACTGCTACTCCAAACGCTCCATTGCAATTTGGTAATGGTCTGTCAAACAGAAAAATAGTTCTTTATGAAAACTTTAACAATGATCACCAGATATATGGTTTCGGTATTAATTCAAACATCCTACGTTATCAAACTGCAGATATATCTACACACCATGCTTTTTACGCTGGTGTAAACTCTACTACATCAAATGAATTAATGAGAATTCAAGGTAATGGAAATGTGGGCATTGGTACTACTACTCCAACACAAAGATTAGATGTAAATGGTAATATTAATTTATCTGGTGAAATTATACAACAGGCTTGGCAAACTCCAACCCTTGTTAATGGTACTAACTTTGGTTCTGGATATGCAACTACTCAATATTACAAGGATAAGGAAGGAGTTGTTCATGTAAAAGGAGTTGTTCAAGGATATTCTACTGGAAATGTAGTAATATTCAACTTACCTGCTGGATATAGACCAACTGAAAATAGAATTATGGAAGGGCAATCAGATGTTTCAGGACAAGGAACATCAGTTAGAATTGATGTGCAAACCAATGGTAATGTTGTTTTAGTTAATGCTTTAGGAAATACTAGTGCATTTGTTAGTATGGAGTTTTCATTTAGACCATAATATTAGTTTAAACAAAAAAGTAAAAATTAATAGAGCGTTCGCTTTTAGTGGGCGCTTTTAAATCAAATTTATCATGAAAAGTATAAAATTAATAGTGATAAATATTTGTTTAGCAGGTGGTTTATTTGCTCAATCAATTGAGCCAAGTGTAATAGGTTCGGCAGGCGATTTTTATTCAAATTCAACCGCTCAACTTAGCTTTACATTTGGAGAGATGATTACAGAAACAGTCACTTCTACTAACAATATTATTACGCAGGGTTTTCAGCAACCTGAAGAAACAAATGTTGGGATTTACGAATCAGAGTTAAATAATTTAAACTTGGTAATTTATCCAAACCCTACTAGAGACATAGTTACTTTAAATTTCAAGGAAACTAATTATTCTGGAGAATATTACCTTTTTGATGTAACCGGAAAATTATTAGCTCAAAACGTAATTAACAATTCAACTGTAGTAATTAATTTAACTTCTTATACTGAAGGAGTTTATTTTTTAAAAATTGGTCAACAAACCTATCGTGTTATAAAGACCAATTAATTTAAGTTTAGCATTAGCAATGAAGGCCTTCAAATTTTGAAGGCCTTTTTATTTATGTCGGTATAATTCTGTATTCTCAATTAAAATTATTTACATTAGCACCAATTCTAACCAAAAAATAGATTTATGGCTAAAACAGAAGCTTGGGGTACCAGAGTAGGTTTAATATTAGCAATGGCTGGAAATGCAGTGGGTTTAGGAAATTTTTTGCGATTTCCGGTTCAAGCTGTTAACAATGGTGGAGGAGCCTTTATAATACCATATATTGTTTGTTTCTTATTAATGGGTATCCCACTTTTATGGATAGAATGGTCAATGGGGCGTTTCGGTGGAAAATATGGAAATCACTCTACTCCTTATATATTAGATACTATGGCTAAAGGTAGAATTTGGAAATACATAGGTGTGTTCGGAATTTTTACCAATTTGGCTGTAGCAGCTTACTATTGCTATATTGAATCCTGGACAATGAGTTATGTTTACCATTCTTTGGTTGGAACATTTCAAGGTATGGGACAAGGTGATGTAGCTCAATTTTTTAATGATTATGTGACAATCGGAAAATCAACAACCGGTATTCCTTATGAGGCTGTAATCTTTTTTGTTCTTTGTTTAGTGCTTAATACATTCATTCTTTCAAAAGGGTTAAAAGGTATTGAGCGAGTGGCTAAGATTGGAGTTCCGTTACTGCTTATTTTTGGAGCTTTTTTAGCAATACGTAGCTTGACTTTAGGAACTACAGGAGCAACTTTAGAACACCCTGATGCAAATGCTTGGGACGGTTTTAACTTTTTGTGGACTCCTAATTATGATTCTCTGTGGAACCCAAGTGTATGGATGGCAGCTGCAGGACAAATCTTTTTTACACTTTCTGTGGGTATGGGTACTGTACATTGCTATGCAGCATATCTTAGAGAGAAAGATGATATTGCTTTAAATGCTGTCTCCGCAGGTTTTACCAATGAGTTTGTTGAGGTAGTATTAGGTTCAATGATTGTAATTCCAATTGCTGCTGGATACCTAGGAATGGATTGGGTAAAAGAAAATGCAGGTTTTGGTATGGCATTTCAAACTATGCCATTCTTGTTTGACAATTGGGGACCAATTTTATCAGTCTTAGCCGGAGTATTTTGGTTTGGATTATTATTCTTTGCGGGAATAACGTCTTCTTTAGCTATGGGAACACCTTGGGTAGGATTTATGCAAGATGAGTTTAAATGGACAAGAGAAAAATCTGCTTGGTCTTTTGGGGCGATTGTATTATTATTGGGATTGCCAACGGTATTCTTTTTCCATTTAGGCGTGTTTGATGAGTATGATTATTGGGCAGGAACAGTTTCTTTAGTGGTCTTTGCAATGTTAGAAGTAATAGTATTCTCTTGGATTTTTGGAGTTAATAAAGGCTGGGAACAAATAAAAATGGGCGCAGATATTAAAGTGCCTTTAATTTATAAGCCTATTATTCAGTTTGTAACCCCAATAATGCTTATTATAGTTTTTCTGGGAGCAATGTTTACTCCATTAGGTAATGATTGGGCAGCCGCATTTACAAATGGATTTGTGTTAGATAATAGTTCTATAATTAAACAAATAACCATGACTGGCTTGAGGGAGCAAATAGCGGCAGCTACAGACCCGGAAATTATTAATCAACTGAAGAATAAGCTGTTTTATGTGATGGGCGCAAGAATTTTATTAATGTCAGTTTTCTTAGGGGTTTGTTATTTAGTTTACAGAGCTTATAATATTCGTAAAAAAGAAGGGAGGTTAGTATGAATACATCAGCGTTAGTTTTAATGTTAATGGTACAGGTTACAGTTGCCTGCATTACAGCTTATTTTTTCTGGAAGGTTTTAAAAACACCTCCAAAACCAGAGCCGGATTCATATTCAGACAATGATGATGATCCAAGATAGTTTTTACCATGCAATTTGGGTGGAAAGATTATTTTAATTTTTTTCGTTCCGAGCGGAAGGGAATATTCTTTTTTTTATTGTTTATAGCAGCTATATGCTCTTTCTTATATTATCTTTCTATTCAAGAACCTAAGGCGATTTCAGACTTTTCAGATTTAAAAAACATTCCTAAAGCTGAGCATTCATGGCAAAATGAAAATGAAGTAGAGGCTTCAAACTACAATTATTCTTCAAAAAATATGCAAACGAATTTCTCAAATAAAACGATTACTTTTTTTGAGTTTAATCCAAATGATGCTTCACCGGAGGAACTACAAAAGCTGGGCTTTAGTGATAAGTTAACCCAAACCATTGTTAACTACAGGAAAAAGGGTGGAAGGTTTTACTACAAAGAAGATTTAATGAAAATTTATGGAATGGACACTGCCCATTACCGACTGATAGAACCTTACATAGTTTATGAAAAAATAAAGCTTGATACTAATTTTAAAAGTACTGCACGTAGAATAGAACTAAATAGTTGCAACAAAGAAGACTTAATACAATTGCATGGAATAGGCGATAAACTATCCGATAGAATTATAAAATTTAGAGATGGATTAGGTGGTTTTTATGATGTTAACCAGCTTAGTCAAGTTTATGGAATAGAAGAGACTACTTTCAACAAAATTCAAAGCCAGTTATATGTTAAAGGGGAAGTAAAAAAAATAAATATCAATCTAGCTTCAGAAACTGAATTGTCCTCACATCCATACATCAATTATAAATTAGCTAAATCTATTGTAGAGTATAGAAACCAACATGGTAATTACTCTCAACTAACCGACTTAAAAAAGCTACATTTGATGACTGAAGAAACCTATAATAAACTGGAATCTTATTTAAGCATTGAATAATGACAACATCAGAAAAGTTAATAAAAGCAATCAGAGATGTTCCTGATTTTCCTAAACCGGGAATCTTGTTTAAAGACATCACGCCTATATTTCAAAATCCTAAATTATGTAGAGAAATAACCATTGAATACGCCTCTAAATTAACGCATTTAGAAATTGACGTAATTGCAGGTATTGAAAGCAGAGGTTTTTTGTTTGGGTTATTATTGGCGCAAGAACTTCAAAAACCATTTGTATTGATAAGAAAAAGCGGAAAACTGCCTTACAAAACTATTTCTGAAAAATATGGTTTAGAATATGGAACTGCAGAAATAGAAATGCATATTGATGCTATTCAACCTAAACAAAAAGTATTGATACATGATGATTTACTGGCAACAGGAGGTACAGCCGAAGCTGCTGCCAAACTAATACAAAAACAAAGCGGTCATGTAGAAGGTTTTACTTTTCTTGTACAGTTAGATTTCTTAAATGGAACGGAAAAATTAAAACCTTTTTCACAAAATATTATTAGCTTAGCGCACTTTTAAAAATAGGATTTATAATGGACTTTAGTTATTCTGAAAACCAGAAAATGATAGCCGGAATGATACAAGATTTCGGAAAAAAGGAAATTCTTCCAAAAATGATGGAGTGGGATGAAACACAAGAATTTCCTGTTGAAGTATTTAAAAAATTAGGAGAACTTGGGTTGATGGGTGTTCTGGTGCCAACTGAATACGGTGGTTCCGGATTTGGCTATGAAGAATATGTTACTGTAGTTTCAGAAATTAGTAAAATATGTGGTTCAATAGGACTATCAGTTGCGGCACACAATTCTTTATGTACAGGTCATATTTTGCAATTTGGTAATGAAGAACAAAAGAAAAAATGGCTTCCAAAACTAGCAACAGCAGAATGGATAGGAGCATGGGGATTAACCGAACCGAATACCGGTTCAGATGCTATGCGAATGAAATGTACGGCAAAACAAGATGGAGATTATTGGGTGATAAATGGAACGAAATGTTGGATTACTCATGGTATTAGCGGTGATGTAATGGTTGTGTTAGTGCGAACGGGAGAACTTTTGGATTCTCATGGTATTACTGCATTTGTAGTAGAAAGAGGAACTCCGGGATTTAAAGCAGGAAAAAAAGAAAATAAATTAGGTATGAGAGCCTCCGAAACTGCTGAGGTTATTTTTGAAGACTGTAGAGTTCACAAGGATAATATATTAGGTGAGTTAGGAGAAGGCTTTATTCAGGCAATGAAAGTTTTGGATGGTGGAAGAATTTCAATCGCATCATTAGGTTTAGGAATTGCAAAAGGTGCTCTAGAAGCTTCATTAAAATATTCTAAAGAAAGAGAACAATTCGGACAGCCAATATCTAACTTCCAAGGTATTTCATTTAAGTTGGCCGACATGGCCACCGAAGTTGAAGCAGCTGAACTTTTAGTTTACGAAGCAGCCGATTTAAAAAATAAGCATTTACCTGTTACAAAAGTTTCAGCAATGGCAAAATATTACGCATCTGAAGTAGCTGTTAAAGTCTCAACTGATGCAGTTCAGATATTCGGAGGTTACGGATACACTAAGGACTTTCCGGTAGAAAAATATTACCGTGATTCAAAACTTTGTACAATAGGCGAAGGTACTTCCGAAATACAAAAATTAGTTATTTCTCGTCAAGTTTTGAAATAATTAAAATATTTAATTAATTTTGCAGCCTTAATCATTCAAAGGAGGTATATAAAATGTTAATTATTCCTGTAAAAGAAGGCGAAAGCATAGAAAGAGCTCTTAAAAAGTATAAAAAGAAATTTGAGAAATCTCAAGTTTTAAGAGAGTTGAGAGATAGAAAAGAATTTACTAAAAAATCTATCATCAACAGACAGCAGTTGCTTAAAGCTAAGTATATTCAGCGACTTAGAAGTAAAGAAGAGATTTAATCTCTTTTTAAATAAGATATAATTTTTTTTTCATCCCGGTTTTTTTAAATTTATAAAAAAATCGGGATGTTTTTTTTAGAGGAGTTCATATCATATCTTAAAAATCAAAAAAGGTTTTCAGCTCACACCGTAACTGCCTACACAACCGATTTATCACGTTTCTTTAATTTTCTTTCAAATCAATATGAAATATCTTCCGATATTTCTGTGGTGAATGCTCAAATTATCAGGTCATGGCTTGTTGAACTCACAGAGTCAGGGGTAACAAACCGTTCCATTTCTCGTAAAATCTCTACACTAAGAACCTATTTCAAATTTTTAAAAAAGAACGATTTGAATCCTCAAAACCCAATGGCTAAAATTGTTCCCCCTAAATTAGAGAAAAAACTGCCTGTCTTTGTTAATGAGTTAGACATGGACAAGTTGTTTAACTCAATTGAATTTGAGGATGATTTTTTTGGACACAGAGATAAATTGATGATTGAGCTTTTTTATGTTACAGGAATCCGACTTTCAGAATTAATCAATCTTACTGCTAAATCAATTAATTCATCTACATATTCCATCAAAGTTTTAGGTAAGCGAAATAAGGAGAGGATTATTCCGTTAAGTAAAAAAATGACCAACCAATTAGTTGAATTTGAAAAAGTGAAATCTTTAAAATTTCCGGAGGCTGCTAAATTGTTTACAACGGATAAGGGAGCGGACTTGTACCCTAAATTTGTTTATCGAAAAATTAATCACTACTTATCTCAAGTATCTACCATTACTAAAAAAAGCCCACACGTATTGCGTCATACTTTTGCTACTCATTTATTAAATAATGGAGCAGATTTGAATGCAATTAAAGAATTATTGGGGCACGCTAACCTAAGTGCTACACAGGTTTATACTCACAATTCATTTGAAAAATTAAAAAAAATATATACTAACGCCCATCCTAGGGCATAAAAACTTAAAATCATGAAAGTAGATGTGAAAATCCAATCAGTACATTTTGATGCAGACCAAAAACTATTAAACTTTATTCAGGCTAAAGTAGATAAGCTTACTCAGTTTTATGACAGAATAGTAGGAGGGGAAGTTTTTTTAAGGTTAGATAAAAATGATAAAGCACAAAACAAGATTGTAGAAATAAAATTACTTATTCCCGGTTCAGACTTATTTGCAAAAAAGCAGTCGGCATCATTTGAAGAATCAGCCGATTCTGCTGTGGAAGCTATTAGACGTCAAATCGTTAAGCACAAAGGGAAAATGGCAGTTGCTTAACCCTCCTAAAATATTTTTTCAAAACACTTGAAAAAATATAGATAATTTTTGTTAGGAAATAAATCTTTTATACATTTGCAGACCTTTTTCGGAAGGTCTGTTCATTTTATATGACTGCCGGTGTAGCTCAGTTGGCCAGAGCAGCTGATTTGTAATCAGCTGGTCGGGGGTTCGAATCCCTCCACCGGCTCTCGTTCTTTAAAATAAAAAAACATTAAAAATGTTGGGGAAATACCAAAGCGGCCAACTGGGGCAGACTGTAAATCTGCTGTCTTATGACTTCGTAGGTTCGAATCCTGCTTTCCCCACATGAAATTGAAACTTTGGGTTTCAGCAAGAATTAAAAGCGGGAGTAGCTCAGCTGGCTAGAGCATTAGCCTTCCAAGCTAAGGGTCGCGGGTTCGAATCCCGTTTCCCGCTCTTTAAGTAGCTGATGTAGCTCAGTGGTAGAGCACTTCCTTGGTAAGGAAGAGGTCACGGGTTCAAGTCCCGTCATTAGCTCAAATTGAAGATGTAAAAACTATATATTAATAATAAATTAAGTCTAATAAATTAAAAATAAATAAAAATGGCAAAAGAGAATTTTGATCGTTCGAAACCACACCTTAACATAGGTACAATAGGTCATGTTGACCATGGTAAAACTACTTTGACTGCTGCTATTACAACAGTATTGGCAAATAAAGGGTTAGCTCAATTAAGAGATTTCTCTTCAATTGATAACGCTCCTGAGGAGAAAGAAAGAGGTATTACTATTAATACTTCTCACGTTGAATATGCAACTGAAAACAGACACTATGCTCACGTTGACTGTCCAGGTCACGCTGACTACGTTAAGAACATGGTTACCGGTGCTGCTCAAATGGATGGTGCTATATTAGTGGTTGCTGCTACTGATGGTCCAATGCCACAAACAAGAGAGCACATTCTTCTTGCTCGTCAGGTAGGTGTTCCTAAGATTGTTGTTTTTATGAACAAAGTTGATATGGTTGATGATGCTGAGTTGTTAGAGCTTGTTGAGATGGAAATCAGAGATTTATTAAGCTTTTATGAGTTTGATGGTGATAATACTCCAATAATTCAAGGTTCTGCATTAGGTGGATTAAACGGAGATGCTAAGTGGGTTGGTAAAATTGAAGAGCTTATGGCTGCTGTTGATTCTTACATTCCAGTTCCTCCAAGAGATGTTGATAAGCCATTCTTGATGCCAGTTGAAGACGTGTTTACTATTACAGGTAGAGGTACTGTTGCTACCGGAAGAATTGAGCAAGGTGTTGTTAATGTTGGAGAGGAGATAGAAATTATTGGTTTTGAAGATAGCAGAAAATCAACTGTAACCGGTGTTGAAATGTTCAGAAAACTTTTGGATAGAGGTGAAGCTGGTGACAATGTTGGTATTTTATTAAGAGGTATTGACAAAAATGATATCAGAAGAGGTATGGTAATCGCTAAGCCTGGTTCAATTACTCCTCATACTGAGTTTAAAGCTGAAGTGTATATTCTTAAAAAAGAAGAAGGTGGACGTCATACTCCATTCCATAACAAATACAGACCTCAGTTTTATTTAAGAACAACTGACGTTACCGGAGAAATTGATTTAGGAGAGGGAAGAGAAATGGTAATGCCTGGTGATAATGTAACTATTACAGTAAAATTAATTGCTCCTGTTGCTATTAATAAAGGACTTCGTTTTGCAATCCGTGAGGGTGGTAGAACAGTTGGTGCAGGACAAGTTACTGAAATAATTAAGTAATAAAATAAACCAAGTAAGCATTAGGTATTTTTCCTGAAAAAGGAGAAATACCTTTTGTACTTACGGGTGTAGCTCAACTGGTAGAGCACTGGTCTCCAAAACCAGGGGCTGTGGGTTCGATTCCTACCACCCGTGCAAAATAAAAGATATGTCTAAAATAGGCGCATATATTAGGGAGTGTAGTGATGAACTTATCAATAAAGTTTCATGGCCTACATGGAGTGACTTACAAAGCAGTTCAATAATTGTTGTTATTGCATCTTTTATTATTGCTTTTATGGTTTTTTTAATGGATTATGTTTTTGGGGCAAATGGTCAAGATGCTTTGTTTAAAGGTGTTTTGGGCTACATATACGAAATGTTTTAAATAAGCAAAGATGGTAGAGACAGGTGCAAAAAAATGGTATGTAGTAAAAGCTGTTAGCGGTAAGGAGAAAAAAGTTAAACAGTACATTGAGGATGAAATTGTTCGTCTTAAGATGGAAAATTACGTTTCTCAAATACTTATTCCTACTGAAAAAATCTACCAAATAAGAAACGGTAAAAAAATAATTAAAGAAAGAAGTTTTTATCCCGGATATATTTTAATTGAGGCAGATTTAGTTGGTGAAGTTGCACATGCTATTAAAAATCTACCTAATGTAATTAGTTTTTTAGGAGCTTCAAAAGGTAGCGAGCCTTTACCATTAAGAATGTCGGAAGTAAATAGAATTTTAGGAAAAGTAGATGAATTGGCAGAACAGACAGAGGAGATAAGTATTCCTTTCATTGTTGGAGAGTCTGTTAAAGTTACTGATGGTCCGTTTAACGGATTTTCGGGTACTATAGAAAAAGTAAATGAAGAAAAGAAAAAACTAGAGGTTATGGTAAAGATTTTTGGAAGAAAGCAACCTTTAGAATTAAGTTTTTTACAAGTAGAAAAAGAATCCTAGTAAGTGAGTAATAAAAAATCCAACAGCTTCCATGTTGGCACTAAATTTTTAAATAAAGTAAAATGGCAAAAGAAATAGGAGCATTAATAAAATTACAAATTAGAGGTGGTGCTGCTAATCCTGCTCCTCCGGTAGGACCTGCATTGGGTGCTAAAGGAGTTAATATCATGGAGTTCTGTAAGCAATTTAATGCTAGAACTCAAGATAAAGCCGGAAAAGTTTTACCCGTTGTAATTACTGTTTATAAAGATAAGTCTTTTGACTTCATCATTAAAACTCCACCTGCTGCTGTACAACTACTTGAAGCTGCAAAAAAGAAATCAGGTTCTGCTGAGCCGAACAGAAAAAAAGTAGCTACGGTTACTTGGGATCAAGTGAAAGCAATTGCAGAAGATAAAATGCCTGACTTAAATTGTTTTACAGTAGAGTCGGCCATGAGTATGGTTGCCGGTACAGCTAGAAGTATGGGATTTGTTGTAAAAGGAGGAACTCCTCCAGAAAACTTAAAGCAATAACATGAAACAGACTAAGAATAGAAAAAATGCTCTTTCCAAGTTTGATCAAGGCAAGTCTTATTCGGTAGAAGAAGCTGCTAAGATTGTTGGCGAAATTAAGTCTGAAAAGTTTGACGCATCTGTTGACTTAGATATTAGACTTAATGTTGATCCAAGAAAGGCTAACGAAATGGTTAGAGGAAGTGTAGCATTACCACATGGTATTGGAAAAAAAGTTAGAGTTTTAGCATTAGTTACTCCAGATAAAGAGAAAGAAGCTAAAGAAGCCGGAGCTGATTATGTAGGTGTAGATGAATACATCGAAAAAATCAAAGGCGGATGGCTAGACTTTGACGTAATGATTACAATGCCAAGCTTAATGGGTAAAATAGGTGCTTTAGCTAGAATTTTAGGACCAAGAGGTTTAATGCCTAATCCTAAATCTGGTACTGTAACTATGGATGTTACTAAAGCAATTACTGAAATTAAAGCCGGTAAAGTTGACTTTAAAGTGGATAAATTTGGTATCATTCACTCTACAGTAGGTAGAGCTTCTTTTGATGCTGATAAGCTTAAAGAAAATGCTGCTGAACTAATTAATACAGTAATTAAGTTAAAACCATCTTCAGCTAAAGGAACTTATATGAAAAGTGTTACAATGTCAACCACTATGGGGCCTGGCATTAGCATTGATACTAAGTCTCTAACTGTCTAAAAAATACAATTATGACAAGAGAAGAAAAGAACAAACTAATAGATGATTTAACTGAAAGTATCAGTAATTCATCTGTTTTTTACTTAGCGGATATTGCAAGCCTAGATGCTGAAAAGTCAAGTACTTTAAGAAGAACTTGCTTTAAAAATGACATTAAAATAAATGTTGTAAAAAACACTCTTTTAAAGAAAGCATTTGAAAAATCAGGAAAAGATTACTCTGAGCTTTTCAATACTTTAAAAGGAAATACAGCAATAATGTTTGCATCGGTAGGTAACGCACCTGCAAAAGTAATTAAAGAATTCCGTAAGGCTAGCGAAAAACCTGTTTTAAAAGGCGCATATATTGATGAGGCTTTTTACATTGGAGATGAGAATTTAGAAGCATTAGCTTCATTAAAATCCAAAGAAGAAGTTATTGGAGACATTATCTTCTTACTTCAGTCTCCAGCGCAAAATGTGGTTTCAGCGCTTCAGTCAGGAAAAAACAAAATTGGCGGCTTAATCAAAGCATTAGAAGAAAGAGCAGCCTAATTAAAATAGTGTACGCACTCAAATAAATATAAATTAAACAAAAAGTCTAAAAATTAAACTTAAATAAAATGGCAGATTTAAAAGCACTTGCAGATCAATTAGTAGGATTAACAGTTAAAGAAGTTAACGAGTTAGCTACTATTTTAAAAGAAGAACATGGTATCGAGCCTGCTGCTGCTGCAGTAGTTGCTGGTCCGGCAGCTGGTGGTGCAGCTGGTGGTGGTGCTGAAGAAAAAACTTCTTTTGATGTAATACTTAAATCAGGTGGCGCTTCTAAATTAGGAGTTGTTAAAGTGGTTAAAGAAGTTACAGGTTTAGGTCTTAAGGAAGCTAAAGATTTAGTTGATGGTGCTCCAAAACCGGTTAAGGAAGGAGTTGCTAAAGACGAAGCAGAATCTTTAAAAGCTAAATTAGAAGAGGCCGGAGCTGAAGTTGAACTTAAGTAAACAGTTCCAATAAAATATTGCTTAGACCCTTTCATAACAGGAGGGTCTAAGCGTATTTATAAGATTACCTAATAATTTTCTTTTTCCTCAAACATCAATATAATTGATAATGGCTAAAACAGTTGCACAAGACAAAACAGAAAGAGTTTCTTTCGCCTCCATTAAAAATCAGCTTCCTTATCCTGATTTTTTGGAAATACAGCTAAAATCATTCAACGAGTTTTTTCAAGTTGAATCAACTCCTGAAACAAGAAAAAAAGAAGGATTACATAAAGTTTTCACAGATAACTTTCCAATCTCTGACGTAAGAAATCAGTTTGTATTGGAGTTTCTTGATTACTCAATTGATCCACCAAGATACACTATGGAAGAGTGCTTCGAAAGAGGTCTTTCATTCACTGTACCTTTAAAAGCTAAATTAAAGCTTTATTGTACCGATCCTGAGCACGAAGATTTTGAAACTATTGTTCAAGAGGTTTATTTAGGAACTATTCCTCAAATGACTCCAAGAGGGACATTCATTATCAATGGAGCGGAAAGAGTAATTGTATCTCAATTACACCGTTCTCCTGGTGTGTTCTTTAGCAACAGTGTTCACGCTAATGGTACAAAATTATACTCAGCCAGAATTATACCTTTCAAAGGTTCATGGATTGAGTTTGCAACTGACATTAACAATGTGATGTATGCTTACATCGATAGAAAGAAAAAGTTGCCGGTAACGACACTTTTAAGAGCTATTGGTTATGAAGCAGATAAAGATATCTTAGATATTTTCGGACTTTCAGAGGAATTAAAAGTTAGTAAAGCCGCTCTTAAAAAAGCAGTAGGCAGAAAACTAGCAGCTAGAGTTCTTAAGACTTGGGTTGAAGATTTCGTAGATGAAGATACAGGTGAGGTGGTTTCTATTGAAAGAAACGAAGTAATGATTGAAAGGGAAATCATTCTTGAAGATGAGCATATTGACCAAATCATTGAATCCGGAACTAAATCAATAATTCTTCATAAAGAAGGGGTAAATGCGGGTGATTTTGCAATTATGTACAACACATTGCAAAAGGACCCTTCAAACTCAGAAAAAGAAGCGGTGGAATATATCTACCGTGTACTTAGAAACGCTGAGCCACCAGATGAAGAAACTGCAAGACAAGTAATTGAAAAATTATTCTTCTCTGAGCAGAGATATGACTTAGGTGCTGTTGGTAGATTTAAAATCAATAACAAGTTAGGTTTAGATATTCCTGCTGATGTAAGAATATTAACGAAACAAGATATTATCTCTATCATCAAGTATTTAATTGCATTATCTAATGCAAAAACTGATGTGGATGATATTGACCACTTAAGTAACAGAAGAGTTAGAACAGTTGGAGAGCAATTATCTAATCAATTTGGTGTTGGATTAGCTAGAATGGCTAGAACCATTAGAGAGAGAATGAACGTTAGAGATAACGAAGTGTTTACTCCTACAGATTTGATTAATGCTAAAACGCTTTCATCTGTAATTAATTCATTCTTCGGAACCAACCAACTTTCTCAGTTTATGGATCAAACCAATCCTCTTTCTGAGATAACTCACAAAAGAAGGCTTTCTGCTTTAGGGCCTGGTGGTCTATCAAGAGAGAGAGCAGGTTTTGAGGTAAGAGACGTTCACTTTACACACTACGGAAGACTTTGTCCGATTGAAACTCCTGAGGGACCAAACATTGGTTTGATTTCTTCATTGTGTGTATATGCTAAAATTAATAACTTAGGATTTATTGAAACTCCTTATCGTCCTGTTACAACAGGTAAAGTAGAGCTAGATAACACTAAGATTACTTATTTATCAGCTGAAGAAGAAGAGAATAAAACCATTGCTCAAGCAAATGCTGAGATAGATGGAAAAGGAAACTTCACAGGTGATAAGATTAAGTCTCGTCATAACGGAGATTTCCCTGTAGTAGAGAAAGATGCATTGGAATTAATGGACGTTGCTCCAAACCAAATTGCATCCATTGCAGCATCGATGATTCCGTTCTTAGAGCATAACGATGCCAACAGAGCATTGATGGGATCAAACATGCAGCGTCAAGCAACTCCGCTTTTAAATGCTGAAGCTCCTGTAGTAGGTACAGGTCTAGAAAAAAGTCTTGCAAAAGACTCTAGAATATTGCTTTACGCTGAAGGCGATGGAGTAGTTGAATATGTTGATGCAAACGAAATAACAATACGTTACAAACTTTCAAAAGAACAAGAGTTAGTTTCTTTTGACGGTGAAGTAAAAACATATAACCTAACTAAGTTCTTAAGAACTAACCAAAGTACGTGTATTAACCTTCGTCCTATTGTATCTCCAGGAGATAAAGTAGAAGACGGAACAGTATTATGTGAAGGTTATGCTACCCAAGGTGGTGAAATTGCTCTTGGAAGAAATCTTAAAGTTGCTTTCATGCCATGGAAAGGATATAACTTTGAGGATGCAATTGTAATTTCTGAGAGAGTAGTTAGTGAAGATATTTATACTTCTATTCACATCGATGAGTATTCACTTGAGGTAAGAGATACAAAGCTTGGAGCAGAAGAACTTACTGCGGATATTCCAAACGTAAGTGAAGATGCTACTAAAGACTTAGACGAGAATGGTATCATTAGAATTGGTGCTGAAGTTAAAGAAGGCGATATTCTAATTGGTAAAATCACTCCTAAAGGTGAAACAGACCCTACTCCTGAAGAAAAGCTATTAAGAGCTATCTTTGGTGATAAAGCAGGAGATGTTAAAGATGCTTCATTAAGAGTATCTCCTTCAGTTGAAGGTGTTGTTATCGATAAAAAATTATTCTCAAGAGCAGTTAAGGATAAAAAAGCAAGAGAAGAAGACAAGAAAGTAATTGAAAAGCTAGAAGCACAATTCAAAAAAGATGCTGCTGCTTTAAAAGAGATTTTCTTAGAGAAGATAGGAAAAGTGTTATCCGGACAAACTTCAGCGGGAGTGAGAGACCTTTACGGTGACGATGTTATCAAAAAGGGAAACAAATTCACGGCTAAGTCATTAAAGGATATTGCTGATTATACATTAATCAATCCTGAGAACTGGACAACTGACAAAGAAACAAACAGATTAGTTACAAGAATCATCTTAAACTATATTAAAAAGCATACAGAAATATTAGGCGTATTTAAGCGTCAAACTTATGCTTTAACTGTAGGAGATGAATTACCATCAGGTATTGTGAAGTTGGCTAAAGTTTACATTGCTAAAAAACGTAAACTAAGAGTAGGGGATAAAATGGCGGGACGTCACGGTAACAAAGGTGTTGTAGCTAAGATAGTTCGTAAAGAAGATATGCCATTCTTAGAAGATGGAACTCCTGTAGATATTGTATTAAATCCACTAGGTGTACCATCAAGGATGAACTTAGGTCAGATTTATGAAACTGTTCTTGGATGGGCAGCCGATAAATTAGGAATGAAGTTCGCAACTCCAATTTTTGACGGAGCTACTATTGATGAAATCAATCATTACACTGACAAAGCGGGAGTACCAAGATATGGTAAAACTTACCTTTATGATGGTGGAACAGGTGAAAGATTTGACCAACCGGCTACAGTGGGTGTAGTGTATATGATTAAACTTCACCACATGGTTGATGATAAGATGCACGCAAGGTCTATTGGTCCTTACTCACTTATCACTCAGCAACCACTTGGAGGTAAAGCGCAGTTTGGAGGTCAAAGATTTGGAGAGATGGAGGTTTGGGCACTAGAAGCATTTGGTGCGGCTAACATTCTTCAGGAAATCTTAACCATCAAGTCTGATGATGTAATGGGAAGAGCTAAAGCTTACGAAGCAATTGTTAAAGGCGATAACATGCCGGTACCGGGAATTCCGGAATCATTTAACGTATTGTTACATGAGTTAAGAGGTTTAGCACTTAACATTTCATTAGACTAATAATTTTTATAATAATTAAACTATATAACACTTTTTGAAGTTATGGCGTTCAAAAGAGAAGTAAAACTAAGCAGTGATTTTAACAAGGTGACAATAAGCCTTTCGTCTCCGGAAATGTTATTAGAACATTCCAGAGGTGAAGTGTTAAAACCTGAAACGATTAACTATCGTTCTTATAAACCGGAAAGAGATGGATTATTTTGTGAGAGAATATTTGGTCCGGTTAAAGACTGGGAATGTTACTGCGGTAAATACAAAAGAATCAGATACAAAGGTATTGTTTGTGATAGATGTGGTGTTGAAGTAACTGAAAAGAAAGTAAGAAGAGAGAGAATGGGACATATTTCATTAGTTGTTCCTGTGGCTCACATCTGGTATTTCAGAACACTTCCTAACAAAATTGGCTACCTACTAGGTTTACCAACTAAAAAGTTAGAAACTATTGTTTATTACGAAAGATATGTAGTAATTAATCCTGCCGGAGCTAAAAACAAAGACGGAGAGGATGTTCAGTATCTTGATTTCTTAACTGAAGAAGAGTACTTAGACATCTTAGATGCTTTACCAAAAGAAAATCAGTATTTAGATGACAACGACCCAGAGAAGTTTATCGCTAAAATGGGTGGTGAAGCGCTTTATGATTTACTTCAAAGACTTGACTTAGATTCTTTATCGTATGATTTAAGACATCAAGCCAATACAGAAACTTCACAACAAAGAAAGAACGAAGCTTTAAAAAGATTACAAGTTGTTGAAGCGTTTAGAAAAGCTAATCAGCATATTGTAAACAAGCCGGAGTGGATGATTGTGAAAGTTATCCCGGTTATTCCACCGGATTTACGTCCACTTGTTCCTTTAGATGGTGGTAGATTTGCTACATCTGACTTAAATGACCTTTACAGAAGAGTTATTATCAGAAACAATCGTTTAAAAAGATTGATTGAAATTAAAGCTCCTGAAGTTATCTTAAGAAATGAGAAGCGTATGCTTCAAGAAGCGGTGGATTCATTATTTGATAACTCTAGAAAGTCTAGTGCTGTTAAAACAGATTCAAACAGAGCTTTAAAATCACTATCAGATAGTTTAAAAGGTAAGCAAGGACGTTTCCGTCAAAACTTATTAGGAAAAAGGGTTGACTATTCAGGTCGTTCGGTAATTGTTGTAGGTCCAGACCTTAAATTACATGAGTGCGGTTTACCTAAAGATATGGCTGCTGAGTTGTTTAAGCCGTTTATCATTAGAAAGCTAATTGAAAGAGGAATTGTAAAAACAGTTAAGTCTGCTAAGAAAATAGTAGAAAGAAAAGATCCTATCGTTTGGGATATTTTGGAAAACGTATTAAAAGGACATCCTGTTCTTCTTAACCGTGCCCCAACTCTTCACAGATTAGGTATTCAAGCTTTCCAGCCAAAATTAGTAGAAGGTAAAGCTATTCAACTTCACCCATTAGTATGTACTGCATTTAACGCTGACTTTGACGGTGACCAAATGGCGGTTCACGTTCCACTAGGAAGTGCTGCAATCCTTGAAGCTCAATTATTAATGTTAGCTTCTCATAACATTCTTAACCCTGCTAATGGTTCACCAATTACTGTTCCTTCTCAAGACATGGTACTTGGTCTTTACTACATTACTAAGGGAAGAAAAAGTGAAAAAGACCATCCGGTTTTAGGAGAAGACAAAACATTTTACTCACCTGAAGAGGTAATTATTGCTTATAATGAGCGAAAATTAGCGATGCATGCTCATATTAAAGTGAGAATTGCGGTTAAAGACGGTGAAGAAACCAAGTATGAAATAATAGAAACCACTGCCGGAAGAGTAATCTTCAATCAAATGGTTCCTGAAGAAGTAGGTTACATTAACGAAGTATTAACTAAGAAATCACTTAGAGATATTATCGGAAACGTGCTTAAAAAAGCCGGTTCTGCTAAAACGGCTAAATTCTTAGATGATATTAAAAAGCTGGGATACGAAACTGCCTTTAGAGGTGGATTATCGTTTAACCTTGCAGACGTTATTGTTCCTGCTGAAAAAGATAAATTAATTGAAAAAGCCCATTCTGAAGTAGATGAAGTTACCTCTAACTATAACATGGGATTCATTACTAATAACGAGAGATACAATCAGGTAATTGATATCTGGACCAATACCAACATTAAATTAACCAATGTGGTAATGGACAGATTGAAAAACGATAACCAAGGGTTTAACTCAGTGTATATGATGTTTGACTCAGGTGCGAGAGGTTCTAAAGAGCAAATTCGTCAGTTATCAGGTATGAGGGGATTAATGGCAAAACCACAAAAATCCGGTTCAGGTGGTGGTCAAGACATTATTGAAAACCCTATTCTTTCTAACTTCAAAGAAGGTCTTTCTATCCTTGAGTACTTTATCTCTACTCACGGTGCTCGTAAAGGTTTGGCCGATACGGCTCTTAAAACTGCCGATGCGGGTTACTTAACCAGAAGGCTGGTTGACGTTGCACAAGATGTGGTGGTAAGAGAAGAAGATTGTGGGACATTAAGAGGTCTTGTAGCCGAAGCATTAAAAGCTAATGATGAGGTTGTAGAACCATTATTTGACAGGATAGTAGGTAGAACATCTGTTCATGATATTATTAATCCTAACACGGATGAAGTTATTGTTGAATCAGGAGATGTTATTACAGAAGATGTAGCCAGAATTATTGATGAGTGTGGTATTGAAGAAGTAGAAATACGTTCGGCACTTACTTGTGAATCTAAAACAGGTGTTTGTGCTAAATGTTACGGAAGAAGCTTAGCTTCAGGTAAAATGGTTCAAGTAGGAGAGTCTGTAGGTGTAATTGCCGCACAGTCTATCGGTGAGCCGGGTACACAGCTTACATTACGTACATTCCATGTGGGTGGTACGGCTTCTAAAATTACCGCTGATTCACAAATCATAGCTAAAATAGACGGTGTAGTTGAGGTGGATGAGCTAAAAACTATTGAAAGAAAGAACAGTGCTGGTGAAAAAGAAAATGTAGTAATAGGCCGTTCTGCCGAAATGAGATTAATTGACCCTAAAACAGGAGTAGTAGTGAATACTACTAACATTCCTTACGGTTCGATTATGTATGTAAAGCCGGGTGCTAAAGTGAAAAAAGGTGATAAAATATGTGATTGGGATCCGTATAACGCAGTTATCCTTGCTGATAACTCCGGTACTATCGGTTTCGAAAACATTATTGAAGGTATTACCTTTAGAGAAGAGAGTGATGAGCAAACAGGATTTACCGAAAAAGTAGTTACTGAATCTAAAGACAAGAAAAAACTTCCTGTTATTAATATCAGCGACAAAAAAGGTAATCTGTTAAATAGTTACAACATTCCTGTAGGAGCACACATTGCCGTTGAAGATAACAAAACAGTAGAAGCAGGTACTATCTTAGTGAAAATACCGAGAGTTGCCGGAAAATCTGGTGATATTACGGGAGGTTTACCAAGGGTAACTGAGTTATTTGAAGCGAGAAATCCTTCAAATACAGCTGTAGTTTCTGAAATTGACGGTATTGTTAGCTACGGTAAAATTAAAAGAGGTAACAGAGAGATTATAGTAGAGTCTAAAACAGGACAAGTAACGAAATATCTTGCTCCCTTATCTAAACACATCTTAGTTCAAGAAAACGACTTTATTAAAGCCGGACAACAAATAACGGAAGGAGCCATTTCTCCTCACGATATCTTGTTAATTGAAGGTCCTACTAAAGTTCAGGAATATATTGTAAACGAAATTCAAGAGGTATATCGATTACAAGGACAAAAAATCAACGATAAGCACTTTGAGGTAATTGTTCGTCAAATGATGCAGAAGGTTGAAATTGTTGATCCGGGTGATACCAGATTCTTGGAAAGAGCAATCGTTAACAAAACCGAATTCATGGATGAAAACGATTGGATTTACGGACAAAAAGTAGTGGTAGAAGCAGGTGATTCTGATGTGGTAAAACCGGGTCAAATCATTTCTCCTAGAAAACTAAGAGATGAAAACTCTAAGTTAAAGAGAATGGATAAAAAACTGGTAGTTGCCAGAGATGTTATTCCTGCTACTTCACAGCAAGTTCTTCAAGGTATTACAAAAGCATCGTTACAAACCGATAGCTTTATTTCTGCCGCATCGTTCCAGGAAACTACTAAAGTGCTTAACGAAGCAGCCATTAACGGTAAAGTAGATTTCTTAAACGGATTGAAAGAAAACGTAATTGTAGGACACTTAATTCCTGCCGGTACAGGTATCAGAGCATTCCAAGGTACTATTGTAGGAAACAAAGAAGAATACGAAGAATTAGTAGAAGTAACCAGCAAAGACAAAAAAGCGAAAGAAGTTTCTGCATAAAAACTAGCAAATGGCTGACGAAAAAAAACAACCGGACAACGCATTAAACATTGAGCTTTCTGAAGAAATAGCTGAAGGAATTTATTCTAACTTAGCTATTATCAGTCACTCAAACAGCGAGTTTGTGTTGGATTTTATTAAAGTACTTCCGGGTATTCCTAAAGGAAAAGTAAAATCACGCATTTTAATGACGCCACAGCACGCCAAAAGGCTTATGAGAGCCTTAAACGACAACATTGCTAAGTTTGAAAGCATGCACGGCTCCATAAAAGAGGCAGAGCCTACGGCTATCCCTTTAAACTTTGGCGGCCCTGCCGGAGAAGCTTAAGCTTTTTAAAAATAAACACTGATAAAAAGGCTGCTCTTATGAGTGGCCTTTTTTGTTTAAGTAAGTTGTGCAAAACCAACTCAATTTATTTGTATTTTTACTCACAAGCGGATACGTTCGACAAGCTCAGTACAAGCTGCTTGCGGGAGATGGGAAGCGGAAGAATTTTAAACTAAACCATATGAATATAAAATGTCTTTTTACAATTACGCTTGCTTTGTTTGTATTAAGTTGTGCTGACAAAACTAATGTTATTTCTAATAACTCAGTTTTGTCAAAAACTACATCTAGAGTATATTTCAAGTGGGATAATTCAAATTTAAAATATCCATTGTCAATTGAATTTATTACAAAAAATGAACGAAACCTAATTTCTATTGAAAGTACTAGAGCAAAATTTGACACAATTCTAAAATGTCAGACACCATATACTATTCTAGTGCTGTCAGAGGGTATGTTTAAGGAAACAATTTATTATCACAATTGTGACTGCTTAGACACAACACTATCTTTTACTCTAAGGCCGATTAAGTGGTAACACTCCATCTCACCAAAGAACAAATGAAATCAGAACTACACAATAAAAATTAAGAATTAAAAATGCAGAATTATGAATTGGTGTGGAAGGTTTAAGGAGAAGTATTGAGGTTGGGTTGGGGATTTAACTATCTTTTTTCCCAGTTTTTAGGGTCAACAGAAGTATTGAATACAGCAACAATAGTAATTATTTTGTTTTCAAATTTATAGTGGACACCAAAAGGAAACTTTTTAAGATAAGCTACCCTAATATTTTTATATCTCACTTGAATAGTTTCAGGGTATTCAGATATATATTTTTTAACCGCTTTAAGTTCTGCAAGGAATTGTTTGGCTATTTTAGTATCAATATCAACATACCACTTTACTGCATTATCTATATCATTTTCAGTAAGAGGGGAAGAAATGATTTTATAAGCCATACTTACTTTCTATAGCTGCAACGGTTTTATCAAAGTCAATAGCTTTTTCAGGATGTTTTTTAAGCTCCTTTAATCTTTTATTAACTTCCTTAATTTGCCATGCAGGAGTAGTATCGTCACTACTCAATGATACATAATCAAGAGTTTTTATAAACTCCAAAAAAGTATTTAATCTACTTTCTTTTATATCAAGTGTGATTTTCATAACTACAAATTTAAGAGTTTTATTTAATTGCTTTTTTTTAAATACGTAAAATAGGATAGATTGTTATAAAATGTCACAGTAAATTTTATTAATAACTCTATCTAAAACAGTTCATCGGGTAATGTTTCATCTTACCTATTTTAACAACAAATGAAATCAGAACTACTCATTTTCTAGTTAACTAGGTACTAGTTTAGGTTACTCACCCTCTGTGTCTCCCCCCAAGGGAGAAGTTTTTATTTAAAACGTAACATTCAACACTTAAAATTTCTAATGAAGTGCATTACGGTTAAACAAGATGTAACCAAAGTGGAATAGGAAACTAAAGGATTCTTCTCGGTTGCTGTAATAATTAAAGTTTACGGCAATAGGGCCAAGCGGTGTGGTATATACAATAGAGCCCGAGCCAATTAAATAGTTGACCGAAAACGGGTCGCCCAGTTTAGCATTTCCTTGATTGTCTAGTATTTGCTGGTAAGGTTGGAACAAGAAGCCTTCGGCTCGTACCTGAAAGTTTTTGTTTAACGCAAAGATGGCTCGTAAGCCTCCCGCACCGTAAGAAAAACTTCTCAGGTTTTGTAAGAAAAGAGTTTGCGATTCGGGTATTGGATTAAAGGCATTGGTGGCTAATATGGTAGCGGTATAGTTTTGAAAAAACGGTTGATTGCTCCACTGTGCATCGGCAAAAATACCAAAGCGTAATTTGTGTTTGCTGTTAAAGTACTTTTCGTATCGGGCTTTGGCCACAAACCAAAAGGTAGTGTTTTTATAAAGTGTTTTATTGCCAATGGCGGTAGAACCGGGAAGGGTTAATTCGTCTCCGTAAACAAAGCGTCCTTTCAGCCGTAAAAGGCTTCCTTTATTAGCATATTGCTTAAAGTTAAGTGAGTTTCTTTCGTATTGAATAAAAGCGGTGTTACCTGTAAATTCAGTAATGTCGGCAGTATCTACACTGGTAAAATCTTCTCCCTGATAATATTCATTTTTTAAATTAAAGTAAGCGCCACCCAATTCTATTTTGCCTTTGTAAGAAACGGGAAAGCCTATTTTTCCTTCCAAATAATTGTCTCCCACAATAAGGTAAGATGGTTTTACGTCTTCAAAGAAGGTGGTGTTGCTTTTAAAATAATCCCATTTGTTAAGGGTAAAGGCAGTTGAAAAATAAAAAGGGACTTTAAACGGAAAGTCAATTCTGGCTTCTGACCTGGCAGAACTATAAAACTTACCAAAGTAAGAGTTACCCGAAAGTGAAATACCTACTTTGCCTAAATAATTGTATTGCAAGCCCACATAACCTTCGTTAATGGGGCGTGAGGAGAAGTTACCGCCAAAGGAAACAAAGAGGTCACTTTCTTTCTTTACATCCAGCACAAGCTTGTATTTGCCGCTTACAGGGTCATAAAATGCAGAAGGATAAACATATTTTATTTTTTCATCGGAGGTAAGCTTTCCGTATTCTTGCTTTAGCTGCTGAATGGTTACGCTATCTTTTTTGAACCCTAAAGATTTAAAGATGTAGGGAACTTCTTCTTTATCCACTCCGTTGACATAAATTTCATTAAACACAATGGGCGGCTTTGCTTTGTTAAATGCGTCTCGCTTTTTATCTACCAACAATTTAGGAGTAAATCTATCTACATAATAATTAATACTGTCAATTTCTTTCAGTGTGGCTTCATAACCAATTTTTATAATGTCTTTACCTTTATTGAAATCAAAAGTACCTACTTCAGCTACATTGGGTTCAATTACTCTGCCTTTTTCACAAGTGATGGTGTAGTCGGTTTCGCTTACCAACATACTTTTTACTTGTGATATAATATTGTCTTCATCGGGTGCGGGAAAGTTATACGAAACATTAGAGCCAATTACATAATCCGGATTAAAATCATCACACATAATGTCTGCGGGAAAGTTGTTGTATAAGCCACCGTCAAAAAGTAGTTTGCCATCTACTTTAATAGGTTTAATAAAGAAAGGGTAGGAGATAGAAGCCCTAATGGCAGTAGATAAATTACCTGAATTAAATTTTACTTGTTTTTTATCTTCAATGTCTGAAGCTATGCATCTAAATGGAATGAATAAACTATCAAAGTTGTAGTTAGATTTTGCAGAGGCAGAACTAAACATTTCCATCATGGCAAAATCTATGGCAACGGGAGAAATAATGTTGGTGGGTAAGCTTTGTTGCAAAATAGTATCTAGCTGTACTTTAAAAGTAATCCAAGAGGCGTCATCGTCTTTTTTCTTGATGTAATAAAGATACTTATCGTCTAATATACCTGCGGCAAGTTTTTTCATTTGGTCAGAGGTAAAAAGAACAGCAATTTCATCGGGTGAATAACCTGCTGCATATAAACCACCAACCAAAGCACCCATAGAGGTTCCGGTAATATAATCAATCGGGATGTTGTTTTCTTCCAATGCCTTTAGAACACCAATGTGTGCCATGCCGCTGGCACCACCACCGCTTAATACTACACCTACGGTTTGTGAAGTAGCAGAAACTGCAAGTAAGCAAAGCAAAGCTAATATGGAAGTTTTAAGCGTATTCACTCTTTCAAATATAATATTGATTTCGTAATTGAGAAAAATAGGGGAAGCACTTTAACAATCGGTTGCCATACCATGAAAACATTTCTCCGTCAACCAACATTACTTTTGTGTTAGGGAGTTCCTGCTGAAGTTTTTTTAAATGTTCTTCTTTAAATGGAAAAGGTTCGGTGGAAAGCAATAAGTAATCGAGCTGTTTTTCTTTTAACTCATTTAGCGTTACCTCCGGGTATCTGTCTTTCTGTTCAAAGCTATTTTGTAAGCCAAAGATGGTTATCATTTCATGAATAAAGGTGTTGTTTCCAACCGTCATAAATGGTTCTTGCCATATTAAATAAGCACAAGTTTTTTTAGTTTTTGGATGCGTGCTTTCAAACTGTTCCTTAGCAATTGTTATTTCTTGAATTAGCTGTTCAGTCTTTTGGTTTGTATCAGTCATTTTACCAATGTCAGTTATCATTTGCAGTGCATCGTTAAAGGTATTTACATCGCTGGTGTAAACGCAAAATTGCTTTTGTAATTGCCTTACATGATGCGCCAGGTTTTCTTCTTTGTTGGCAATAATTAAATCCGGTTGCAACGATTTAATTAACTCTAAGTTTAAGTTTTTAGTGCCTCCTATTTTTTGTTTGGAAGAAAGCCATTCTTTGGGATGAACGCAAAACTTAGTGATGCCAATTACTTCTTCTTCTAAATCTAAGTAGTGAAGCAGTTCCGTTTGTGACGGAACTAGCGAAATGATTTTTTTGGGAATAGCCGAGAGAGTAAACGTGTGTTGAATTTGGTCGGTAAACTCTTTCAGAAACATTACTAAGCTAAAGCTTCAATTAAATCATGCATGGTAATAATATGATGACTGCCATCACCATTTTTTACCAATACGGCTTTATTGTCTTTGTTAATATGCTTAGATATTTCATCAATTTCAGCGTTTGAAGCTACAACCGGAAATGGTGCATCCATCACTTCACTTACCTTTTTGTAACGAAGCTCGTTATCTGCCAAAACTTTAGAAAACAGCTTGCCGTTATCTACAGAGCCTACAAAGTTTCCGTTATCGGTAACCGGTATTTGTGAAATATCGTAATTGGTCATTTTAATTAGGGCATCAGACACTTTGCTGTTGGCATCTACCGTAATCAAATTTTTGTCAGCATGTTTACTAATTAACTGAGAAGCTTTAGGTTTTTCTCTGTCTAAGAACCCTCTTTCTCTCATCCAGTCATCGTTATATATTTTACCAACATAACGGCTACCATGGTCATGAAATAATACCACCACCACATCATCTTTAGTAAGCTGGTCTTTCATTTGTAAAATACCTTGCATTGCCGAACCGCTTGAGTTTCCAAGGAATAAACCTTCTTCTTTAGCTAGTCTTCTGGTCATTACTGCAGCGTCTTTGTCGGTTACTTTTTCAAAATGGTCAATTAAATCAAAATCTACATTTTTGGGTAAAATGTCTTCACCAATTCCTTCGGTGATGTATGGGTAAATTTCTTTTTCGTCAAAGATTCCTGTCTCATGATATTTTTTGAATACCGAACCATAGGTGTCAATTCCCCAAATCTTTACATTAGGATTTTGCTCTTTTAGGTATTTTGCAATTCCTGAAATACAGCCACCTGTACCCACACCCACTACAAAATGAGTGATTTTACCTTCTGTTTGTTCCCAAATTTCCGGACCGGTAGTTTCATAATGCGCTAGTCGGTTAGATAAATTATCATATTGGTTAGGGTAGAATGAGTTAGGAATTTCTTCACTCAATTTTCTGGCAACGGAATAATACGACCTTGGGTCTTCGGCAGCCACATTGGTAGGACAAACAATTACTTCGGCACCAACGGCTCGCAAAATGTCCATTTTTTCTTTGGACTGTTTATCAGTGGTTGTACAAATAAGTTTGTATCCTTTTACAATGGCGGCCAATGCTAAACCCATTCCAGTATTGCCTGATGTTCCTTCTATGATGGTTCCGCCCGGTTTTAGTTTTCCTTCTTTTTCAGCATCTTCTACCATTTTAAGTGCCATACGGTCTTTTACTGATTGACCGGGATTAAAGTATTCTACTTTGGCTAAAACAGTGGCAGGAAAATCTTTAGTGATTTTATTAATTCTAACAAGTGGAGTATTTCCAATGGTTTCTAAAATATTATTGTAAATCATTTCGCTTTTGTAAAATTTTTGAGCTGCAAAGGTATCAAATACTTCTAAGAGATAAGTAAAGAGCAATTAGTTTTTATCTTTGCGGGCAATAAAATGCTTGAAAATAAAGAAGACATATTAGAAAAATTAGAAGCAATTCTTCAAACCAAACAGAAAGATGCTGTTGAATCTTTGTTTGAAGGCTTGCACCCTGCTGATATTGCTGAATTATTAGAAGATGTTTCTGATGAAGAGTTGATTTTTGTTTTTGATGTATTTTCTTCCAAGTTGGCATCTGATGTTTTGGTGGAGATGGACGAAAATTCCATCAAAAAAATATTGTTGGGTTTTGAATCTCATGAAATAGCCAACTTTTTATCTACTCATGTAGATACGGATGATGCGGCTGACGTTTTAAGTTTACTTTCTGAAGAAAAAAGAGAAGAGATTATTCGCTCTATTGAAGATGTTGACCATGCCAGTGACATAGTAGATTTATTGCACTATGACGAAAACTGTGCCGGTGCATTAATGGCAAAAGAGTTTATCGTAGCCAATGTAGACTGGACAAGAGAGCAATGTATAGATGAAGTAAGAAAGCAAGCAGAGAATGTTACGGATGTATATACTATTTATGTGGTAAATGCTAAAAATGTTTTGTTGGGAAGGCTTTCATTAAAGCGTTTGTTATTAGCATCTGAATATCAAAAAGTATCTGATTTTTATAAAACGGAAATTCAGTCTGTAAAGGCTACTGCAAAGAGTGAGGTGGTAGTACAAATCATGGAAAAATACGACTTAGTGGTACTTCCTGTGGTAGATGAGTTAAATAGATTGATTGGAAGAATAACCATTGATGATGTGGTGGATGTGATGCAAGAAGAAGCAGAGAAGGATTACCAAATGGCTTCGGGTATTTCTGAAAATGTAACTACCGATGATACTGTCTGGACGATTACTCGTGCAAGATTACCTTGGTTGCTAATTGGTTTAGTGGGAGGAATATTAGGTGCTAAAGTAATCGGTTTGTTTGAACATCAACTTGCCGAATATACCGAGCTGGCATTTTTTATTCCGTTGATTGCTGCAATGGGAGGAAATGTGGGAGTACAGTCCTCTGCAATTATTGTACAGGCATTGGCAAAAGACGTAAATGAAATAACAGCCATTCTGCCAAGATTGTTAAAAGAATTAAGTGTGGCGGTTGTAAATGGCCTAATTTGTTCTGCTGTACTTTTCCTTTACAACTTTATTTTTTCTGATTCTTATTTATTGGGGTTAACGCTAGCCGTTTCTTTAATGACGGTCATTCTTTTTGCGGGAATATTTGGGGCGTTAGTTCCTATGATTTTAAATCGTTATAAAATTGATCCCGCTCTCGCTACAGGCCCATTTATTACTACCGTAAATGATGTGTTGGGCTTGTTTATGTATTTCATCATTGGGAACTGGATTTATATCAACTAAGCTCTTTAAATAAAAAAGGGATAGCAAATCTTAAACCTAAAACTATGTTGTGAGCTACCCCTTTCGTTTGATTGGATGCGATACTTGTTAAGTATCGAGTATATAAAGAACGATCTTTAGTAAAAATTATTTAAAAAAGTGAATGTAAGACTGGTCGGCTATTACATGTACTTTTTCGGGAAACTCAGCATGAACGATTAGTTTATTCTCATGATGTTGTTCCAAACTTTTAATTTTTTCTTTATCTAGCATTAAGATAGTAGTGCTACCGTAATGGTCAACTGTATCTAATAAAACTTCATCATTAAATTCGCATTGCCAATGTGTTGCTTTTACTTCCTCTTTGTAGTTGATTTCTAATTTTGGAATTTGGTAAAAATGATGTTCGCCAATACCTTCAAAGTCAAAAACTAGTCTTAGCATACCACCTTCTAAGTAAAGGTCTTCGTTAAGAATTCCTAATTCTTTAAATGATACTTTTCCTGCTAAGGGCTCTGTAAATTTTACTTTTACTTCTCCTGGATTTATTTCTATTGATTGTGTCATATACTTAATTTTATGATACAATGTTAGATGAAAGCGTACGGTAAAAAAATGAGGATAGTCATAATTGAATATGATAGCTATCAAGAAAAAACAAAGTATTGATTCATCTAGCTAAATAGACCTCTTATGTTGACTTGAGTAGCGCCAAATCCGTATTCTTTGTAAGAGCCGTCTTCATATTCTACATCACCCAATCCATTAAGGTAAGTTCTGATTTCTGCCTTTAGTTTTCCTTCACCCACACCATGAATAATCACTAAGTTGGGAATACGAGCTCTGCGAGCTTCATTCAAGCATTTTTTAAAGTAGGTCATTTGGTAACTCAACTTTTCATGATGCTCAAGCTTGTTTGGGAACTCTACCAATTCTTCAATATGCAAATCAATTTCTACTACGTTTCTTTTATTCTTTTTTGATGGAGTGCTCAAATGTTTTTTAAGATACTTTAAGCTTGATTTTTTTTGAGGTGTTTTATCTGCTTTAGGTTGAAATACAATCGGTTCTTTTGTGTCTATTACTACTTTTACCAGTTCATTCACGGGATAATGGTATTCAAAGCCTTCTTCGGTTTTTATCAAAACCATTTCGGTGTTGATAACCTTTAGAACAGTGGCTTCGCCTACATCGTTCAAAAACTTAACTTTATCTCCTGAATGAAAGCTCATGGTAGCACAAAATTACTGAATAGTGTCTTCTAAAAAAAGCAAAAAAGAATTAGAACAAAATCCCTGGAAAACCATTTCGGGAGAAGTAAAGTACGATAACCCCTGGATTGAAGTAACGGAATTTAAAGTAATTAATGCTGCGGGAAATGAAGGCATTTACGGAAAAGTACACTTTAAAAATTTGGCGATAGGCATTATTCCGATGGATAAAAATGGCAATATCTGGTTGGTTGGGCAGTACCGTTATCCATTAGATGAATATAGCTGGGAAATACCTGAAGGTGGCGGAAAGATAGGAGTAGAGCCATTAGATTCAGCAAAAAGAGAATTGCTGGAAGAAACCGGATTGATAGCTAATGAATGGCAAGAAATACAGCGTTTACATTTAAGTAATTCCGTAAGCGATGAACTGGGAATAATTTATTTAGCTACCGACTTAGAGCAAAAAGAAGCCGAGCCGGAAGAAGATGAAGTATTACAAATTATTAAAGTTCCGTTCACTGAAGCTTTTGAAATGGTAATGAAAGGTGAAATTACAGATAGCTTAACGGTAGCGGGAATATTGAAGCTAAAAGTCTTGAAGTTTACCTAAAAATAAATTCCTTTTCCTACTACTCCATTTTTAGAAAACTCAATTGCCGGAAACGGAATCTTTAACATATTTAGCGTATTCAATAAAATTCTGATTCCTCTTTTATTGGTGTTTATTTTTGAAAAATCTACATCTAAAGAAACATAATAACTTCTATACCTATCCATCAAAGGAATAATTTCATAACCATCACTTACCCTTGGGTTTTCTCTTCCGCCTAACATACCGTTTCCGCTGTAGCCAAACGCAATGTTTAACCACTTTGGTGATTTTTCCAATTTAAAAAGTGAATGGATGTTGGCACTTAACCAATAAGTTTGTCCGTTATAATCTTTTAATAAATTCTCCGCATAATTGCTTCCCAATAAATCAGGGCGGTATTTACTAATGCCTGATTGATGAAACGAAAACTTTGGAATAATACGCTGCTCGTTCCAGACCAATTGTTGCCCGATAAATAATCCTGTGCCGCCAACATTAGCAATCATATCACCGTTGGAAAATCCCCAGCCCGATGAAAAGCCGTCTAATACTTCAACAGTGCCTAAAAAAAGTAAACCAAAACTCCCGCCAATAAGTGTAGATGGTTTTTGTTTAAGTCCGCTCCATTGCATGCACTCGTATCCGTATTTTCCAATCCAGTAAGAAGAATAAACATGCCCCACCTTATCCATTTGCAACCACTCTTCATTATCATTAAAAAAATGAAACGAAGACTGTGGGTATTGACTGTACCATTGGCTGTGAAGCATGGCAATTGAACCACCATAAATTGTTGCGTTTACTCCCGTTTGTATCCAAAACTTTTGTTTTGAAAAGGTGCTGCTGTCTTGTTGCTGAGAAAATAAAGAACAAGACCAACCTACCAATAAGATGTAAATAAAATGCTTCAAATAGAGTTGAATATGAGCAAAGATAGACAATTTGCAAACCAATTTATTTTGGTATTATTGTTGCTTAATTGCAACACGTTAAAAACTATAACCTTATAACATTATGAAGAAAATAAAAATACTTGCAGGAATTGCTTTAGTTGGAATGATGGCAGTTGCCTGTACCGAATTGCAACAAGTTGCCGGAGAAGTGTTAACCACTCCTACTACCGGAGAGAAGCCATTAACCAATGATGAAGTTATTTCAGGATTAAAAGAAGCCTTGACTGTTGGTGCTAAAAACAGCGTGAGCTTAACATCGGCTGTTGACGGCTTTAACGGAAACTCTTTAATCAGAATTCCTTTTCCGCCTGAAGCAGAAAAAGTAAGAACAAAAGCGTTGGAATTAGGCTTAGATGAACAAGTACAAAAGTTTGAGTTAACCCTAAACCGTGCCGCTGAAGCAGCAAGTAAAGAAGCGGTTCCTATTTTTGTAGATGCCATTAAAGGAATGAGCATCGGTGACGGTTTTGCCATTTTAAGAGGAGAAGACAATGCCGCCACTAATTACTTAAGAGAAAAAACTTCTGCTCAGTTAATGGAAAAATTTAGACCGGTGGTAAACAATGCTACCCAACAAGTAGAGTTAACCAAATACTGGAACCCTATTATTACTACTTACAACAAAATACCGTTTGTAGAAAAACAAAACCCTGATTTAGATGCTTACGTTACCGAAAGAGCAATGGCAGGTTTGTTTACCATGGTAGAAAAAGAGGAAAAGAAAATTAGAGACAACCCTGCTGCAAGGGTAAGCGATATTTTAAAGAAAGTATTTGGTAGTTTAGATAAATAAACCACACCAACATAGAAAATGAAAAGCCCAACAATGTTGGGCTTTTTTGATATAAGGTTTTGTTTCTTATTCTTTTTTTAATTTTTCATCAATAGATTTGATGTGTTGCTCAAAACCTCTAAGGTCTGCATATTGCCAACGTATTTCTTCATGTGTTATTGATTCAAATGATTCAAATGGGCGCTGACCAAGTCTAGCAAATCTTTCAGGCTCTCCAGAGTCGTTATAAATATAAATTAAACATTCTTCTATATGCTTTGTAAGAAACTTTCTAATGAAGATTGAGTATTTAATTTTGTTACAACTATTCTTGTATGGAATCGTGATTTCAACAATAGATTTAAGGATGTTCCAATTGACTAATACAGGGCCTCTAACAAAGTCAAATTTCTTAACTCTTTTTCCATTATTTTTATTTGATTGTGGATATAGAGTATGAACTATTTTAGTCCTCTTGTAGGTCAGTAATTTATACTTTTCGATAGATCCATCTTTGTGTCTGTGCTGTCCAATAAATAAGTCAAACTCTTTTGGACGTTTGTTACTTTCATTATCTAAATTGTCAATACTGTAAATTGAGTCAGCTATACTTGGATAATCCCAGAATGGTAAAGAATCTGCTCTGAATTTACTTTGGTTTTGGAGTTTTTTTCTTTTTTTACCTGATTTGTCAATGATGTCAATCCAATAAGGTGTGTTTGACCATAACTCATGCCGTTTGTGTATATGTTCAAATCCTGTATATTCATTACCCTTAACAATAATTAGTTCATGCTTTGGTGATATTTTCCAAATTGTCTTATGTCCAAATCCAAAGAGATTAACTCTATTTGGGTCTTTTAGTTGAGGATTTTGCTTTGCGTATTCCTCAATCTCTTTTATTTCATCCCCATTCAACAGTATTTCATTCTTACTCGTCACTTAATATACTAATTTGTTTGTAGTAATCGAATCCTAAATAAAATTATACTTTTCCTTTTAAATAAAAAAGCCTTCCAGTAACTGAAAGGCTCTTGCTTAATACTAATATAATCTTAATTGCTTCCTTGTGCTTTTTGCTTGTTGTAGGCTTCAATCATTTGGTCAACACCACCTGTAAAGGCAGTAGGTCCGCCTGCTACATAGCCTGTTTTGCCTAAAGCTTCAATGTTCATTTGTTGGTTTTCGGCTCCTTTGGTTAGGTAAAATACCCAAATAGTAGGGTAACCCATTACGTTAAAAGCTTGGCGTAAGCTGTTGTTTTGTGCTTTTATATCATCAGGAATTTGTTTGCTTCTGGGAAAATCAAGTTCTACCAATACTACATTTTCTTTTGCCCAATCTTTAAACTCTTGTTGGTCAAACACCTCACGCTTTAGTTTTTTACACCATCCGCACCAGTCAGATCCGGTAAAGTTGGCCAAAATAGGCTTGCCTGTTTTTTTAGAAATTTCGTAAGCCTTTTCAATATTTACTTCCCAGCCTTCGTTTTCGGCTTTGTATTCGGTATCTTGATTATTGGTAAACGCAAAAAGAAAAAGTGTACTTGCTAATAAAATAATGTTTTTCATCTTCTAATGTGTTGGATATTGTTCCCAAAGTTAAGCCTTTTATTTTCTTTTTATTGTATTCAATCACACTAATTTTGTTAAAGTATTCTTAATTTTGAGCAGAATTTAAAGTATTCTATCGTGTTCGCCTCAGGCGGATAAGGAAAGTCCGGACAGCAGAGAGCAACTTGCCCTTTGAAAAAAGGGGTGGTAAGTAGCAATGCTTATCAACAGAGAGTGTTACAGAAACAAACCGCTCGCCTTAGGGTGGGTAAGGGTGAAAACGTGAGGTAAGAGCTCACGACTGTGCATGGTAACCTGCATAGTGGAAAAACCTCAGGTGCTGAAAGGTCAAATAAATCTTGGGAATTTGGTAGCTCGCCAATTGCTTTGCAACCAAGACGGGTAGACTGAAGAGATAAATGATAGAAGTTCACCTTGTGTGAAAACAGAATCTGGCTTATCGCTTTAAATTTTATAATATTGTCTCACTTTTAGTGGGACTTTATTATTTTAATGGTTAGCTAGTTTATGGAAAGAATTTCGGTAGAGCAAAATCAATCAGAACTAATTATTTCAATTAAGGCTTATATAGATGAGCAAAAGCAAAACCTGTTAAAGTGGTGGTTAATCTTATTCAGTATTTGCGGTTTAATTGTAATTGGCTACGCTATATTTGCCGGATTCTCAAAGCAGGAATGGATTTTTGTGGGTATTTACCTGGCTTTTTGGTTGTATTTTGAATACAAGATGTGGTTTATTTTTCAGTGGAGAAATTACGGAGTAGAGCAAATAAAAATAGATCATGAAGCCATACATATTACCAAACTGGTAAAGGATAGAGGAATACCGCAGAGCTATTATTTTGGGCATGTAAAGAATTTTAGCTTGTTTAAAGATGAAACGGGTAAAGTATTTACCAAACTTTCTGATTCGTATTGGCAATTAACCAACCCTGCGTTTGTGTTTGAATACCTTGGAACAACCGTAACTTTTGGGGTAGAACTAAGCGAAAAAGACAAAAAGAAGTTGTGGAAGCAAATGGAGAAATTTTATGAGCAATCGCACAAGCCACAAAACTTAGATAAAAATGCGTAATTTTAGCAGATAATTAAGTGAAAAGAACCTTCTCTATATTAGCTTCATTGCTTTTGCTGCTAACCATTTCTTGTAGAAAAGGCGGTGTAAATCCTAGCTGGAATGCCGATTATCTTTTGCCGGTCGTAAAAACTACTTTTTCTATTCATGACATTGGCGATACATTAATTGAAACCGATGCAAATGGTTTTGTGAGTTTGGTGTATCAAAACAGCTTGTTAGACTTTGATATTGATACGCTGGTTCAAATGCCGGATACGGTAATCACTAATAACTTGACCTTATTACCGGGTTACAATGCTTATCCTTCTACTCCTTTTTATTCTCAAAATGAAAACATAAAGTTCAATTTGGGTGAACCGGAGCTTTCTCAAATTATTGTAAAGTCAGGAAAGTTAACGGTAGAATTGGAGAGTACACTTCCTGAGCCGGTAGATGTGGTGATTAACGTACCTAGCGCAACAAAATCGGGTGTACCTTTTCAACGAACGGAAAGTGTGGCGGCTGCCAGTGGCAGTACAAATGCTACCCTTACCAAAACGTATGATATTGCAGATTATAGCTTTGATATGAGAGGAGTGAACAAAAACGCTGTCAATACCATTTACTATAATTTACAAGCTGCTATTGCTGCCAGTGGAAGTCAATATACCATCAAACCTTCCGATAAAGTAAAAGTGAAGTTTTCTTTTGAAGAGGTGTACCCTAAATTTATTAAAGGTTACTTCGGTCAACATGTAGAAGCAATTGGCCCTGAAAATTCTGCGTTTAGTTTTTTAAACGGCATTGATTCAGGAGCTATAGATTTTGAAGATGTTTTTGTGGATTTGGAAATTATTAATTCAGTAGGAATTGACGGTACGTTTAAGCTCAATCAATTATCTTCTTACAATTCCAGAACAGGCAATTCGGTTGCTTTAAATCATTCAATAGTTGGGAATACGATAAACATAAACAGAGCTGTAAAAACAAACGGAAATCCGCCTGTTACGCCTTGGATTTATACTCAAAACTTAGATAAGAATAATTCAAACATTGATGTATTTGTAGAAAACTTACCTGACCAAATTCAGTATGGGTTTGATTTATCTATTAACCCGCTAGGTAATGTTTCTAACGGAAATGATTTTTATTATTCTGATTATCCTTTTCAGGCCAACTTAAATGTTCGCATACCACTTTCGTTAACCATGAATGGTTTGACTATGTACGAAACGGTTGATTTTCCTTATGCTTCTGAAGAGGTGGAGAAATTTAACTCAGGTAGTTTCAAGTTATATTATAAAAATGGTTTCCCTTTAGACGCTACTATTTTTATGGAAATTTTAGATGTGAGTGGTTTGAAAATTGACCAACTTCAAATTACCGGAAACATTGCTTCAGGACAAGTAGATGCAAGTTATTTTGTGATAGCTCCTACTTCAGGAGAAATAAACATACCGCTATCTGCTGATAACATTGCTAATTTTAAAAAGGCTGGTAAAATCAGATTTAAAACGGTATTTAATACTGTTTCTATTACCAATTATGTAAAAATTTATGACCACTATGAATTGGAGTTAAAATTAGTGGGAGACTTTAATTATCATGTTGGGCTGTAGATTTTTTTACGTCATAAGTTTTCTCTTTTTGTTTGTTTCTGGTAAATCTCAACAAGAAAACTACTTTTCGTTTTCTGACACCTCAAACTTCGTTTCCACTTATGTAGATGTAAGCTATAACTCCAATAATCTTGGCAACAAGTTTATTAATGCGTTTAGAAACTCTGAATTCATTACTGATGAGTTAAAAACAGAAGCATCACAAAAATTAAACGCTAACAATAGATTTGGAGGAGATTTGTTTGTAGATATTCTTGCAAAGATTAATTACGACACACTTTTCAAACGCCCTAATTTATCTTTGATTTTTGGATTGCAGGATAGAGAGCATATAGATTTGAAGTTCAGTAAAAATGCATTTGATTTAATGTTTTTCGGGAATAAACCTTTTGCAGGTGATACATTTGATTTAGGTGAATTGTCTATGAATGTTTACCGTTACCAAAAGCTGAAAATTGGTTTCTTGAATGAAAACAAAGAAGAGGGAATGGTTACGGGAGTTGCCATGAACTTTATCAAGGGAGAAATGAATCAAACCATTTACAGCCCAACTACGACAATATACACCGAAGAATTTGGGCGTGAGGTAAGTGTTTCCAGTTTGTCTGTTTATAATGGTTCCGATACTACCAATAATGGATTTTGGGCGTTAAATGGTGCAGGTGTTTCTTTTGATTTGTTTGGGGAGTTTGAATTGCGTAAAAGAGGAAAAATATCTTTTAATGTTACTGACATTGGCTTTATCAATTGGAATAGAAATTCTACCACAATTTCAATAGACAGTACTACCGTTTACGAAGGTGTTGAAATTGATAATTTGTTTGACATTCAAAGCGGTTTTTCATTTACTACTGATTCTATACTTAATGAAGTTGGAGCATCAAAAAGAAACAGAATTTATATGAGTCCAACACCAATTGTATTTAACAGCTTCTTTTCAGATACCATAAATGCAAAAATGAAATACTCAGTGGGAGTTTACCATCAATTGTTTGTAAACCATATCCCAAAAGTATATGCTCAATTTTTTTGGTCTCCGGTTAAAGCCTTTACTATTGCTCCTCAAATTAACTATGGCGGCTACGGTAAATTTAATTCCGGACTAGGTTTGATGGTAAATACAAAAAGTCTTAATTTGGTTTTTGGAACAAGAAATTTAGAAGCTCTTTTTTCTGAAGACACTTATGGAATGAGTGTGTTTGGAGGGTTAAGTTACAGGTTTTAATCGGTTCTATACTTTTCATTAGATAACTTAAAGTAGCTCTGATTTAGTATTTCTCTTGGTATTTTAGTTTTATCATCTATGATGAGAAATTGCTCTGAGTTTACGTCCATTACTTTAATGTTCGTTACAATTGTAACAGCCTCTTTTTCATCTAATGAACTTTTAAGTAATGTCTCAATAGGTAAAGCCCAAGGGATTTTAATAATATCTTGATTAATACTTTCACATTTCATTATGCGATTAAGAATCTCTTTCTCTTTTGATTCTTCAATTAGTTCTGAAATATAATTTAGTCTTTTTTCAAATGGTTTGATCGCTAAAGAAATATCTCTGGTTTTTATACCGATTATAATTATCATTAAAACAAAAGCCGTAATGTTTTCCAGTTTCTTAGCATTTTTAAGAGAATAAATCAAAGGGATGACACAAAATATAGTTAGTGTAAGAGTTGTTTTCTCAAGTACAATACCACTTTCTCCATCAGCCATTACGCTATTGTTTAAAGCAATAAAGAAGAATGTGAAAATTAGAATAAGAGATGCTTGCAAAACTTTTCTTTGAACTAAAGACATAAAAAGACTTGCTATGAATATAAAACAGAATGGAAGGTAATTGAATGTAAATTTTCCTGAGTGATTAATAATAAATTGAGTTACGGGTAATTCAAAAAAGTGAGGTATGTCAGACCAAAAGCTAAAGGCAAATCCTAATTTTTCTTTTTCAATTACATCAACAAAAAAAATGTCTTTTGCTAAAAACATTACTGCAGCAAGGCCAAATAAAACTATAAAATGTCTGATGTTTTTGTTTTCCAAATAATGGAAAATTAGAATAAATGACACCGTAAATATTCCGTATGGATGGCATAAAAAAATTAAAATGATGAGAAGAAACTCCAGGATATATTTTAAATTTTTAGATAGCCTTTCTTGGACTTGCAAAACGGTAAAAAATAGAATTGAATAACCAATTAGCTGGTGAACTTCTGTAACAGCATAATAAAAACTTTCTCGCATACATAAGATAGTGCATAATATTAATATTAAACTATTTGTATAGTTTTTAAAATAGTG
>Ga0209273_10000282_pt1 | contig 76958 bp, 69 predicted proteins | sample tdAd471_FD_187126 | JGI IMG/M metagenome (GOLD analysis project Ga0209273, IMG submission 187126) | Marine sediment microbial communities from the Atlantic coast under amendment with organic carbon and nitrate - tdAd47.1 (SPAdes)... | ecosystem: Environmental > Aquatic > Marine > Coastal >...
GTCAACAGGGACCTGTGCGATATACTCAGAATTCACCCGAAATTGAAACTGTTAAGCAATTCATAGACAATTACAACAATAAATTATTCGATACCGGTGTATATGCAGACACCTCAAAGGCCTATTACAACACCAATAAAAATCCGATGTCGCCGAATGAAGTTATGGACTATCACCGACAAACCGATGCCAACTATGCTACAAGAGGGTTTAAAGGCGATAATCAAGAGTATGAGATGGTGGTAACCGACGAAGGGGAAACCTGGGTAAACTGTTGGTTGCAATGGCAGTGCTCTTTAGCAGCCAACAATAAGAAAATAGAAATTCCGATTCACCTGACCTATCAATTTATCGATGGGAAAATAGTTCGGGAATACGGTTATTGGGATCCCACCGAAATTGTATTGGAGCTTCAAAAAATAGAGGCCGCGGCCAAAATGGCCGAGTCAGAAATGGAACCTACCGAATAGTATAAACTTAAAACCTTAGAAAAATGAAAAAATTATTCATAATAGCATTTTTGCTTCCATTTTTAATGGTAGCCCAAGAGAATCAAGAAGCGGCCATTTTCATGAACGTTCTTATGACACCACAGCCAGACAAAATTGAGGCTTTTGAAGCTGGAGTTGCAGCACACAACAAAAAATACCATGCCGAAGGAACACAACAAGTTGGTGTTTATTGGGTTGCCAGTGGTAAAGATTCGGGAAAATACGTATGGAGCCTTGGACCAACTTCTTGGTCTTCCATGGATGAGACCAACAGCTACTCGGACGACCATACCAAAGATTGGAACAACAACGTTGCTGCCAATGCTTTGGTCGAAATGGAAACTACCTATTGGAAAGGTGACCCAAGTCATTCAAATTTCACCAAGGATTTTGAATTGAAAAATCTAGCCATTTTTATGCTGGATATCAAACGGTTTAAGGGACAAGAATTTAACGCGCTTTTGGACAAGGTTCAGCAAGTATTCATGACCAAGGATTCGGAGCAACAATGGGGCTCTTATTACAATGAATTAACAAACAAGGATGGTGCCGATTTCGTTTGGATTGACTTTTTTGAGAAATCATCTTGGATGGGGCAGGAAGACAAGTTTCCCCAATGGTTCGAAGAAGTCCATGGCGCTGGTAGCTTTGCTACATTTTTAAAAGATTTTGAAGCAGTGACCGATGGAGATATGCAAGAACTATGGGTCTTTAGAGAGGACCTAAGCGGCAGAAGTGGCCAAATTCAAGTATCTTCTAATTAAGCTTAACACAAAACCATTTTAAAGGCCCCTGATCGGGCCTTTTCTGTTTTCTATTGGTGGCAGCAATATACTGTAAAAATGAAGTCTTAATTTATATCTTTATGCCTTTCAATCTAAATTGAACCCTGTTTTCAATACTATGTACACCCCTCCCCATTACAGCAACAGCGATATTGAGGAAATCAAAGATTTTTTGAGAAACAATGCCTTTGGTATCTTGATCAATATTGTGGACAATAAACCTTGGGGCACGCATATTCCTTTGGAATTGGAAACAGCTAAAAATGGGAGTGATATTCTGGTCGGCCATATCGCTAAGGCCAACCCACAATGGAAGCATTTTAGAAACGATGCCGAAGTGCTTTGTATTTTCAACGGTCCGCATGCGTATGTATCGTCTTCTTGGTACAAAGAAGAAGAGGTCCCCACGTGGAACTACATTGCAGTGCATGTTTATGGTGCCTTACAAGTCTTGACCGAAGAAGAAACCATGCAATCCATGCACCGATTGGTGGACAAGTACGAAAAGAGCTCCAAAAACCCGATTTCCCTGAACAACCTGTCCGCAAAAACGCTGCGTCAAGTAAAGGGTGTTGTTGGTTTCAAGATAACGATATCGGACATTCAGGCCACCTATAAGCTTTCCCAGACCCAAAAGGATGACCATCATACCATAATATCGGAGCTCGAGGAGCGCCCCAACTCAGGGAGTCAGGGCATCGCTGATTATATGAAGGATTAAATATTCTTAAGGATTATTCTATATCTTGGAAAATAGCATCGGCCCAATTGGAGTACCTGGGGTTTTCCACGTGCATGATCCAAATATCGTCTTGGTACTTCCCTTCCATTTTTGATTGATACGCAGCATAGGCCATTTCGTTCTCCTCATACTTGGCCAAGTACACATAGTTGAGACCATTGTCAGGATTCTTGAAGTATTGCGCTTGTAAACCTTTGCTTTTTAAATCTTCCATAAAATTTTTCAGGTAGGTCTCATTTTTAAACACATTGGCCACAATGTAATGCCCTTGGCCTACCCCTTCAAGATTTATGTATTTTTCAATGGGCTTAAATGCGCCTCCATTAAAAGTACCTTCGTTTTCACCCCCACTAGGTTTGGATGTGTTTTTTCGGTTTTCCGCTAAAGCATTAGCGGTCGAAGTCTCAATTGCCTTATAAACGGAATCCAAATCCTTGTTATCGGCCAAGTACAATTGTTGCGCTTTTTCCTCTATCCCGGGAATATCGCTTCCATTGTGTCTTTTGACCAGTCGCATGACCATCTCAAAACGCTTTTCCATATCCTCTTCCCTGCTTTGCTTCATAGAGTCCACCTTATAAAGCAGTTCGTCGATTACGGCATAGCTATCTTCTTGCTTTTCCTGTAATTCGGCGACACGCTCTTCCCAGTAGGCTCTATCTTCTTTGTTGGAAGGGCGCAGAGTAGTTTCCACATCCAGCTTGCTGTTCTGCTTGGTTTTTTCGGTTTCATCGCTTGCATCGGCCACAGCTGAGTTTTCGATTTCCTTTTCTTCTTCGTCCTCGTTGGAAACGAACGTATTTTTGGAAAGATTGGGCACAAAGGAATAGGCTATCGATATTTCGTGGGTAACGCCAAGGTTGGCAATACTATTGCTCAGGCTTTTTTCAAAATTATATCCAAAGGACAATCGTTGGTTAAGATTGAAACCAGTTCCTGCCGATGCTCCATAGAATTGATCGTAACCGCCCTGAATCCAACCTAATTTGGGAAGGTCCAAAATAATGCCACCTCCAAAAACCGGGGCTTCACTACCCTCAAAACGAGCCCTTGCCAAAGGCATTAATCTACCATCCTCAAAAATACCCCTTCCATTTTCAAATTCGTGGGCAAACTGGATATGGCCCGAAAAGGTCTTTTGGTTAAGATTGCTCAAAGATTTTCCCGACTTTAAATTATAATCCACCAAGTTCTGGGCGAAAACTCCAAAATCGAACTTGCCCAAGCTAAGATTCAGCCCAGGTTGCAACGAGATTACCGATCTTTCCTCCAATTCTCCCAAAGAGGGGTCTTGGTTCTGTGTTATTGCCCTACTTGGATCAAAGCTGCTTACATAATAAGGAATGTTTACACCAAAAGTTAGGCTGCTCTCCTCCCCCAGCTGAATACCGTGGGAGTAATTGGCCATTACGCCCAAGTTGGAAATAACTCCTTCGCGTTGGTTGTACAGACTAAATCCAAGTCCTACCCTGTCACTCAACCTACCACTATAGCTTAAAAAGTAGTTTTGGCGGTTGTTTTCGAAATCCGCACTTTGACTTCTGTGAAAAAAGTTGATATACGATTTGTCCTCCCGTATGGAAGAAAAAGTGGGATTGATCAAAAAGCGGTTGAACTTCAACAAATTCTGAAACGGGACATCGTAACTCACATAGGGATTACTTTCTTCTTGAGCCTGTACGGGAAGACCAAGAAAAAGAACAACCAAAAACGCATAAATGTAGCGCTCAATTTGGGTCGGAAATGTAGTCTGGGGAAACGGGGGTAGTTTTATCTCCATAGCCGAATGGGATTTGTAGGTTAATATTCCTGATTGGGACAGGTTGATATTTAGTTAAGTTTATCATTTGCAAGATTTGGGACCTTGTAAGAATTTATTGACTAAATGCTATGTAAATCTAATTATTTTATCGTCCAACAGATAATTTTTTCGTTGAATGGTATGTTGAATTCATAGATGAGCGGTTTTAATTCATAAATATTGGGTTTCAGTTTATCAATTCTTCTGGAATTCGAATTATTTTTGACCATAAAAACCCTCTGATTAGACCGCAAAATGAATCACGCTGTTACTATTGTTCCCTATTCGGAAACCTATAAGGATGCCTTTAGGGAACTTAACGAAGAATGGATTACCAAGTATTTCCAAATTGAGGAAATGGACCGTATTGCGCTTCACAATCCCAAAGAATATATTTTGGACAAGGGCGGTTACATCGCGGTAGCCTTGTTGTGTGATGTTCCTGTGGGGGTTTGTGCCTTGATTCCCTGCAAATATGAGGGGTATGATTTTGAGCTTTCTAAAATGGGGGTTTCTCCTAAAGCCCAAGGCAACGGAATTGGCAAACTTTTGGGGCAACATATTATTGAAAAAGCTAAGCAACTGGGAGCGAAAAAGATATTTTTGGAAAGCAACCGAAAATTGGCTCCTGCTTTATCGTTGTACAAAAAATTGGGTTTTACCGAAATGACCAAAGTTGCGTCCCCTTACTCCCGTAGTGATATTCAAATGGAATTGCAGTTGGACCAAAGTGAGTTGATTTGACCATTTCTATGCATGGAAGAAAAAAGAGGTTTCATTTATACAAGAGAACATTTTAAATCTCTGAAAGTCAGAATACAAACACAATTGTGGGAAAGATTCCTTTTAAAATGTGATACGATTCCTTACAAAACTGGTTTACCGTTCAAAAACTAGCAGAATTATTCCCTTATAGCACTAAAAATGAGTATCTTATATAGATAAATCCTAAACCTCATCGTCATGGGTCTCATTAAAAAACTTAATAAATGGGCAAATGCCCATACCTATCTTATTCTGGACCTGATTCGCGTATTGCTGGGCATTGTACTTTTTGTAAAGGGCATAGAATTTATGACCAATTTTGAAGAGATGGAAAAATTGGCCTTGCCATTCCAAAATGTGCCAGGCGGAATGATTGTTCTCCACTATTTGGTTCCCGCTCACTTTGTCGGCGGTATCCTAATTATGGTTGGATTACTTACAAGATGGGCAGCCATTGCACAAATCCCCATATTATTTGGGGCAATACTCACCAATTTTTTAGGTGTTATGAACACCAACAACCTAATGTTGGCCTTCATTGTTTTACTGACCTCTCTATTTTTTGTTGTCTATGGTTCCGGGAAAAATTCCGTGGATTATTATCTAAAAATGCAACAGTAACCTAAAGGTTATCCAACTGATTGCTTTTGCCATCATTACTAATGGTCCAGAAAAAACCAACAAAGAAAAAACTGTCCGCAGGAGGGGTAATCGCTCTTCTATTGTAAACGCCGTCCATATCTGGAGCATCTGCATATTGGTAATTACTGATATTATTAAAACTCAAAAGATTGCTTACCGAGAAATACAAAATCTTTTGTTGATCGATCAAATAGGCCCAGTTAAAGCTTAGATTGTTATAGGATTTGGTTTTTTCCATCATAAAATCGGGCGTATTGGGATTGTCATAAGGTCTGCCCGTAGCATAAGAATATGAAAAGCCTACTTGGGACCTTAGTTTATCCACCCAATATTTGGTGACCAAGGACACATTGTGTTTGGGTGCAAAATTTGGCGTGGCTTTCCCTGGAAAGTTTCTGTAATCGCGCTTGGTATCCAAAAAGGAATACGAAAACCAATAATCCAGGTTATCTATGCTCTTGCTATCTCTCCAAAACACATCGATACCTTGGGCATACCCTCCGCCGGCATTGGAATAGTCGGAATTAAACTGGGGCATATCCGTATTGTACTTCACTAAACGATCATAGTCCTTATAATACAGTTCCGTCCTAAAAGTTTTACCGTTTTTAATGTATTGATAGTTTAAGATATAGTGTGATGCTTTCTCCATTTCCAAGTTTTGCTCAAACTTGACCAACTCCGATAGCGGTCTTTGGTAAAAATCCCCGTAGGCCAGCGAAAACTGTCCGTCCTCTCCCGGCTTGTAGGCCAACGAAACCCTGGGTGAAAACTCAAAACTTTCGAGCAATGAGCTATGAGTGGCACGAACCCCCAATTTCATGGCGAACTTATTGCTCAAGAAAATATCGGATTCTGCAAAAGCGGCCCACAGTCCATCATCATAACCACTAGTAAAATCACCTATATCAAGGTCGGTGTAGGTTTCATCATAATTCGTATTGAAATATTCCGCTCCAAAACTTAAATCATACCGATTGCTAAAATTTTTGCGGGCCTTTACTTTAATGTGCGATGATGTTTCCTTAACACTCACCTTGTCCTCCTCTATGCCAATATCGTTTGTGTCCCAAGCGATGGATGCACCAGACGTCAAACTCCAATCATGGGCAAAAAAATATTTGTAAGATGAATTAAAGTACAGGTTGTTGTTCTTAAGCTGAAACCTTACGTAATCATCAAAATTGACATCCTCCTGCTCAATATCCAAGTTGGTATGATTGAATCCAGTGTACAGTTTAAACATACTTTTTTCGCCCTTGCTCCTAAAAACAGCTTCACCGGAAATAGCTTCGAAGGGACTGTTCCAACGAACCCCTTGCGTGGACGGAATCAAAGCTTCGTAGGGGGCAAGGTTAATATAGGAAGTATTGAGGCTCAACGATTGGTCGCCCCAAATCTCGGTATGGCCAACTCCACCACCAACACTCATTATGGAAATATCGGTCTTCTCTTGCAAAGGCACATCCGTAGTGTTCAGCAAAAGTACACTGGACAAAGCCTGTCCGTACTCTGCCGAATATCCTCCAGTGCTAAAAGAGATTCCTTTAAATAAGAATGGTGAAAATCTACCACGAGTGGGCGTATTATTCGGTGTAGCATTGAAAGGCTGAAAGACTCGAAGTCCATCTATAAAAATCTGTGTTTCATCCGCAGTACCTCCGCGAACAAACAAACGGCCATCCTCGTTTACCGTTGTGGTACCCGGCAAGGTCTGTAAAGCGGCCACAAAATCACCGGCTGCTCCTGCGGTGGTAACAATATCCAACGGTTTTAGCACCGATACTTTGGAATTATCACCCGCTTCAAAAGTTCCAGCGGTCAAGGTAACGCCCGATAAAGAGTTGACGGACTCCATTAATTTGATATGTAAATCCTTGAAATAAGAAACATCGCCTGCCTCGTAATGAGGCTCGTAAGATAATATAGAGACAACCAACGTTTGCAGTCCTTCCTCGGCAGTCACGAAACTAAAGTTTCCGTTGGCATCCGACGAAGCCCCATCGTAGGTACCCTCCAAATAAATGTTCGCTCCCTCTATAGGGTTGTTCTTGGCGTCCGTTACTTTTCCGGTGATGGTCTGCTGGGCAAAAACAATGCCCGTACATAATAAAAAGGTGATTAGGTTAAATATGATTTTCATGACTGTTCGATTAGATTGATGCCACAAAGTTGCTCTTCAACCCTTTGCCAACAGAAAAGGAAATACTCAGTTGTAGTTTTTTATACCTGAATTGAAATGGCAGATTTCATTTTGCGATTCACTCCAAAAAATCAACATTTCGGTAGATTCAAATTTTATACAAGACGGTACTTCATGAATTTTGGGGCATACAAAACATCAAAAACAATCATTATGAAAACTGTTACACTAGCTTTAAGTTTCTTCCTTGTAAGTATCATTGCCATGGCACAACAAAAAACAGGCATCGAAATTACGATCACCATTGAAAATGTAACCAGTGATGAAGGTAAGGTACTCGCCAGCCTGCACACTGAAGAGACCTTTATGAAAGGGCAAGGTGTCCAAAACCAGCAAAGTTCCATTAAGGATGGCAAAGTGATCTTGACATTCTCGGATGTGGCTCCTGGTGACTACGCCATTATGGCTATGCACGATGTCAATGAGAACAATCGTATGGATTATGAATCCAACGGAATGCCCAAAGAAGGCTACGGTATGTCCGGAAACGACATGAGCATGGGCCCACCTACTTTTAACGGTGCCAAGTTTACCGTAGGTGAAGAGGATTTGGAAATGAACATCCGGTTCTAATCAAAAATCAATCATCAATCAATCAATGAAAAGCCCGCCTATTGCGGGCTTTTTACTTGGCGAGACTTTTGGGATCAAGATTCCATCCTTTCTATAGATTAACCTGATGGTTTTTTATACTTTTATGCTCTAAACTTATAATTGAATGACGATTACCCAGCTTCAATATGTGTTGGCCGTAGCGGAACACAAGAACTTTACTTTGGCAGCCGAGAAAAGTTTTGTCACCCAACCCACCTTGAGCATGCAAGTGCAAAAGTTAGAGGACGAACTCGATGTCCTTATTTTTGACCGGAGCAAAAAACCGATAACCATTACCGAGGTCGGTCAAAAAATTGTGGCCCAAGCAAAAAATATTGTTGCCGAAGCAGAGCGGATAAAGGATGTTGTGGATCAAGACAAGGGTTTTGTTGGGGGGGATTACACCCTTGGAATCATACCAACGGTGATGCCCACCCTGTTGCCCATGTTCTTAAGCGCCTTTATAAAAAAATATCCCAAGGTAAACCTTGTTATAAAGGAACAATCCACCCAAACTATGATCAAAAATATTATGGACGGTCATTTGGATGCTGGTATTGCGGCCACGCCATTGGAGATCGAGTTTATAAAAGAAAGACCTTTGTATTACGAACCTTTTGTGGGTTATGTTCCCAAAAACCATCGATTGGCATCACAGGATGAGTTAAAGATGGAAGACCTGGATGTGAACGATATTCTATTATTACAAGATGGGCATTGTTTTCGCGAAGGCGTCATTAACCTATGCAAGGCTTCCAAAAATCGACACGGAGACCATTTTAAAATAGAGAGCGGAAGTTTTGAAACCTTGGTAAGCTTGGCCGATGAAGGTCTTGGAATGACACTGTTACCTTACTTGAACACGTTGGATCTTGGAGAGCGTAGAAAGTTGAACCTAAAACCTTTTCAAAATCCGACCCCGGCGCGTGAAATAAGTCTGATATACCACAAAAGTGAGCTTAAAATACAGATAACCGATGCCTTAAGGGAGGTTGTCTCCAGTATTGTTCGTGGTGCAATCGCTTTTCAAGACGTAAAAATTATAAGCCCTTTGTCCAAAAATTAAAAGAGGGTGTCTAAAATGCCTGATTTCGTCAACCTGAACTTGATTCAGGTTCTCATAATGATTTGTTTACAATATGATGGGATTCTGAAATAAATTCAGAATGACGTGTCCCAATATTTTTTATACACCCTCTCGTTAGTGTTTAAACTTTTAATAATAACAGTGTCGGTTGTAATTCTGGTTTGTCCACAATATAAAATTGTAACCAGATTTTCAGTTCCTCCACCTCGTTGGGCAATAATCTAGAAATTGCTTTCTGAAGTTCCCGAGTAAAGAGTTTAGCATCAAAACTCACCTTTTGAAGGATGGTTTTGGTGTAATCTAACATAGCTCTAGGCATATCAATTTGATTAAATTGGATAAATAGGTTGTGTTCTAAATTACTAAAAAAGAGGCTTAAAAAAGCTAACTTCCAGTTAAAAATTAAATATCTTGGTGTTAAAATCGACCAACGGCACATATGCGAAAAACGTACGGAACCCAAATCAAACCATTGATTTTCAGCGCCTACGCCCTTATTTTTATATTGATGGGATGTGGTTCCATCAAAAAAACAATCAAGTCACAGATCAGCAGTCAAAATTTGCAAAATTCTTTTCACGGCTTATGCATAATCGATGCAAAATCCGGAAAAGAAATCTATAACCACAATGGCGATAAGTATTTTACGCCTGCCAGCAATACGAAGATCGTAACCTTCTATGCGGGACTAAAATTACTCCCTAAAAACATTCCAACACTAAAATATATAGTGGTGAATGACACCGTATTTACCGAAGGTTTGGGCGACCCAACATGGCTGCATCCTTATTTTAAGGACAGTACCGCAGTTAATTGGTTGAAGCATCAAGAAACTATAGCATTGTACAACGGTAATCATAATGAATCGCGATATGGGCCAGGTTGGGCATGGGAAGATTATGATGCTTATTTTTCACCTGAAAAATCCACATTACCCCTTTACGGAAATGTAGTCACGATTTCCAATAATGATGGTCTGGAAGTTTCTCCTAAAACTTTCTTAGATAAAACAATGGTAAAGGATACCACCACAAAACGCGATGAGTTCCAAAACCAATTTTACATCTCCTCAACCGAGAAGGACACTTTGGAAGTTCCTTTTTTGACCAGTGATAGTTTGACCAATCAATTATTGGAATCAGTTATTGGGAAAAAAGTCATCTTGACCTCATATTTTCCCGAGGGTGAAAAACAGACTTTGTACGGTATAGAGACCGACTCCATTTATAAGCGAATGCTTTTTGAAAGTGATAATTTTTTGGCCGAACAATTATTGATGGCGGCCTCTGGCACTATTTCCGATACCCTGAGCACAAAAAATACCATTGATTTTATGTTGGAGCATCATTTGGATGATTTGAAACACCAACCTCGTTGGGTAGATGGTTCAGGGCTTTCCCGCTATAATTTGTTTACCCCACGTTCATTTGTGCAGATCCTTCAAAAATTACACAGGGAAACCCTTGGAGAACGTCTGTTCGGTATTTTTCCAATGTGGGGACCCGATAGCACCGTTGAGCAATGGGAAGACCCCTCCACGGAACCCTTCCTTTTTGCCAAATCGGGCTCCGTGGGCAACAATTATAACTTAAGCGGGTATGTGAAGACCAAATCGGGAAAATTGCTCATTTTCAGCTTTATGAACAATCATTTTAGGGTACCATCTTCGGAAATAAGAAACATCATGTATACTACCTTAAAATACCTTCACCAAAACTACTGATCAAAAATTTGCTGAACTTGGGCGTATTGCAATAGCATAATGGTCTTGGCATCTTTGATTTGGCCTGATTTCATCATTGCAATGGCTTCTTTAAAATCCAGCTCCAAAACATCAATGTTCTCTGTTTCATCTTCTGCACCGCCGCCTTCACTCACTTTCATGGCATCATCATATTCCCCAATAAAAAAATAAAGGATTTCAGTAACCGAACCCGGAGACATATAGGCTTCAAAGACCTTTTTCACTTTGTCAATTTTATAGCCTGTCTCCTCCTCTACCTCCATTTTAATGGTCGCTTCGGCATTTCCTTTTTCCAAAAGTCCAGCACATACCTCGATCATCATCCCATCCTCGTTGCCATTTACATAAGTGGGCATTCGAAACTGCTTTGTGAGCACCACCTTTCTTTTATCCACATTATAAAGAAGTATGGCCGCGCCATTGCCACGGTCGTATGCTTCTCGGGCTTGCTTTTCCCAAACACCATCGTCCCGTAAATATTCAAAAGTGATTTTTTCAAGGGTATACCAATTGTCCGAAAGCTGCTCTCGCTGTATGTTTCTGATTCTGTCGCTAGCCAAAATGAATACGTTTTTTTAATATAATTTAGAAGTGCTTGATCCAAGAAATTGCCAATTCAAGTGAAATTTTGCAAAAATTTTATATCGAGAATACGATTCTTAAAAATTCTGTTCTCGATACTTATTTTCTACACTTTGTTGCGAAAATAAACTCGAACCGACGAAATTTTCATTCAAAATGCACAACAGGTTAAATATAACGGTTATCCATTTATCATTAGGAATTACCATGGTCACTTTTGACACCATCCTAATAATGTCGATATTTATACTTTGATGAAAACCGACCAAACCCGATACTATGCGTAACCCATTACTTTTATTGTTCTTTTTTGCCATTCTGATAAGTTGTGAAAACAACACCGAAAAAAAGCTCCCAAGAATTGCAATTGCTGGCTTGGGGATAGAGTCGAGTACGTTTTCGCCCGCCCTGACACATGAAGAAGCATTCCATCCTAAAATTGGAGATTCCATATTTAGCCGTTACCCCTTTATGGAGGCAGATTCTTCTTTGAGGCAACGGGCCGAATGGGTTCCCACTTTGGTAGGAAAATCGTTACCAGGAGGAACCGTTACCAGAGAAGCTTATGAATCCTTGGTCGGTAAAACATTAAAAATGTTGCAAGAAAATATGCCTTACGATGGACTCTTCTTTGATATTCACGGGGCCATGAGCGTGGTGGGATTGGATGATCCTGAGGGTGATCTTATCAAAAGAATTCGTGAGGTGGTAGGAACCGATGTTTTAATCTCCACCTCCATGGATTTACACGGAAATGTTTCCAAACGATTGGCACAGCATTCCGATTTGATCACTTGTTACCGTATGGCGCCACACGAGGATGCCATCGAATCCAAAAAGCGTGCTGTAGAGAATCTGGTAGCACGATTGGAAAACGGAAAAGGTAAACCCAAATACAAAGCTTGGATTCCCGTACCGATTTTATTGCCTGGCGAAAAAACAAGCACCCGAGTAGAACCAGGAAAAAGTCTATATGCCCAAGTGCCCGAAGTAGAGCAAAAAGAAGGTGTTATCGATGCAGCTATCTGGATCGGGTACGCTTGGGCAGACGAGCCTCGAAACCATGCTGTGGTCATGGTAACTGGTGATGATGAAAAACAAGTGAGAGAAGGAGCGGAAAAGCTGGCCAATAGTTTTTGGGATGTCCGAGAGGAATTTGAATTCGTGGCTCCAACAAAATCCTACGAAGAAGCCTTGGGCCTTGCCCTTGCTAGCGACAAAAAACCATTTATGTTGAGCGATATGGGCGATAATCCAACCGCTGGTGGCGCTGGGGATGTTACTTGGACCTTGACGGAACTTTTGAAACGTGAAGAGTTCCACAAACCGGATGGTAAATCGTTGATTTATGCCTCCATCCCGGGCCCTGAATTGGTGCAAGAAGCCGTAAAAGTCGGTGTCGGTGGTAACGTCAGTGCGGCCGTTGGCGCCGAAATCGATGACAGATATGCACCGCCGCTACTATTGACAGGGCAAGTTACCGCCATAAAACATGGTGACGTTCATGCAGAGACCGAGGTTGTGGTAAAAGTGGACAATGCCCATATAATTGTAACCAAAAAGAGGAAACCGTATCATAGAAAATCTGACTTTACCAACTTGGGACTTACACCCAGCGAAACGGATATCATCGTAGTGAAAATTGGCTATTTGGTACCCGAACTGTACAATATGCGCGGGGACTGGATCATGGCATTGACTCCAGGCGGCGTTGATCAAAACTTGGAGCGCTTGGGGCATCAAAGAATCATTAGGCCCATGTTTCCGTATGATAAGGGTATGAAACGTCCCGACCTATCCGCACGTTTGATCAAGGCTTCGGATGAACTGGACTAAACAGTTACAGCTTGATTTAAATATTGGCGGAAGGGAAGCATTTCCTTATAAACTTTAACGATTTTTTCCTTGAAATCATCGCTGAGAACATTTGCTCTGGTTAATTGATATTCCACAGCAAAGGTTTTGTTGCGCAGCAATTCAATATGCGGGTGGTCGTTGGAAAACCCTTTGGGCGATGACACTAATTTTTCATCCTCGTACAGTCCACCAAACATTTTTTTGAAGGATGGTTTGTCCAAAATCTTTTGCAACTCTTCACCATTGTAATCGATGGCATCGCGGATACTGCGTAGCGCTTTGGAATCGGGCCGCCAGCGACCGCCTGCCAACAAGCAATGTTTTAAACCAATTTCGATATAAAAATCGGCCGAATTGGGCGCTTTGTCCAACCCTGCCCCAAAATGGTCTTTGTATATAGGCTTGTTCGGGTGGAACATCAAATTATTGTTGATTCGATTGATACCTTTTTTGCCAGGAGTTGGGTAATAATCGTCGTGGAGCTGGGCCATGGTCATGTCCAAATCATCCAACCAAACGATAAAGTCGTTGCGAAGGGATTTGTACCATTTGCGATTGGCATCCATCCATTCCTTGTTGTTGTTGTTTTGTTGCAATTCTTCCAGAAAGTGGAACAGGTCGTTGAAATTCATATCCACAAAAGAACTAATTTTTTTCTTTAATGTTAGAATTTCAGTTTTCTGTCATTCTGAGTGAGCAAAGCGAATGAAGAATCTTCAAGCTTCCAATCTAAAATATTTAATAATCTATAATCAACTTAATGAGATGCTGAAACAAGTTCAGCATGACGATGTAGATTCTTCATCCCGATAACTATCGGGACGTTCAGAATGACATTCTGCCACAATTCATCTGACTCCTGACTCCTGACTCCTGACTCCTGACTCCTGACTCCTGACTCCTAAAAATTGACTCCTGACTCCTAAAAATTAAAACCTATTATCCCCATCCAACAAATCGCCGATGCCACCCAAGATGCTTCCTTCACCTTTATCTTTTCCTCCGCCACGGGGTGCAGCGGCCCACACACGGCTGGCCAACCTACTGAACGGCAGGGATTGGACATAAACGGTTCCGGGACCACGAAGGGTTGCGAAGAAGAGTCCTTCCCCTCCAAAAACCTTGTTTCGAATACCTCCTATAAATTCGATATTATAATCCACGGTTTGGGAAAAACCGACAATACAACCGGTATCCACCCGTAAGGTTTCACCAGCTGCCAATGTTTTCTTGGCCATGGTTCCACCGGCATGCACAAAGGCCATTCCATCGCCTTCCAATTTTTGCATGATAAACCCTTCGCCACCGAAAAATCCACGTCCCAAACGTTTAGAGAACTCAATTCCCACGGAAACGCCTTTGGCGGCACATAGGAATGCATCTTTTTGACAGATAAACTTCCCTCCTTTTTCAGATAAGTCGATAGGGACAATTTTACCGGGATAAGGCGAAGCAAAGCTTACCTGCTTTTTTCCTTGCCCCACATTCAAGAAGGCGGTCATAAAAAGGCTCTCGCCTGTGAGCAATCGCTTACCTGCGGAGAATACCTTGCCCAAGACGCTGGTGTCCTGGTTGGAACCGTCTCCAAAGATGGTGTCCATTTTAATATCTTGATCCATCATCATAAAAGTGCCTGCTTCGGCAACAACGGCCTCTTGTGGATCCAATTCTATTTCCACATATTGCATTTCTTCGCCGTAAATGTGATAGTCTATTTCGTGTGCGTTCATTATTTGATTGTTTTCTGATTTCTGTTTATATGTTGGGAAAATGGTTGTTTTGTTACAGTATAAGGAAAACCGTTGTACTCCAACCATTTTACCATTAGCCTTTAGCCATAACTACCCCTTCACCTTCACCGTCCACTCAAAATGAAAAGTGGATACCTCCACCCCATCTTGATTGACCCCTACGGACTTCATCCAACAGGTTTGCCCTTCGCCCGTTTCTACGGTTTTTTGAATGGCATCAGCAATCAATTCCCCATCCTCACAAGTAAAGTTGATTCTACCCGTAGCTTTTTTGGTAAAGGTAGCTTTGTTGTTCGCGACGAGCATGGACACTTTTTTACCGCTCTTCTGGATTTCATTCATCACTAAAGCTCCGGTACTTAGCTCAGCAGCCATCCCCTGCACGGCCCAAAACATGGATTTAAATGGATTTTGGTTTATCCATTTATGCTTTACCGTGGTAATTGCTTTCTTCTCATCAATATCCTTGAGCCGTACTCCGCACCACCACGCCGAGGGGAGTTTCATAAATGTGAACATATTGATTTTACTGGGTGTCAATGCCATAACTTAGGTTTGTTTGGCTTAAAAATAGGCAAAAAGATGATACTTATAATTGTTAATTTTATGTTAAATTATAGTACTTTGTTTTGCATAGTACTGTCTTTTGGATATATATTTGCATGGTAAGCTAATAGGTTAACCCCTTTACAATCAAAAAACATCAATCAGAAAATGGCAACTACCATCACCAAACACGAACGAAATTTATCTGCGATCATACACGCATCCATGTTCTCGAAGTACTTTATCCCTTTTGGAAACTTTATACTTCCACTGATATTATGGACCGCAAACAAAAAAGAGCATGCGTTTGTCGATTACAATGGCAAACAGGCTCTTAATTTTCAAATTAGTATGTTGCTTTACTCCATCGTGGCAGGTTTGGTCACCATCCCATTCTTTATTGGATTTTGGCCAGACTTGTTCGATTGGAACTTTTTCGGGTTCCACAGGTTGAGCGACTTCAACAACCTAAATTTTCATATCGACAGTGACGATTTCAGGTTGGGACGACTGATTTGGCCCGTGGGCATTTCAGGCTTTTTGCAAGTGGCTTTGGCCGTAGTGAACATTGTATTCACCATTTTGGCCACAATACGAACCAACGAGGGAGAATATTTCAAATATCCATTCACCATTAAATTCATCAAATAATGAGCAATTTTAGATACATATTTGGAATTTTCACCTTAATCCTTGTCGCTTCGGTACATGGGCAAGTAGCAAAGGACTCAGAATTATACAAAATTTTGAAGTCTAAAGACAGCCTATTATTCGATGCGGCATTTAACCAGTGCGACGTGGATACCATGGAATCTTTATTCACAGAGGATTTCGAGTTTTATCATGATAAAGGAGGTTTCACCGATGGAAGGGAAGCTTTTTTGAAGCCGACACGAGAAAACTGTGAAAAAAGAGACCCCGAAGCACCCCAATATTCCAAAAGAATTTTGATGGACGGAAGTTTGGAAGTATATCCTTTATATAAAGGCGAGGAACTGTACGGAGCCATTCAACATGGAGTGCACAGGTTCGAATTCTTGAATGATAAAAATGAATATCAGAAAGGAGATATTGCCAAGTTCACACATGTTTGGGTTATAAAGGACGGCGAATGGAAAATTAAACGGGAGTTGAGCTACGACCATCATTTATTGGAAAACAAAGAACCTATAATGGAGGTTTCCGTATCACAACAAATACTGGAAAAATATGAAGGTAGCTATGTATCGCCACAAGTAGGTTCCGTTCAAATCAAAAAAGACGCAGGCAACCTATTGTTAGTATCGGAAAAGATGCAAGCCAAACTTTACCCAAAATCAGAGGACACCTTTTTTATGAAAGAAAGAGACGTACGCTTTAAATTTATACAATCGGATGCGGGTGAGGTGACCAAAATGCAGGTTATTGAAAACGATACCGTTGTGGACGAAGCCCAAAGAGAAAAATCATAATCATCAATTATAATAGGAGTCTAATCACCTCCGCAACAATCATCATCAATCAAAGTAAAACGGAGTTTAACCATCAATCAAAAAACGAAAAAATCATCAAATCATCAATCAAAAAACCGTTTCCACTCCCCTGCCCAATTCAGGGGAATGGGGTGGAAACGTTACCAAACAAAGTTTGGCAGAACAAAAACGAACAGTTAATTTAATAGAACCATGAAATTATGAACATAGAAAACACAAAAGCACAGATGCGCAAGGGGGTTCTAGAGTATTGCATCCTGTCCATCCTAAAGGATGAAGACAAGTATGCCTCGGAAATTCTGGGAGCCTTAAAGGACGCAAAGATGTTAGTAGTGGAAGGTACCATATATCCTTTGCTCACAAGGCTAAAGAATGCCGGATTGCTCAACTACCGTTGGGAAGAATCCACATCGGGACCACCCCGCAAATATTACGCCCTTACAGAAACAGGCCAGTTGTTCCTAAACGAACTCAATGGTACCTGGGATGAACTAAGAAATGCAGTCAATCTGGTAACCAACACAAAATAGAATCAAAAAATGAACAAGACAGTAAATATAAATTTAGCAAATACGCTCTTCCACATAGACGACGATGCGTATAACAAGCTGAGACGGTATCTGGAGTCCATAAGACGATCATTTTCAGGTACCAAGGGAAGCGACGAGATCATTGCCGATATCGAGGCAAGGATTGCCGAACTCTTTTTAGAGAAAATGGAAAACGAGCGACAGGTAATCACCCATAAAGAGGTGGACCAAGTAATCGAAGTAATGGGGCAACCCGAAGATTACATGGTGGACGAAGATATTTTTGAGGACGAACCCAAAAGATCTTACGCGGAACCTGCTGGCAGAGCGAAAAAACTCTACAGGGACATAGACCACAAATATATCGGTGGTGTTTGTGCCGGACTGGAGCATTATTTGGGCATTGATTCCCTATGGATAAGGCTCATATTTATCCTTTTGGCCATTTTCACCAGTGGTTTTGGTCTAATCGCCTATATCCTGCTTTGGATTTTGGTGCCCGAAGCCGCCACTACCTCGCAAAAATTGGATATGCGGGGGGAGCCCGTCAACATCAGCAATATAGAACGCAAAGTTAAAGAGGGGTTTGATGATGTTGCCGAAAAAGTAAAAAATGTTGACTACGATAAAGTGGGCAACAAGGTCAAAAGCAGCTCCAAGACCTTTTTTGATACCATCGGGGACATTATTCTGTTCCTATTTAAAGTGTTCGGTAAGTTCATAGGCATCCTATTGATCATCATCGGCGCTTCTACCTTGGTAGGACTGTTCTTCGGTCTTTTCACTGTAGGCATGTTCGATGCGGTTCATGTTCCGGGTATCGATTTTTATGAGATCGTAAATACCTCCGGGGCACCGGTATGGCTAGTGTCCATCTTATTGTTTTTTGCCGTGGGGATACCGTTCTTCTTCCTCCTTTATTTAGGATTGAAGATTTTGGTGAACAACCTAAAATCCATCGGTAACATTGCCAAATTCTCCCTTTTGGGACTTTGGTTGATCTCCGTAGGACTGTTGATTGTCTTTGGAATTCGTCAAGCCGCAGAATTCTCTTATACGGGAAGCGTGAACGACAGGTCCGAGTTGGTCCTGGATGTTCCATCCGACACTTTGATCATTACAATGAAGGATATGGATATGGATTACAGTAGGGATGATATTCATTTTGGAAGAATGACCTTTGGTTATGACGAAAATGACAACCGTATTTTGATGTCCGATGAAGTCGATATCAAAATCAGAAAGTCAGATGACGATGCCATGAGCATTAACATAAGAAAGGATGCCGATGGAAGCTCTACCCCAGCAGCACGTGACCGGGCCAGAAACATTGAATATAGGTATGTAGTTAATGGCAATGAAATAGTGTTGGACAAATATTTGACCACGGCAACATCGAACAAAGCCAGAAACCAAGAGGTAACCGTTACCATTTACGTTCCAGAATCCATGACGGTATATTTTGACGATTCCACGAGCAGATATATTGGTCGTGGCATCGATAACGACCAAGGGTTTTACAGAAGTGGCATGGCAGGTCAACACTGGTTGATGGATGACAATGGAGAGTTGCAATGTTTGGATTGCCTTGAAGATGACAACGAAGATTCCGATGGCAATGGCAAAATCATCATCAATGAAGATGGTATTGATATCGACATCAAGGACAATCAGGATTCCTTTGAACTGAAAATCAACGAAGACGGGGTAAAAGTTAAAGCCAAGGAAAAAAGTAACAATTGAGTCCCTTAATTCGTCAATTCAGTAGATCACTATTTAAAATACACGCCTAAAAGCAGACATTTACACTGATTAATTTCAGTAGATAACAAATCATTTTTCAAAATCAATCAATAGTAAAACAACAATCATGACAACACTAGCAAGATTAGCAATCGCCGCACTCCTATCCCTCTTTGCATCCTCATGCATGATGGATATGAATTTCGGCAATGGAAAAACAGGTAATGGCGAAATCGTAGAGGAAAGCCGCGATGTAAAAGAGGATTTTGACATCGTTTCCGCTTCCGAGGGCATCGATGTATTCGTAACCCAAGGCTCCGATTTTAATATTTCTGTAGAAGCAGATGAGAACATCATTGACCTTATCGGAACCGATATTAAAGATGGAAGACTAAAAATACACGCCATAGAGAACATTGGAAGGGCCACAAAAAATGTCTATGTGACGCTGCCCAAGGTTACAGCATTGGAAAGTTCCAGTGGTGCCGACCTTATCGCTCAAAATGTGATAAAATCAGAAAACATTGAACTGGACTCCAGTAGTGGTGCCGACCTACATGTAGAAGTAGTGGCAGGAGAAGTATCGGCCGATGCCAGCAGTGGAGCAGACATCAAGGTTTCAGGTCAGGCAGATGTGCTTTATGCCGATGCAAGCAGTGGTTCGGACATTAAGGCACAAGACTTGATAGTAAAAAGATGTAATGCCGATGCCAGCAGTGGTGCCGACATCTCCGTAAATGTTTCGGAATCTTTGGTGGCCGACGCCAGCAGTGGAGCGGATATCAGATATACTGGTGAGGCAAGTGTGGAGACCAAAAAATCAGTTTCGGGCAGCGTACGTAAGTATTAATCCTGATTATCCGTTTAATGTCATAATGGGTGTTTTTGGCGTCATGTTGAACTTGTTTCAACATCTCATCCTGCTAAATATGAGCATCTTTATGTGACCCTGATTCAAGTTCAGGGTGACGTTAGTGATATTATGACCCATTACAGACATCCAATATTGATCCAATTCCCTTTACATATGCAAAGGCCTGCTGATTTTTCAGTGGGCTTTTGTTTTTAGAGCATATTTAAAAAGGATTGATTGTAGCGAAAATTAGGCATTTTGTGACCAGTTGAAGACTTTTTTGAGTTGCATAGCAGGGCTACGGAAGGATAAAAAGGTAAAAAATGGATGCAAAAGGGCAATTTTTAGCCAATTGAATTCTTTTTAAACATGCTCCAATATGTTTATCCGAAGTCCTATCTTAGCATGACTCAATTCAAAACATCACATGCAGATAACGCTTAAAAAATATACACTTCAACTAGCACACACTTTTACCATTTCAAGGGAATCCCGAGACGAGCAAGACACCTTGATTGTTTGCCTTTCGCTGGATGGTAAAACCGGATATGGCGAAGCCACCTCCAACCCTTATTATAAAATTACCATCGAAGGAATGATGGCAGAAATAGAAGCCGTAAGGAACCAAATAGAAGCATATGACTTCGATACTCCTGAAAATTTTTATGAGCATTTAGAGTCATTGAACCTACACAAATTCACGCTTTGCGCTTTGGATTTGGCCGCAAACGACCTATATGGTAAACTACAGGGCAAACCCCTCTACGAAATTTGGGGGACATCTGCTGAAAAGTATCCGATGACCAACTATACCATAGGTATAGATACCATCGAGAAAATGGTGGCCAAACTACAAGAAAAACCTTGGCCGCTATACAAAATCAAGTTGGGAACCCCTGACGATGTGGCCATTGTACGCGAACTTCGTAAACATACGGACAGCATTTTCCGTATTGATGCGAACACCGCTTGGACTGCCGAGGAAACCATCAAAAATGCACCTTTGTTAAAAGAGCTTGGGGTAGAATTCTTGGAACAGCCGCTAAAAGCTGATGATTGGGAAGGTATGGCCTTGGTCAAAGAACAATCCATGCTTCCTGTTATTGCTGATGAAAGCTGTATTGTGGAAAGCGACGTGGAACAATGTGGTCCCTATTTTCATGGCATCAATATTAAATTGACCAAATGCGGAGGGCTGACTCCAGCTAGGCGCATGATCAAAAGAGGTAGGGAATTAGGACTACAGCTCATGGTCGGCTGTATGACAGAATCCACCGTGGGAATATCTGCCATTGCGCAATTGTTGCCCCAATTGGATTATGTGGATATGGATGGTGCCATGCTTTTAAAAGGAGATATCGCAACTGGTGTTGAGATTTTGGAAAATGGCAAGGTCATTTTTCCGAAGTTGCCAGGCAGTGGAATAGCATTGCTCTAATGGCGCATTCTGTTCAACGCATACCGGACAGGGAAATCGTGATTGATGGAAAACCAAACTTATATTTTGGTGGAACCGCCTATTTGGGACTACAAAACCACACCCCTTTCAAAGAATTGTACTTGAATAATGTTACCAAGTATGGAATGCATTATGGTGCCTCCCGAAACTCGAATATTGCTTTGGATATCTATAGGGCAACGGAACGACATTTGGCCAACTGGGCAGGAAGCGAAAGCTGCTTGACGATGTCCAGTGGTTATTTGGCCGCCCAACTAGTGGTCCACCATCTACTGGAAAAAGGACATTCCGTCATTGCGGCGCCCCACGCCCACACCGCTCTTCTCATCAATGGCGTGAAAACTGCATCGGATATGGATGAATTGGTTCAATTTACATCCGAAGAAATAGCAAGGAATCAACAAATCCCCGTGATTCTTTTTGACACCATTGATTTTTCTGGCCAACAGTTCCCAAACTTTGAAGGACTCCGTCAGCTTCCTTTGAACAAGGTGATCTTGGTCGGTGATGATTCGCACGGCATTGGCATTGTGGGTGACAATGGAAACGGTTGTTATAGTATGCTCAAGGCCTTACAATCAGCTAAACTTTTGGTCTGCTGCTCCTTGGGCAAAGCTTTGGGCATACAGGCAGGAGCTGTTTTTGGGGACCATGAAGACATTAAGCTATTGGAAAGTACATCGTTTTATGGTGGTGCCAGTCCCGCATCACCCGCATTTATGGCAACACTTTTGGAGGCCAAAGATTTGTTTTCTGAACGCTTGGAAACACTCAAAAACAACTATCGACTATTTAAGTCCCAACTGAAAAACCCATCATTTTTTGATCATATAGATGGTCACCCCACCTTTGAGTTTCAGAATGATGAAGTCGCATCTGCCTTGAATAAGGACGGGTTCGTTTTTACTAATTTCAATTACCCTGATGAAAACGGCCCTAGGGTTAGCCGTCTTGTATTGAGCGCCTATCATAAAAAGGAAGATATTCAAAAATTGGTTGCTAGTGTAAATACGCTAACAGATTGATGAACATATCTTATTTATTGGTTATTTTGCATGTATCGACTTAGGTAAAACCCATAAAATAACTTCATGAAATTTCCATCCCTCCGTATAAACGGACTTCACCTCGTTTTATTGATTGCCCTTATTTTATCTGCATGTAACACAGAAAAAAGCAGTGAAGCGGATACGGTAGATGATATTATCGCTTCCATTAAAGAAAAGTATGCTCCGGATAAACGTATTGCGCTTTTTGATGTTGAATCAGAAAAAAATACTGCGGGATACATCATTAAAGGAAAAACCAATTTGCCCGAAGCATTGAACGCTCTGGAAATGGAACTGGAGTCTCAACAAATCACCTATACCGATAGCATTGAGGTATTGCCCGCTACTGATTTGGAAGGTGAAATTTACGGGGTAATCACCAATTCCGTGGCGAATATAAGGTCCCAGCCGTCACATTCCTCGGAATTGGTAACGCAGGCCACTTTGGGTATGCCGCTCAATGTATACCAAAAAGATGATAATTGGTATCAAATCCAAACGCCCGATAAATATCTGGGCTGGGTAGACAGTGGGGGTATCAAATTGAAGGACAAAACAGCATTTGATGCGTGGCAATCCTCGGAAAAGTTGATCTACACTAAAATCTATGGAAACTCGTACACAGATTCAGACATATCATCGCAGGTGGTATCCGACCTTGTGGCGGGCAGTATCTTAAGTAAAGTTTCAGAAGAAAGTTCCTTTTACCGAGTAACCTATCCTGATGGCAGGGAAGGGTTCGTCCTGAAATCGGAAGCCGCACTGTTCCAAAACTGGAAATCTTCACTGGATTTCTCCAGGGAATCGTTGGTACAGACCTCCAAATCCATGCTTGGCATTCCGTATTTATGGGGAGGAACCTCTATTAAAGGGGTGGATTGCAGCGGTTTTACCAAGACCGTGTATTTTATGAATGGCATGATTATTCCCCGTGATGCTTCACAACAAATCAACGAGGGAATTTTAATCGATGACTCCAAACAGTTTGACAAGCTTATCCCTGGTGATCTACTCTTCTTTGGAAGAAAAGCCATAGACTCAAGTCGGGAACGAGTGGTCCATGTAGGAATGTGGATCGGCAATAATGAGTTTATTCACTCTTCAGGAAAAGTGCGGATTAGTAGCATGGATAAACAGGCGGATAATTTTGATGAATATAACTACAACCGCTACCTACGTACCAAACGCATTTTGAACGAAACCGATGAGGGATTGATTTACTTAACAAAAAGCGACGTTTTTTAGGTTCACCTGAAAAAGTAGTGATTGTGAATTTCTTAAAATAACACATTAAAAAATAAACATACCTTATTTTTAAGCCCTTAAAATTTAATATTGTTAATATTTATTCTTATCTTTTAAATATTCTAACACTATAAAAGTAGGGCATTATGAAAAAATCAGTTTTACTTTTCTCTCTCGTTTTTATTTTTTTGATTGCGGGGAGCTTTAAGGGACACGAAACGAGCAACCCGTCCATTGAAGGCACATGGGAACTTCAAAGTTTTTACAACTATGACGGAGAAAACGTTATAGATACTATTAAAAAATCGGATGGATACAGACAAGTTAAAATGTACTCCAAAAAAAAGATTATGTGGACACGATATGTACCGGATGAACCCAATGGTAGGTTTGGGTACGGTTCTTACAGGGTAACCGACAACTCTTTAACAGAGGTTATTGAATATGGTGACGATGATATGATGAAAGCGCTGGATACCATGCGAAACTTTACGTTCGAGCTTATTCTTAAAGAAGACACCTTCAGTCAAATTACTGTTGACGCAGATGGAAACAGAACATTTTCCGAAAATTACAAACGGATTGATTAATCAAATCACAAAAAAGAGGGTGTCTAAAAAGGCAATTTTCGTCAACCTGAACTTGATTCAGGTTCTCATAATGATTTGTTTATCAGTATAATGAGATTCTGAAATAAATTCAGAATGACGTGTTTCAATACTTTTTAAACACCCTCTTTTGTTTTCGGTATCAATGTATTTATGATGCCAGCATTTCTTTGCTCTCTACGGCCGCAAGGTAACGTTCTGCATCCAATGCTGCCATACAGCCTGTTCCGGCAGCGGTTACGGCTTGTCTGTAAATTTTATCCTGCGCATCCCCACTGGCAAAAACACCGGGCTTGTTTGTTTTTGTAGATTTAGGCTGGGTTATAATGTAACCTGTTTCATCCATATCCAGCTGTCCTTTAAAAATATCCGTATTGGGCTTGTGTCCAATGGCTATAAACAGACCTGTTACGGGTATTTCTTCCTTTTCGCCGGTTTCATTGTTCACCACGCGCACTCCTTCCACGACTTGGTCACCCAAAACTTCGTCCACTTCGGTGTTATATCGAATTTCAATATTGTCCAAACTATTAACCCTATGTTGCATGGCCTTAGATGCACGCATATAATCTTTACGTACCAACATAGTAACTTTTGTACAGATGTTCGCTAGATACGATGCCTCTTCCGCAGCAGTGTCCCCTGCTCCAACAATGGCCACATCTTGACCTTTATAGAAAAATCCATCGCAAACGGCACAGGCAGATACACCACCGCCTCGTAAACGTTGTTCGCTAGGTATATTCAAATATTTGGCCGATGCACCTGTGGAGATGATAATGGTTTCCGCTTCCAATTGGGTAGATTCATCCACGGTAATTTTATGGATTCCTCCGACCTCATCACTAAGTTCTACAGCCGTAACCATCCCTATTCGGACTTCGGTACCAAACCTTTCGGCCTGTTGCTGCAACTGCATCATCATGGCCGGCCCGTCAATTCCATCCGGATAACCGGGAAAGTTGTCCACTTCGGTAGTTGTGGTCAACTGTCCACCAGGTTCCATCCCTGTATATAAAACCGGTTTTAAATCTGCCCTAGAAGCATAAATGGCTGCCGTATATCCAGCAGGCCCTGATCCAATAATCAATGTTTTGATTCTTTCCACTTGTTCTGACATAAATCTTCTTCCTGAAATGTTACTTTACAAAAGTAGGTTTTTTGTTCAAAAACTTACACCTAAGGCATTTCCGGTTTTCTTAAAAGATGTGAACAATTGTGAATGATTCGGTTCTTTGGTAGTGTTTTGAACATCTACCAAATAAAAAGGAGCCGTTTTCACGGCTCCTTTCCGAAAAAGTAGGTCAAATTTATGGGAACATAATTTGATCTTAGAAAACCGTTACAACCAAGGGGCTCAACCTCAAAAACCCCTTGGAGCAACGTAAACCTTAGTTATAATAAGACGTCAGGAAAAGAACACTAAGTACCCTATAATCACCCCAATCTTATTTAAGGTTTTTAACTTAAGCTCTAAAGCTTTTTGTTAACTGAGACAAACATACTATTGTATTTTTAATTGGAAAGGGTACAATTAACCAATGGGGCTTCTCCGTTAACGGATGCCCATTTTCAATTTATATTTGTGTTTTTAGAGCCTTGTGTAGGAAAATATATCTGAAAATAGATAATTTATTGAATTTCAAATAATTGAATAAAATTATCGAGCTATTGCTTATATTTTAATTTTTTCTCAATGGTCTCGATCATCACATTGGCAATATCCTTACCTGTGGTATTTTCTATTCCTTGAAGTCCTGGTGAAGAGTTTACTTCCAACAATAGTGGTCCTTTGTTGGAGCGGATAAGGTCAACTCCTGCCACATCCAAATTGAACACTTTTGCAGATTTGATAGCCAGTTTTCGTTCCTCTGGGGTTATCTTAACTTTTGCCGCAGCTCCTCCCTGGTGAATGTTTGCTCTAAATTCACCTTTCTGGGCCGTACGTTGCATGGAAGCAACTACCTTTCCGTTTACCACAAAACAACGGATATCGTGTCCATTGGCTTCCTTTATGAACTCTTGCACCAAAATGTTGGTCTGGACACTTTTAAATGCATTGATTACACTCTCGGCAGCTTTATTGGTTTCTGCCAGTACAACACCTTTGCCTTGGGTACTCTCCAGTAATTTAATGATCAATGGGGCACCACTGACCATTCGGATAAGGTCCTTGGTATCCATTGGGGATTTGGCAAAACCTGTAGTGGGTATATGAATATCGTTTTTGGAGAACAACTGCGAAGCAAATAGCTTATCCCTAGACCTACCTATGGAATCGGCAGAGTTTAAACAATAGACACCCAAGGTATCAAACTGTCGTAAGAGCGCACAACCATAAAAAGTTACGGCTGGTTTAATTCTCGGAATTACGGCATCGAACTTATCCAAAATGTTTCCGCCTCGGTACCTGATTTCCGGGGTCGAGGCATCCAATTTCATATAAACGTGCTCGACGTTCAGAAAAACCACTTTATGGCCACGCATCTCGCCTGCCTCAATGATTCTTTTGTTACTGTACAAATTTGGATTACTTGCCAAAAGCCCTAAGCGGAGTCCCTTTTTTTCCGTTGTAAAGGGCTTGTATTTATTTTGCAACTCTTCCTCGGTGATATCTCCCTGTATAAAACTTTGGGATGGATCTACCAAGTACCTTCCGTTGATGGCCTCGCGACCCAAAAGCATACGGTACTCCATGGTATCCCTATTGGCCAAGGTCAATTCAATTTCAAAAGCATCGCCATCAATATTTACGGTAGTCTTAATAACAGGTCGTTCTTCGGCAATACCTTGCGAACTTTTAACGCTACGCACATCGACCAACTTGGCCTCACACAGTATGGAAATACTTCTATTGTCTTGAACGGGGCTGACCTCGAACCGTACCCATTCTTCCAATCCCTTATTAAAGATTTTAATCTTACTGGCTTGGATGGATGACGTTTTAGCTCCGGAATCCACCCTTGCCTTTATGGCTGGAATTCTTAAATCATTAAACTGGCACCATTCTTCGCTGCCCAATATTTTAAAATCGCTCAAAACTAATATGTATTTAATTGATTAATCGCATAATAAACAGATCCACGACCTCGACCAAAATCAAAATAATAATGATCCACTCCAGCCTACTGCTTTCCCTATGGTCCATAATATTCATGAACAGACTGAGATTTTCCTTGATTACAATTCCCTGCTCCTTTATATTCCGGTATCGCTCCTTTAAATCAAAGATTTGTTTCAAACCTTTGTCCAATCGGTCGAGTTCCTGATCTTCCCATACCGCTTCGTGGGAATCAAAAATATAGAGGCTTTCAGAAATTTGATTGTTTATGTTCAACACCTTGGCAATATGTCTCTTCAACTTCTTTCCGCTCAGGTCCAATTTTCCATTTCGTTCCAGATAGGTGGTGTGTTGTCGGGTTTCTTTCATTGCCTGTTCCGAGAGTCCTGCAAAATGATCTAGGGCCACGGATTGTGACAAATGCAACAATGCCAAGCGTATACCTTCCACATTGGACTTTGGCAATATCACTTTTTCTTGGACTATCATTGCCTTTTCTTGATCGGACACCAATTCCATTTCCATCGTCTCTGTAATGTCCGATTCCCTCCATTCCTCGCAAAACGGTTTAATTTCCATCAAAAGTTGTGAAACTTCTGCTTGGTTATACCCAAAATAGGAAACCACTCCATATCTGAAGACATAAAGGTAACGTGATGCATCGGAATAAAAAAGTTCATCCCTGTCCCCAAATACCAGTTCTTTGTTCAAAGCGGTCCTGCAAGCAGGAATATTGATACTCGCTGCCAAGTGCAGAGCCATTGCTTTTGGTGCCATATTAATCTATAAAACTGTTGTATGCGTTGTGTTAAACTGCAAAAGAAATGTCAGTTCGAGTTTTCCCCCTCAGGAAAAGTACCTGCCTGCCGGCAGGCAGGTCGAGACACAGAAACTCCTACTTTGAAATTCTAATTCTCGATACTATTTTTTGATTTGCATCAAAAAATCACTCAAATTGACAAATTTCCATTAAAAATGCACAAAGAGTCCTTAAACATAAGTTATTAAAGCCTATTCTTCCTCTGACCCTTCAAGCTCTTCGGTATCCAGGGAGGTATCATCTTCGTTATCATTGTCCGAATCATCAAAATCCTCCATCGCCATAACCAATCGTTTGCTGACCTTGACCAAATAGGCAGTATCTTCTGTTCGAACCTCGACACATTCCACTACTTCGTTGTTGGCGTTCCTGTAAGTAACGATATCATCGTCATCATATCCATCGGGGAATTTTTCAACAAGAAGATTGAGCATGGCATTGTCCAACTTTTTATAGTCGACAATCACTCTTTTTAAAACGTTTGTTTGTGATTTTCTCATGGTTACATATCCAATAAATAAGCAAAAATCAGCGGCGCCACGATGGTCGCATCCGATTCTACAATGAATTTAGGGGTGTCAATGTCTAACTTGCCCCAAGTAATCTTCTCGTTGGGCACAGCCCCGGAATAAGACCCGTAGCTGGTAGTGGAATCGCTGATCTGGCAAAAATAGCTCCAAAACGGGGTTTCGGTCTGTTCCAAATCTTGATAGAGCATTGGAACCACACAGATAGGAAAGTCGCCTGCGATACCTCCACCAATCTGAAAGAATCCTATGCCATTCTCCGAATTTTTGGAGTACCAATCGGCTAAAAAAGTCATATACTCAATACCTGATTTTACGGTGCTCGCTTTGAGTTCCCCTTTGATCACATAGCTGGCAAAAATATTCCCCATGGTACTGTCTTCCCAACCAGGAACTACAATGGGCAAGTTTTTTTCCGCCGCTGCATACATCCACGAATCCTTAATATCTATTTCGTAGTATTGCTCCAAAACACCGGAAAGCAATAGCTTGTACATATACTCATGTGGAAAATAACGTTCCCCTTTTGCTTCGGCTTCCTTCCAAATGTCATAAATGTGCTTTTGTAACCTTCTAAAAGCTTCTTCTTCGGGAATGCAGGTATCTGTGACTCGATTTAAACCCTTTTCCAAAAGATCCCATTCTTGTTGGGGGGTCAAATCCCTGTAGTTGGGCACTCGTTTATAGTGGGAATGGGCCACCAAGTTCATTAGATCCTCTTCAAGATTAGCTCCTGTGCACGATATAATATGAACTTTATCGGTACGGATCATTTCCGCAAATATTTTGCCCAGTTCAGCCGTGCTCATGGCGCCGGCCAAGGAAACCAACATCTTGGAACCCTGGTTTAATTGCGCTTCATAGCCTTTGGCGGCATCCACCAAAGCGGCAGCGTTAAAGTGCAAAAAGTACTTTTGTATAAATTGTGATATTTCTCCTTTGTTACTCATTATAATTACAATGTTTTTGGAATTTTTGAAGGTTTTGTCCTTGCTTTAAACCTTTATTCCGTGAAATCGTTGTTATCTGAAAATTTATAGCTCAACATTTTGTAGTAGAGTTTTGCTGCCAAGAAATCCGATGATTTGTCAATATCATTTGGACAGAGTTCCACAATATCAAAACCAACCACATTCTTTTCTTTGAAAACCCGTCGCAAAAAGTCAAGGGTTTCGTACCATAGCAATCCGCCCGGCTCCGGTGTTCCTGTCGATGGCATAATGGATGGGTCAAAAGCATCCAAATCAAAAGTGATGTAGACATTGTCGGTCATTAAATCCAATGCGGAATCCATCCAAAAATCATCGGAAATCATTTCGTGTGCAAAAAAGACCCTGTCCCTATCCATCACCAATGTTTCGGCATGATCCATACTGCGAATACCTACCTGGACCAAATTAGTGGTCTCATTGGCTTCGTACAGTGCACAAGCGTGATTGTACTTTGTACCTTCGTACTCTTTGCGTAAATCGGCATGCGCATCAATTTGGAGTACGGTAAGATCTTCAAAGCATTCATTAAACGCCCTTATCGCCCCAATGGAAATGGAATGCTCCCCTCCTACCATGGTCACCAATTTGTTACGGTTAATGTATTCCTTCACGGTTTTGTGTACCGCAGCAACCATAGTGTCCGGGGTTTCAAAATCTTCAATAGCATCGGCTAAGTATACACCTTGTTTGTACACCTCGCTATCGGTTTCAATATCGTACACCTCCATATTTTCCGAGGCTTCCAAAAAGGCTTCTGGACCTTTGTCGGCTCCTTTCCCCCATGTACTGGTGCCATCATATGGAACTGGTAAGAGTACTACTTTGGCCTTTTCGGCCGTGCCGTATTCCTTTGGAATACCGGCGTATGTTTTTTCTGTTTTCATTTTTTATTATGGTAATTCCTTTTTCAATTATTGCTTGACACTGATACATCATTGGCTTCTATCGATATATCTGTGGACTTTTTGTTTCCATATCCCAAAATCGATAAGAACTCTCCAGCTGTTTGCTGCTCGGCAAACACCGATGTCTTAATGTTTCCTTCCTCGTCTTTGTTGATGAGGATATGTTTAGGGTGGGGAATCAAACAATGTTGCAATCCCCCAAAACCTCCAATAGTTTCTTGGTAAGCTCCTGTATTAAAGAATCCGATGTAAAGCGGTTTGTCTTTCCTGTATTTGGGCAGGTAAATCGCGTTCATATGCTGCTCCGAATTGTAATAATCGTCGCTATCGCAAGTAAGTCCGCCCAAAAGTACACGCTCATATTCTTCGTTCCATCGGTTGATGGCCAACATGATAAACCTCTTGCTGATTGCCCAAGAATCTGGCATAGTGGTAATGAAAGACGAGTTGATCATATTCCATTTTTCGCGATCGTTCTGTTGTTTTTGATACAGCACTTCGTAAATATTTCCGCCGCTCTCTCCCACGGTAAAGCTCCCGAACTCAGTGAAAATATTGGGTACATCCACTCCTGCTTCATCACACGCCTGACCAATTTGATGAATGATTTCATCAACCACATATTCGTAATCATACTCAAACGCCAAAGAGTTTTTTATGGGAAAACCACCTCCAATGTTAAGACTGTCCAAGGTTGGGCATACCTTTTTTAGGTTGATGTACACCTTCAAACACTTTAAAAGTTCGTTCCAATAATAAGCGGTATCCCTAATTCCCGTATTTATAAAGAAATGAAGCATCTTCAATTCTACTTGGTCATTGGGTTTAATGGATTGATTAAAGAAAGGTACAATGTTTTTGTAGCCAATGCCCAATCTTGATGTGTAAAACTCAAATTTAGGTTCTTCTTCTGAGGCAATTCGGATTCCAATCTGATATTTCCCCTCAATAGCTTCTCCCAATAAGCTGATTTCCTCGTAGTTATCAATTATTGGAATACAGTTTCTATGGCCTTCGTTGATCAATTTTGCAATATTCTGAATGTATTGATCCCTCTTGAAGCCATTACAGATTACATAGGTATCCTTCGAGATTTTACCGGTACTTTTCAAATGCTCCACAATGTTAATGTCGAAAGCTGAGGAAGTCTCAATATGGATATCATTTTTAAGGGCTTCGTTCAGCACGTGCTCAAAATGGGAACTTTTGGTACAGTAGCAATAATGATATTTCCCAGCATATTTATGTTTTTCAATAGCGGAATTGAACCACTTTTTTGCCCTTTGGATGTTGTCCGATATTTTGGGCAAATAGGTAAACTTTAAGGGTGTACCATACTTTTGAACCAAAGCTTGGAGATCTATTCCATGAAACTGCAATTTATTGTCGTTCAACTGGAATTCCTCCTGGGGAAAATCATACGTCTGCTCGATTAAATCGATGTATTTCGTTTTCATTTGAATTTCGTAATTAAATTATAAACTAATGATATTTAGGGAAGTTTGAAAATCAAACTTTATCAAATACGAAATTCAAAAACGGTATAAGGTACAAAGTAAGGTATCCGCGAAAAATCACGGTTAAAATGATGAAGCTCTTCGAAAGTCAGCCCGTGTATTCGGTGTCTTAATCGTAAGACGGCTTTTTGGGTTGACTTTCCTATCCCCAAAAGCCCGAACATGAAAAAATTTTTCAAAGCCTGTAGGCAATTCATCCAATTTAGATGGACTCATTTATGGGGCAAACATAACTAAAAATCCAATACTGCAACTTTTTTCACAAAAAAATTTACATTGAATAACAATTTGTTTATCAGTTGGTTACACTCAAAAATCAAAACAAATAATATGTCCACATAAAAACTGGTCAGTAAAAACATCTACTGACCAGCTACTATTTGTCTATTTTGATCGAATATGGATTAACCTACCAATGGCGGTTTATCATTTATGAATGGCTGTTTGTAAAAACGTCTTCCTTTTGCTTTGTAGAGCGCATTGGATAATGCGGCAATGGCGGGCGGTAAGGAAGGTTCTCCAAGACCGGTTGGGTCAATGCCATTATCTACAAAATGCACTTCTATGTTTTTGGGCGCTTCGGAATGACGCATAAGACGATATGTATCAAAATTGGATTGCTCTGGCTTTCCATCTTCAAAAGTCAACGCGCTAAAGGTTGAGTGTCCAATACCATCGATTATACCCCCTTCTATCTGGTTTTTGGCCGCCAATGGATTAATTACGATACCGCAATCTACGGCGCAGATAATATTATCTACCCTTGGCATATCACCTCCATCTTCCAGCTCCAACACTTGGGCCACATAGGAATTGTGGCAGTAGTATGCCGCTACGCCTCTTGCCTTAGCTGTTTCGGAGCCCCAATTGGATTTTTCCTTGACAAGTTTCAACACTCCCGCATAACGTTCTGGGTCGTAATCGTTCTTTTCCGGATCTCCCACAGGATTGTTGATGGCTCTATCAAAAAGCTCCAATCGGAATTCCAATGGATCCTTTCCAGCAGCTTCTGCCACTTCATCCATAAAAGCTTGTTCAGCTCCTGCAATAAAATTGGAACGCGGCGCTCTCCATGCCCCTGTGGTAACGTTGGTCTCCAAACTATGCTTTTCCGCCAAATAGTTGTCCACAGCTCCTGCCGGAAAACGATTTTCAAAGATTAAATCATCATTGGTGCCTGCTCCTCGCACATGCCATGCAATAAGGTTCCCGTTTTCGTCCAAACCTGCTTTGTATTTTACTTTGTAAGAGGGTCGGTAGGTACCTTGTGTCATATCATCTTCCCTGGAATATACCAGTTTAATCGGCGCATTCATTTTCTGGGAAATTGCTGCCGCCTCCACAGCGAACGTTCCATATAAGCGACGGCCAAAACCACCTCCCATACGGGTCATCATTACATCTATCTTTTCTGCCGGCATCCCTAATCTGGATACCAATGTCTGTTCTAGAAATTCTGGGGTTTGTATTGGCCCTAGTAATTCCGCCTTTTCTGGGGTAACGTGCGCAAAAAAGTTCATGGGCTCCATGGTGTTATGGGCCAAATAGGGTGCAGAATAAGTACTTTCCACAATTTTTGCCGCTTTTTTGAAAGCTGCATCTACATCCCCGTCCTTTCTTGCCGGCTCATCTTGGGCTTTTTCCAAAAGTGAGGCAAGGGCTTTATCATGATAGGAAGTGCTTTCCAATTTGGATACTTCTTCCCATTCCACATTCAAGGCTTTTTTGGCTTGCATGCACTCCCATGTACTGTTGCCTACAATGGCTACCATTTCTGGAATCGAACCTCCATCCGACCATTGTTTTTCAACATCTTCAGGATATGCCTCAAAGTGAAAAACATCTTTTATTCCAGGCATGGACTTTACCGATTCTGTATCCATGCTCTTGAATTTCATTCCAAAAGCTGGTGGATGTACAATCATAGCGGTAAGCATACCTTCTTTATATACATCCAATCCAAAAAGTGGTTTACCGGTAACAATTTTTTTACCATCCACGTTTTTCTTGTCCGTACCTATGATGGAAAAGCTACCGTTATCTTTTAACTGGACTTCTTCGGGAACTTCGATACTTGTGGCAGCAGAGGCCATTTCTCCGTAACCTGCCGAATTTCCACTTGCTTCATGGGTCAAGACACCATCTTTTGTGGTAATTTCATCTGCCGAAACGCCCCAGGCTTGCGCCGCGGCTTCTTTCAACATATGTCTTGCAGTGGCTCCCGCCATTCGCAAACTTTCCCATCCTTGTCGGATGGACTGACTACCACCGGCCAATTGCCGTGTGAAAATATCGGTGTTCAATGGAGCTTGTTCCACCAATACATCTTTCCATGCAATATCGAGCTCTTCTGCCACGATCATAGGCATGGATGTTTTTACGTTTTGACCTATTTCGGGGTTGGGCGACATGATGGTCACCATACCGTTATCCCCTACTTTTAGGAAACCATTGAGTTCGAACCACTCATCTGGCAGGCTATTTACCTGCTCCGGAGTCATTTTACAAGAAGCCAACCAGCTAAACCCGATAACAAGTCCACCACTAGCCAACCCTGTATTCCTAATAAAGGCCCTTCGTCCTATTTTTGTCTTAACAAGTGTCATTATACTAGTTTTATGGGTTATGATTTAGCCGCTAGTTTCACGGCTTTTTTGATTCTCGTGTAGGTACCACAACGGCAGATGTTTCCGTTCATGGCCATTTCAATTTCTTCGTCTGTTGGATTTGGATTTTTCTCCAAAAGTGCGGAAGCTGTCATAATTTGACCTGCTTGGCAATACCCACATTGGGGCACATCCACTTCCAACCAAGCTTTTTGTACTGGATGGTCGCCCTCTTCGGATAAACCTTCGATGGTTTTGATTTCGGAATTTCCTACGGAGGATACGGTTAGCATACAAGCTCTGGTCGCAGTGCCGTCCAAATGAATGGTGCAGGCCCCGCATTGTGCTATACCACATCCATATTTTGTTCCAACCAAATTTAAGTGATCTCTTAAAACCCAGAGGACCGGCGTGGATGGATCCACATCGACCTCCTGTTTTGTTCCGTTGATGTTAAGTGTAAATGTTGCCATAATGTTGATTAATTCCCTTTGAAGTTAAAGCTTTATTGGAACAAAACGGAATATTAAGTCAAACAACCATGAAAAATTAACATTGTTTTTGGTTTTTCTTAAGTTACTTAAAATCAATACAAATAAGAAGCAGATAATTCATCCCGAAACCAACTAAAAAAGTCATTAAAATTGTTGATTATTTTAATTCTGCTCAATACTTTAACCGCGCAAAAACGGGCAAATGGTCGGAGGGATATCGGGCATCCTTGGAATCGCTTAAAATCGCACTTTTTAGTACCTCAAAATCATCGGAAACAAAAATATAGTCGATTCTTCGTTCCACAGGCTTATTGAATTCAAAGCCGTTGAAAGTTCCATCTGGACCAAAAGCGTTTTCACCAGCAGCAATATGAGCATCTGCCATTTCACCAACAATAATCTGTACCCCTGGACTATCATTTTCCAAATTAAAATCTCCTGTTAAAACCACCGGATGGTTTTCGGTGTTCAACTCCTTAATTTTCTCAAGGATAAGTTTAGAGCTTTCTTCCCGTGCATTGACGCCTACATGATCAAAGTGGGTATTGAAAACCATAAACTTGGTACCATCACTTTTATTTTCAAAAATACCGTAGGTGCATGTTCTGGGTAAAGCAGCATCCCATCCTTTGGATGGTTTTTCGGGGGTAGTAGACAGCCAAAAGGTGGATTCTTCAAGTAGCTTAATCCGTTCAGTGTTGTAGAAAATAGCGGTATGTTCTCCTCTTTCGTCTCCGTAATCGCGCCCAACGCCAAAATAAGTGTAGTCCTTTAAGCCTGTATCAATCTCTTTTACTTGATGAATCAACCCCTCTTGAATACCAAATACATCTGGATTGTAGAAATTAAGCTGCGATATCAAAAAATCCTTTCGGTTGTCCCAATGGTTGGGTGCATCATCTGGATTATCGTATCGGATGTTATACGAAATAACATCGATGGTTTGGCCTTGAACACTTAAGAATGTCCCAATGACAAAAAGAATTAAAAAGATGTTTTTCATTGTTTTGGTTTTACTCGATATTTTTTGAATCATTTTCGGGCGAGTTCCTATTTTACTTTGTAAGTAGTATGCAAACTATTCATTTTTTTGTCCTTTTAGGTTACTTCATCTTTATATTCTTCATTATGGTCATATTTCTCTTTCAACTATGGTCGATTGTCATAAAATATAACTGCCTATTTGACTTTCTTTAAGTAATTCTCCCTGCTTTTGTCATCAATTTTACTTTTCTGTAATCTAATTTAACCTTTCAACAACCCTTTTGCCTTTTCCCTAATAATTATTGGAAATTCCTTAATCCCTAACCTTGCTTCGACCATTTATTTTAGCTCCCAGATGTTAAAGACTATACATCCCTTCAAAATTTAACTGTTAACCAAAATTAATAAACCATCCAATTCTAATTTATGAAAGTAAATAAGCGCTTTTGCTTCTTCACCTCTAAAAAAGGTAGGATTCCGCCATTTTTTGAGGTCTTCGCTCTTTTTTTCCTAACCATACCTTTAAAAGCACAAACCCCATCTGATGCACTTATGATGCCCTCCAAGAACATTTGCGTTCTTTTTTCTTATGATATGGGTACTTTTGACCGGTATTGGGAAGGATCATATTTAAGATCTAATGAAACCATAGCCACTGTGGACCGAAATACCATTATGCCCATGGCAGCCATAGGTATTTTGGACGACCTTAATTTTTATGTGAGCCTACCTTATGTAAAAACTGAATCTTCAGAGCCAAACGGAGGAAAATTCGCTGGAGCCAGAGGGTTTCAAGACATTGGCTTTGCCCTAAAATACCGTGCCGTGCACCGCGATGTGGGAACTGGAAAACTCACCGCACTGGCCACGGCTGGGTTTTCAACACCTTTTACAAACTATCTTTCGGATTACAGGCCATACAGTATTGGAGCTGGAGCACCTGAATTTTCGCTACGTGCCATTGGACAATATGAGCTTAGCAGCCAGTTCTACTTGAGAGCATCCTTTGCTCATCTTTGGCGAGGCTATACCGAGGCCGAAAGAGATTACTATTACAACAATGGCAGTTATTACACAGCTTGGATGGACGTTCCCAATGCTTGGACCTACGAGGCAATACTAGGCAAATGGCTCTTCAACACCTCTTTGAAACTTGAATTGAGTTACATCGGTCTTAACTCGACCAGTGGGGATGACATAAGGGCATACAATGCCGCACAACCTACCAACAAAGTGGAATTTGACCGAATTGGATTCGTTGCCCAATATTACTTAAAATCAGTAAAAGGTCTAGGGTTTGTTGCCTATCACAACAGAGTGGTCAACGGAAGAAACGTACCCAAGTTCAGCAATACGGGCGTTGGGCTTACTTATCAATTCAATTTCATAAAAAAACAAACAGAAACTACCGATGAACAATAAAATATATACCCTTTTTGTGGCCTTGGGCCTTATATTGATGACTTCTTGCGAAAAAGACACTCCGCAATATATTCCTTACGAAGGCTATGCCTATTCCGAACTCAATGTAAATGGAGGCGATTGGGTTCCTGTGCTTGAAGACTCCGGGGCATCCATTGAAATACCGGCTCCCGAAAGCACAGATTCAGAAACTTATCAAAATGAATTGGAGGAGGTAAAAAATGCCATGGCCAATATCACTTCCGATCAAAAAAGAGCCATAAAGTATTGGACCAACAATCCTGCCGTTAGATGGAATGAAATTGCACTGGAGCTCATTGCCAAATACAACCTGATACCCGGACCCAATGCAGATGGCACTTATACATTGCCCAACCCTGCAAATCCCGAAGGACCACCCGCATTTCCTTTTGCACACCCGCCTTATGCAAGCCGAGCATTGGCCTATATGTCCGTAGCGCAGTTTGATGGACTTATCTCCGCATGGCACCATAAATACGAGTACAATAGAGCCGCACCTTATGCTGTGGATGAAAGTATCGAGTACGCCTACGAAGCCAATGACATACCTTCATATCCTTCGGATGGTGCTGTTGTAGCCAGAGCATCCAAAAATATTTTGACGGCAATGTTTCCTTTGGAAGAAGAATACCTTCAACAAATGGAAGAGGAACACCTGGAAAGTCTAATGCTTTCGGGAGCTAATGTAATGAGTGATATTACTGCTGGAACTACTATTGGGGATGCTGTTTCTGAAACCGCATTGACAAGAGCCGCTAATGATGGAATGAAAAATGCGCAGACGCCAAAAGCCGTTTCTGATTCCATAAAACAAGCTGCTTATGATAGATTTGGATGGGCTTGGGACAATTTAGAGATTCCCGTTCGCCCCGTAGGTTTGACCCCGCTTTTTGGGCAAGTAACCATGTGGAGCATAGACGATGTGGAAAGCGTACGGCCCATTGCCCCTCCAGAGCTTGACTCACAAGAGTTTTTAGACGATGTGGAGCTTTTGAAGAATTACGCCAGAAATATGACCGATGAAAGGAGAAGAATCGCCAACTTTTGGCAAGATGGACTTGGAACTTATACCCCTCCTGGACACTGGAACCGTATTGCCAATGAACTTATTGTGGAGTATCGTTTAAATCCCTTGCAGACCACCCGAACCTTGGCCTATATGAACATGGCCATTATGGATTCGGGCATCAGTTGCTGGGATGCCAAATATTACTATCATTATCCAAGGCCCATACAGTTGATTGAAGGCTTTAAAACCATTGCAGGAACACCCAACTTCCCGAGTTACACCTCCGGGCATAGCGTTTTCTCTGCAGCCGCATCCGAGGTTTTGGCCTATATATTTCCTGAAGAAGCTCCATTAATGAGGGAATGGGCGGAAGAAGCCGCAATTTCCAGGGTTTATGGTGGAATACATTGGAGCTTTGATGCCACAGTGGGCACAGATCAAGGAAGAGAAATAGCCCAATACACCATAGACCGCGCTAAAGCAGATGGAGCCGACCAATAACTAAGTACCAACCACTGTTCTAAAAGTAAGGTTGATTCTTGGCAACTTTACCAACTTTGTTGGAGGCAGCCGATGGAGCCAATTGCTTTGGGTAGTACCTTTCATTACCAAAAGGCTCCCATGGTCAAGGATCAACCCTACCTTTTCTTTGGACTCTTTGTGCTTAAAAGCAAACTTTCGCTCCGCTCCAAAACTCAAAGAGGCAATAGCACCGTTTGGTCTTAGCTCTTTTTCATCATCGCAATGCCACCCCATTCCTTCTTCACCCGAGTGATAGAGATTGAGCAAACACGAATTATAGGTTTCTTCGGTAAATTTTTCAGTTAGATTTTTTATCGCCAACAATTCTGGCGTCCAGCGCAAGGCTTTTTTTGTACTGTTGGAATAGGTGTACTCAAAAGGTCGGTCGCCATACCAAGCTACTTTTCGTTTGGTTTCGATGCGTTTTCCAAACATATGGACTACATCCTGCTCCCAAGCTATTGTATCCCAAAACTTTTGAAAATAGCCGTCTGCCTCCTCTTGATTCACTATAGGACCAAAGTAATTCACGATTCCATCTTTCGGCAACCAATTCTTTTGTGGGTCTATTTGGCTTGTAAACAAATCCATTTTTATCAATATTCTAGCTGGAAAGTCTTTCTTGACTTTTTGTCAATATTTCAGCTACACGCTCCTTTAAAATATCGGGTTCCACAATTTTGGCATAGTCTGCGAACATCAGGTACCATCTTGCAAAACCATTTTTCCAATCGGTGGTCATAAAGGTCATTTCCACTTCCTTTCCCTTCACTTCTTCAGAAATTAATCCGTAATACTTACTCTGACCACGTATATATTTTGCCACGGACTTTTCTATTAAAATCTTCACTTTGGTTTTACTGACCTCATCCCTTTTCTTCCGATGCTCGTCAATGGTACCGTGTTCCAGCAAAAAATCCAGCGACGTTCTTGCTATTTTGTGAATTCTATCCGTTCGAAAGTGACGATAATCCGTCCGAAGGTGGCAATAGCCTAAAATATACCAAAATCCATTTTCATGGAAAAGGCCAACAGGCTCTATTCTTCGTTCTGATGGTGTCTCTTCCCGCAATGATTCGTACCGTAAAAAAACCTGTTTGCGTTCTGCGATGCTCTCGAACAATATCTCCAGGGCATCTGGGACTTCTTCATTGAACAAAACTTGCCCCGGTACTATGGATACTTGGGATTCCAAAGCTTCCACCCAGTCCTTTTCGCTACCTCGAAGTACAGATTTCAACTTGAACATGGCCGACTCGTAATAAGCACCAAGGGATTTATCCGTAAATTTTTGCATCAGCTTTTCCGCTGCCACAAAGCTTCCCGCCTCTTCGCGGGTAAACATTACCGGGGGCAATCGATAGCCTTCCATAATGGAATAGCCTACACCGGCTTCGCTCACTATGGGCACACCGGAGGCTTCCAAGGTTCTAATATCCCTATAAATAGTCCGTAGGCTTACCTCAAATCGGTCCGCGAGTTCCTGCGCCTTAATAATCCGTTTGGTCTGTAACTGTATTAAAATGGCAACTATCCTATCAAAACGTTTTACGGTATCCATTCCCATAATTGCTTGAGCTATCTCCCAAAGATAGGATTTCAATCCATGGATGAGAGGTCTTTTCCAGCTCATATGTAATCATTTATATATTGACAAAGCTATGCTTGACTTCTGACAACAGCTTGTTAACAACATTTTTTTTGGTTCTAATTTTTACTGCTGACACAAGGCTGTCACACCCGCCCCCTACTTTTGATTCCCGAAACAATAAACCATTAAATCACAATTTCATGGAAAACACCATTAAAAAACAAACAACGGCCCAAGTGATAACACCAGAACAGTTTTTGGAACATTACCAAGGGCACAGAAGACTTACCAGAAAAGTTATTGAAGCTTTCCCGGAAAAAGAGTTCTTTAATTATACCATTGGAGGTATGCGTCCTTTCGCCGAGATGGTAAAGGAGCTTTTGGCCATTGCCGTTCCCGGACTTACCGAAATTATATCGGAAAACTCCTCTGAATTCGACGAGCACAGAGACTATGGAAATACAAAAGCCGATTTTTTGAAAAAATGGGACCAAGACACGGAGGAAATCAACAAACTATGGAAACAACTCAGCCCCGAACGTTTTCAAGAAAACATCAAGCTTTTTGGTCAGTATGAAGGTACTGTTCAATCTTCCATCCTCTATTTTATAGATAATGAGATCCACCATCGTGGCCAAGGCTATGTTTATTTGCGCGCGTTGGATATTGAACCACCATTTTTTTACGAGCGTAGCTAACTAAAAGATGATGACTGTTCACGTATTTAAAACTTCGGTAAAACGAGAAAGTGAAGTTAAGAAGCTTAGCCCTACATTGAACAAGTTGGTAGACAAAAATGGCTGTTGGAATTTTGACCTTGAAGATTGCGATAATATCCTACGGGTAGAAACCCAAAACCTGAATGCGCTCGTGATTTCTTCGCTTTTGGAAAACAAAGGCTTCCATTGTGAAGAATTACCCTAAAAATTTCTATTCAAAAAAATAGCAGCTATCCATACTGTCAAGTTAAGCGCAGTCGAAACCGAACTATTTTGGTTCTCGACTGCGCTCGAACTGACATGTTTAACTTTTGTTCTGTCTTATATTTTTAAAAGCTGAGGTCCTGCTTTAGTTCATTGAACTGGGTCAACAACTCTTGATAACTGTCTTTTTCTTCTTGTCCCGGTTCCTTGTCGGAGCCGCTTACGATATAGTACAAATATGAAATCTGCGATACCATCACCACTTCCGGATAGGCACCTTCATCATTTTTGAGCTGTTTTAAGGCATCCTTGTAAGGCTTCAACCTTGCTTCGCTCGCGTTGTTTTTTTCAAGTTCCTTGATTTTGTCTTCAACCTTATCCTGAAGCTTTCTAGCATCGGACAATAAATCGATCACTTTAAACTGAAGCTCTTGTTGCTCTTCCATATCGGCCAAAGAAACTCCGTCTCCTTCAAGTTTTGGATCCATAAGGACTTCAAAAGATTTTTCGAAGGATTGATCGCCCACCGTTAGCTTTGCAGTGTATTTGCCAGGTAACACCATCGGTCCGTTTCTATAACGTCTTCTTTCGTTCTTGGCCCAGGCTCCTTTTTGTTGCAAGTTCCACTCAAACCTATTGATTCCTTTTTTGGTCTCCAATTTTTCGTCCATATAAACAAAGGTCATGCTCAGGCTCATATCCTCTACTGTTTCGGTTGTGGATTTCAACTTCGTGGAATCGCTCACAATGGTTGCCACTTCCTTACCTTGGGCGTCCATAATTTGAAGGCTCACCCCATCTTTTATATCAGAAGGCAAATAATAGTCAATAATCACGCTGGTTGATGGGTATTCGGGAAAATCGCCCCCGCCCCATGGTGTTTGGTATCGGTATGTATTATCAGGCTTAAACAAGACGGGTGTATCGCCCAATTGTGTAATATTTTCATCTTGAAGCGTGGTAACCTTGTCCAAAATCCAAAAACCTCGGCCCATGGTGCTCAAAATTAAATCGCCACGGAACAAGGTAATATCCGTAATTGGAGTCACGGGAAGATTTTGTTGAAATTTTTTCCAAGTTGCACCATCGTCAAAAGACACAAACATACCGTACTCTGTACCGGCATACAGTAAACCTTCTCTCACAGGGTCTTCCCGTAAAACCCTTGTGGTATGGTCCGCTGGTATTCCATTGGATGCAGTACTGATCAATTCCCAACTTTCGCCATAGTTATCGGTTTTGTAGAGATAGGGTGTTTCATCACCCAATAAATGACGATCCACCGCAATGTAGGCCTTGGCGGGATTGAACTGTGATGGCTCCACGGACTCTACCCTACCTCCCTTGGGAAGTTTTTTCGGCGTTACATTTTTCCAGGTTTCCCCACCATCCTTGGTGATAGAAATCACACCGTCGTTGGAACCTACCCAGATCACTCCTTTACTAATTGTTGATTCCCTGATGGAATATAGGGTGCTGTAATATTCCTCCCCGGTGATGTCCCTAGTGATCGGATTTCCGGAGATTACCTGTTTGTCCGGTTCATTGGCCGTTAGGTCTGGGGAAATTGTTTCCCAATTTTTACCTCCATTGCTGGTTTTGTGCACATATTGCGACCCCATATAGACCACTTCTGGGTCAAAAGGTGACACATGAATGGGCGCTACGCGCTGAAACCTATATTTTAAATCCTTTGGATTGTGTCCATAAATATTGGACGCACCAATGGAATACTCGCGGCTTTGTCCTGTTTTTTTACTGTATACGCTAAATCGGCCCTTACAGTTGTTGTAAACGATGTAGTGGTTGCCCGGCATGGGAATTACTGGTCCTGTTTCGCAACCTCCAACACTCATCATAACACTTCCGTTTGCTGGCGATGATGCTTTAGGCGCCATACTGGGGATGGCCAATGTAGTGTTGTCCTGTTGAGCACCATAAACCCAATAGGGGTATTGATCATCCACCGCCACTTGATAAATTTCTGCCGTAGGCTGATTGTATTGTGTGGACCACGTTTCCCCTCCGTTATGGGAAACATTGGCACCCCCATCATTACATTGGATCAATAAATCGGGATTATCGGGATTTAGCCAGATATCGTGGTTGTCTCCATGGGGGACACTCATCCGTTTCCATGTTTTTCCACCATCCATGGATTTGATCAAAGGGTTGGCATTGGAATACACAATTTCGGGATTGGTCGGGTCCAACTCTATGTTAGTATAATAGAACGGTCTGTTTACCAATCGTATATCATCAGAAACATGCGTAAAAGATTTTCCTTGATCTACAGACTTGTACAACCCTCTATCAGCATCGGGAGCCTCAATAACAGCATACAATATTCTAGAATCTACCGGGGACACTGCCAAATCAATTTTACCAATCAATCCTTTTGGCAGCCCTTTTTCCAGTTTTTCCCAGTCTTTTCCTCCATTGATGGATTTATAAATGCCTCCTTCGCTGTTCTCCCCACCTGAGTCTATCGTCCAAGGTGTACGGCGCGCCTTCCAAGCGGCAGCATAGACAATATTCGGGTTTCCAGGGAGCAATTCTAGGTCGGCAAACCCAGTTTCTTCGGAAACATAAAGTACCTTTTCCCATGTTTTCCCACCATCGGTGGTTTTAAAAATGCCTCGTTCCTCATTGGATTTAAAAGCGTTGCCAATGGCAGCTACCCAAACAATGTTGCTGTTGGTCGGGTCTATTTCCACGGCACCGATTTGGCCTACATTTTCCAAGCCGATATGCTCCCATGTTTTTCCGGCATCGATGGACTTGTACATCCCCTTACCTGAGATAATGTTACTGCGGATACCATCGGAACCAGTGCCCACATATACAATGTTAGGGTCGTTAGCAGCAATTTCAATCGCACCGATAGAAGGTGTATTGAAAAATCCGTCCGACACATTGTGCCATGAAGTACCATAATCTTCGGTCTTCCAGACACCCCCACCGGTGGCACCAAAATAAAACGTTCCCGGAAGCATTGCTGTTCCCGTAACGGAGGTTACACGACCTCCCCTTGCCGGGCCAATAGTACGGTATTGTAGGGCTTCGAAGTCCTGTGCGAAGGTTGCACAGCTCAATAAAAATGAAAAAATAAAATAAAAAGAGCGTTGCTTTAATCTCATGAGTTAGTTGAATAGTTGGTTTCGTCTCAAATCTACTAAATACCTAGCCAATCTGAAACGGTCGGGGATAGAATTGCCCTCTTTTTGATAGAGAATATTGGATTCGCACCATCTTTTTGATGCTTAGCACAAATGGAAGCATTATATTTTATGCGGTGTTGATAGGTCTAGCTCTACAACAATGATTTCTTTAAAAATGGATTTTCATACCTTCATGGCTGGCCTTGAACCCAAGAGATTCATAAAAACGGATGGCATCGGGGCGTTTTTTGTCGGTTGTCAATTGCAATACATGGGCGTTACGTTCCTTTGCTCTTTGAATGGCCCATTGAAATATGGTTTTCCCAATGCCAAGTCCTCGATGGTCCTTGTGCACACGTACGCCTTCAATTTGTGCACGAATACCGCCTTGATACGTCAGATAAGGAATGAATGTCATTTGAAAGACCCCGATTACCTCTCCAGTTTTGTTTTCAACCACGGTCAGTTTCTTGGTTTGGGTCCGAATCGATTCGCTCAAAGGCATCATAATAGGTTTTGGGCAGTGGGATGGTATAATTTTCCCGTTTACTGCCCAATGCATCATCTGCAATCATTTCTACGATGGTCGGCACGTCCTTGATGGTTGCTTTTCTAAAGTTCACTTCAATCTATTTAACGAGTTGCTATTATTCAATTTATATGGCTGATTTATTTATAAAACATTGTTTCGGTTTTTTTCTACTGCAATCCTTAAAAAAAGAAAGGCTAAAGCTCCAGAGGCAATTGCAAAGTATCTTTCAAACGTAGTTGTGGCCAGTACATTTCCAATTGTATTTACTAAAAAAAAGATAAATAACACCCACATTGCAATGCGTGCGATTCCTGTTAGTTTAGGTATATTTAGCAATTTTGATCGTATTAATAATAGAAAAAAGAATATGCTGGAAGTTAGCAATGAAACTATTTCGAAATTTAATAATTGTGCTACTGTTTTCATTTTTCCTCCCCACAAAGAATCAATCGGTACGTAGTCAAAAAATAGTATCCCGGTTAAAATAGCTATATGAAACAGAATAAGGATGCTTAGAATAAATAAGCTCGCAAGGATTGCAGTATTAAAATCAATTATTTTTCTCATGCGTAGGTACTATTTTTTTGAAGTATCGGCTATTGTTGGTGCATGTTAATATTCTTCAAAATGTTTCCTTTTATGGGGTTAAAATCTACCCAATAAATATTACCCTCCTTTTCATATCCTCTATGGAAAAACAAATACTTGCCATCTGGTGAGACACTTGCAGCCATTTCTGTTTGATCGGTGTTTATTTTTGGTCCCATATTATAGGGCTCTGTCCATGAACCATTCTTATTAAAGCTGATGTATAGATCACTTTCGCCATAACCTGAATCGCTCTTAAAATCATAAATCATGTAGCTTTCATCTGGCGCAATGTATGAATGGGCTATCCATTTGCCAATACCATTAATTTCCTTACCCATTCTATTAATACTTTTATATTGACCATCTTCCTTAACCGATTTATAAATGACCCAATCTTCGGGTTTGTTTCCCTTCTCCCCTGTAGTGAAGTATAGATTGCCATTTTCTGAGGATGTTAAATACATGGTTATGGACCTATCCACAAATGGTTTCTCCAGCGGTATGGGTTTACTCCAACCTTTTACTTCTTTTATACTGTACCATTGGTGTAATCCAGATGATTTAATGGTATCGTTGAGAGGCCTTGTGCTACCAAAATATAGTTTATCACCATTTGGACTGATATGAGGCTCAAAATCCCACCCTCCAGTTGTTGTAAAAAATGCGGGCTCTGGATTCGACCACTTACCATCCACCAATTGCATAGCGTATATTTTATTATCCTCCCCTGGTTTTCTTCGTGTAAAATAGAGTTCATCCATTTTTGGTGAAAAGGTGATAGCAAACTCATAACTATCGGTAGAGATAATACCTTCACCAAAAACCACAGGCGTATCTGTTGGAGTATTGGCATCCAACAGCATCAAATTTGATGGGACTCCTTTTTTACAAGAAAATGAAAGTAATGCGAAGAATAAGAATGTAAAATATGGTGCTTTCATGATTTCAATTTTGTGAACAACACATTTTTCGCTCTGCTGCTCGATACTTCAAAACCTATCATATCATTAGACGAGTTTCTTACAAAAACCACTTTTAAAAAAGACCCTTTATTACCGATGAAATAGTCATTTTTGATTGCCTTTAGTGGAAAGTCCCCAAGTCTTGTGTGTTTTGCTATTAGCTGGTCTTCTTCAATAAAAAATGAGTAATAGGCGTTTAATTCAGCGCTGTAATACCTTCCTGTGAATTCTTGAAGTGTTGTTGCATTGTAATTTGCAGGACTGTATTTTTCCAAATAAATCTGGTAGCCATCATCCAGCGTTACAATCATTTTATTGGAATTGAACGAGACGGAAACATACTCCTCTAGCGCCATTTCAAACTCATGCGCTCCAACAGGAATCAATGCAGTTTTATTTGTACTATCTCTTATATATCGTAAGGTGTCGTTTTCTACTTTTATTTCTCTTGAATAGCTATCTCCTTCATCCCAATAATGGCCTTCATAACGTCTTAACTCCGCAGGTGCTTTTGAAATTGGTTTTTGATGGGTCAATTTTTCTTCTGTTGGTTTTTTGGTCGTCTCATTGCCAACATATTGTTCTAAACAAATGTCCATGATATCATACACCATCCTAGCACCATTGATTTCACCATTGGTATTGGTGTAGATCACGCTGAAGTTCAATTCTGGAAACGTTGCCAAATAGGCTTGATAGCTGGCATCTTGGCCACTGTGTTCTATACGTTTGAACCCTTTGTAGGTATTGATGAACAAACCATTGGCATAGCCATAGGTTTCACCATTATTTAAATGTTGTAAGGTTTGCATTTTAGTAAAGATGGTTTCACTACCCACTTTTTTTGTGTCATAATTAATGGCCCATTTGCTTAAATCTGTAATTGTTGTGTTGAGATTGGTAGCGCCAACGCTGAAGTTATTGAACAAATCTTCCACATAAATAGAATCGACTTTAACATAGGAAAGGCTTTTGTTTTTGACCACCTGTCCTTCTTGATCAACGAATTTAGAATCCTCCATTTGTAGCGGTGCAAAAATGCGCTTTTGAGTAAATTCTGCAAAGGATATTTTCGATACTCTGGCTACGATTTCTGCCAACAACGCATAGTTGGCATTGCTATACATGTGTTTTTCGTTGGGTTTAAAATTTAAGGTCTTTTGATTGAAAATAAGCTCCAAAACCTGTTCGTTGGTAATCACATCATCCAGCGTCCAGCCTGAGAGGCGAAGTAGGTTATACTTGTCTTTTAGTCCGCTTGTGTGATTTAGCAAATGGGCAATGGTTATCTTCGGTTCAAATTGATGCATCTCTGGCAGGTAGGTCCTAATATCATCGTCTAAAGAGAGCTTGCCTTCATCTTCTAAAAGGAGAATGGCAAATGCGGTAAACTGTTTAGATACGGAAGCCACATGAAAAGAAGTCTCTTTGTGAATCGGTATCTCGTAATCAAGATTGGCCAATCCAAAGTACTTTTCATAGACTAACTGATTGTTCTTTACAAGACCAATAGCAACGCCTGGTTCGTTATCATTATATTGACTTAAAAGACTGTCGATTTTAGTTGCTATGTGATCAATGTTGATTTGTTCAATATTGTTTTGAGCCGAACCAATTGTAGCACTTAAAACAAATAGGATAGCTTTTATTATTTTAAAAGGTATTCTCATTTTTATGAATTTTTTAAAGTAAGCTTCAAGTCTTTATAGCCTGTTATTTTCGCTGAGTTTTTTACCATTAATAGGAGTCTTTAAATAAAAAAGTAGTATTAACAGTAGAAAAGCCAAACCAAACCCCACAACACCGATATTGATGCCTAGAATGGTTTTTTCACTTCCATCTAAATACTTCATTGAACCTCCGTACGAATTCTGCAACGCATAAGCCAATAAGAATCCACCCGTAACGAGCATACTTAATACCGTACTCATTCTGAATTCTTTTTTCACCCACACCAACCAAAGACAAAGTATACCAATTGACGAGTTGGTGATGAGTTGCCATACTTCATGAATTTTGGCATGAGGTGTCCAATCGGGATTAAAAACGTGGGTGTCGTTGATCTCCAAAAATGGGACAACAATGGCATATAGCACAATACTAAAGGTAATTATGGTTTTCTTCATTTTAGTAGTCTTCTCATAATAGTTATTTGATTTTATATAGATCTGCCGTCGCTCTTTTTAAATCTGCATCAGGTAAAAACTGGTCTGAAATAGTCAAAATCGCATGCAAGTTGTCCCGTAAACGATCCAACTTAATCTCTTCGGGGTTTATCGAAGTTTGTAAAAGATGAAGGGCCATATCGGCAAGAAGCAAACGCTGTTTTTCCAACCAGGCTTCATCATTTTTTTGGGCAGGGTGCTGTAAATAGGCAGTTTCTATTTGATTGTGCAGCTCCCAGCTAACTTTTATCATTGCAATTCGTTCCTCTTTGGTCATAAATTTGTGTTTAGCACGTACCAAACTAGTTTGGTACTTGCGTGATTAATTCCAACGGTTAAGTCGAGTTGCTATTTTAAACATTACCCTCACTTAAACGGTATGTGAGAGGTCTTGATTCCAAATCCCCGTGGCCACTGTCTTTTCCACATAGGTATTAAAATCAGTGGCAGGCCGCCCCAAAACCTTTTCAACATCATGTGATATTTCTTGATTTTCCGGATTACCCAGTACTTCTTGGAACAAGTAACCGAAGAGCCAAACATAGGAGTCGGGCAATCCAGCCTGCTTCATTCCCGCTTTAAACTCCTCAATGGTGATGGGATGAAAATGGATGTCCTTTCCAATCCCTGCGGCCATGGCCTCCACAGCCTTCCCAAAGGTCATTTTTCGGGGTCCGGTCACGGTAATGGTCTCGCCGTTGTAGCGATCATCCACTAACACTTTGGCCACTACATCCGCAATGTCGTCGGCATCTACAAAGGGAATCTCTGCCTCTGGCATCGGCAGGGCTACTTGACCATTCAATACGAATTCCAAAAAAGCGCCCTCACTAAAGTTTTGATTGAACCATGAGGCTCGAACCAAGGTGTAGTTTAACCCTGAGTTTGCGACAATGTCCTCGCAAGCCTCGGCCTCGGTTTCTCCTTTACCTGATAGCAAGACCACTTTTTCTAAGCCTGCTTGCAACGCTTTTTCAGTCAATGTTGTTATAGCGTCTCTTGAACCTGGTACAGCTAAATCTGGATAATAGACAATATAGGCCCTGTCCATATCTTTCAATGCCGCATCATAGGTCTCGGGATTTTCCCAATTAAAAGCAGGGCTTGTTTTTCTTCCTGCAACACGCACGTTGTACCCAGATTGTGTCAAATTTTCTGCCACTCGGCGGCCTGTTTTTCCGGTGCCTCCGATAACTAAAATGTTTTGTTTCATGATATTTGTTTTTTAAATAGTTTGATTTTGTTTCTTAGCACCTGTTTTGATATACCAATACAGAACTGTAATTGCTAAAATTTCGAAACCAATAAGCCAGAACCCTAAGTCTGTAAAAAATTGATAATAGGAACCGCCATTGGGGATTATAAAAACAGGAACCGTAATCAAGGCATCTAAAGCTGTTGCGGTTAGAAAGAAAGTTTGGCCTACCCAATACCCATGTGTCTTCGCATCTTTTTTGTAATACTGTTTTGCTCCAAACCAGACCAATGGTATCACGGCAGTAAAAAGCAGCATATTGGCTTGTTGTTGTACATCTTCTAAAATCGAGATATAAAAAGAGAGATTGTAAACACTAACTCCTACAATCCAGATTAAAATACCTATTCCAATAGCTCTTAAGTAATTCATGACTGTTCGTTTTTTGATTGTTATTTTTTGATTTGTGTAAAGACCGTTATCACTGCAAGTAAAAAGGATCCTATTGCGCAAAATGTACGGATGACATGTAACCGGTTCCACTGGGTTTCGTAGTAGCTCCTAAACGTTTTGAGTTTTTCCAAACCAAGTGCGGAGAGATCCATGGCCTCCAACTCGTTGTTCAAAGGAACATTCCCCATACCTGTTACCCCTAGGGTACCAAAAAGATATAGTAAGGATGACACCAGCAGTAAGCCAAAAGCCAGCTTATCCGTTCGAATATGATAGCTGGTAGCTGCTCCCAGAGCGACAATACTTCCAAAGAAAACAAGGAAAAATAAGGGATTGAGTATGGCGCTGTTGATGGATTGCATGGTTTCCAAGTAAGACATGTCGGATATTTTCTGCGTTCCAGGAATTACCGATACGGACCAGGCATAAAATAAACCCGCCGACAATCCTGTCAATACGACCGAAGTAAATAGAGTAATTGTTCTGATAGAAACATCCATGATACACCTGTTTTTGATTTCTGGTGTAAAATTGGGATGATTAGGTCTGCCATGCTTGACCCTTTTTGCCAATCTTTTGACATTTTAGGCCAAACTAGCTGTTTTACTGTTGGTTACGAAATTCGATAGGTGTTTGATCCGTCCATCTTCTAAAAGCCCGGTTAAATGCGCTCTGCTCGGAAAAGCCAGTTTCAAAGGCGATTTCGGCAATACTTCGTGAGGTGTTTTTTAATAGGTCTATCGCAATACTCTCCTGTGCTTTTTGAATTAAATCCCTAAAGGACACCCCATTTTCCGCAAGTCGACGGGCCAAGGTCCTATTGCTCATCCCCATAAGACCAGCAATATGATGGATACTTGGGATACCACTGGGGAGGGCATCAATTATCAAATTTTCACAATCCCTTGCAATTCTATTGGCACTGATTTCCATCCCTTTGGTCTCTTCTTCCACACGCTGCACCAAAAAGTGGTTGATGCTCTCATCAGCCTTTGCAGTTCGCATTTCCAGATCAGCCGTAGTGTAAGTAATCGAGTAATCCTGCTGGTTGAAATGTATGGGACAATTAAATGCGCTCTCGTAACTGCTGATATCCGAGGGGGCAATATGCTTAAAACTAACTTGGACAGGAGAAATATTGGACTCCGTCATGGCTCGAAGCACTACCACTGTTGCGGAAAGCGTGGCTTCGTTGGACAATTCCAACCCTCTTCGATGTGGTTCCCTTAATAGATGTATCACAGAAAAGGGATTTCCCTTCTCCACCTTAAAAACATAGGTATTGGAAAGCATCTTAAAATAGCGCTCGGACCGTTCAAAAATTTCCCCAACATAAGAACAAGTCCGCCAAGAAAGACCCAAAACCCCATAATCCTCCACCTTCATTTGCTGCCCTACCCGTACGGAAAAACCTGATCCCAAGGCATCGTTCAACCGTTCATGGAGCTCAAAGAATTCCTCTGCTGGAACGGCCTTAATGGCTTCCAAGTCCTTGTATGGTGTTTTGAATGTATTGAGATACGCCATGTCCACACCCTCTGTTAGGGCACAGTCCATCATTTTCCGATATAGGCTTACAGCAGTGTATTTCATCAAAGTCGAGATTTTGAAAGTCAAGTCGTTGTATGTGACAATCATTGCCGAGCATTTCCAAACGAATGCTTGCCCGAAAATACCCTCCACATAATCTCTATAAAAATCAAAAAAAGCTTCTGTAGCCCAAGATAAGCATCTTTGGGATTATAATGCGGTAATGGTGGCGTGACTGAGAATTAGGGTCCAATACTTTTATATCTATAGGTGCAGCCCTCTATGCAGACTACCCTTGTAGAGGTAAGCAGCATATACTCTTTTCAAAACTTATAAGATAGGTGATTGGGCCATTATCGTTTTCCAGACACTACCAGTGGCAACAAAATAAAAATTTCCCGAAGCATGGCTGTTCCTGTAACGGAGTTTAAACAACCTGGCTTGGTCAATAGTAAGCTATTGTAAGGCCTCAACGTCCTGTGCTAAGGTTGCCATGCTTCAAACGGAAATTATGGTTCTATATATACCAAAGTGCAACCTCATCTTTGATGCGTTCCCATTGGCTACTCAATTGGGACGCAATTCCACAAAATTTGTGCTCTAGTAAATATAAAACCTTCTATTGTTCACCTGTAGCAATTCCTTTATGCTGCTTTTTAATATAAGAGGTACATTCCTCGAAAGTTTCAAATATTTGATCCTCGGGAATCAGGGAAGGAATCAATTCAACCCGCTCCATCATATATTTTGGTTGTTGCAAAACATGAACAAAAAGTACCTTGACACCTGCCTTTTTAAGGTCTATCAAAACATCTTCAAGGGTGTAAAGCCCCGATTGGTCCAGATATTGCATACGATCCATTCTAATTACTACCGTTGAGGCCGTTTTAGGAATTTGCTTGGCCAATTGTTGGAACTCACTGGTAACCCCAAAAAACAATGGCCCCTTTAAATGCTTGATGAAAACCTCTTTTTTTAGATCTTCTGGAAAATTGACCTCATCTGCCCATCCTTTTTCCTCTTCCAAGGTTTTAACATCCGATCGTTCGGCAGTAAGGTCTCCCATTTTTTTCATGAACATGAGGGAAGCAATTACCAACCCAATACCTACGGCATAGACCAAGTTCCATGTAGAGGACAGCACCAAAACCACGAACATGATCACTACTTCGGAACTTATCTTGAAAGGTCCAAACTTGGTATCCCTGGGCAAATGAGGTATAGCTTTCAATCCTTTGTAATCAATTACACCGATACCTACGGTGACCAAAATACCGGCAAGTACTGCTGCGGGAATTTTGGATGCAATTGGTCCCAAGACCAACAATACGATCAGCAAAAGTATCCCTGCGACCATTCCCGACAACCTCGTTTTTCCACCTGCATTTATATTGACCACGGTACGAATAGTTGCTCCTGCACCGGGCAACCCTCCAAAAATAGCGGCAATACTGTTTCCTATTCCCTGTCCCATCAATTCTTTATTGGGTTTATGCTGGGTCTTTGTCATATTATCGGCAACCACGGATGTCAATAAGGAATCAATGGCTCCTAATAGTGCCAAGGTAAAGGCGGTAAAAATATAGGGGGTAAGGGATGTTAGCTCAAATTCAGTGAAAATATCCAAGTTGGGTACTGGAAAACCACTCGGTATTTGTTGAATGGGCCTGTAATCAAGTCCAAATCCGTAGGCTGCCCCAGATACTGCCAATAGGGCGACCAAAGCACTTGGAATGGCAGTGGTAATCCTTTTAAAGCCATAAATTATTATGATGGTGGCCAGGGCAAGGGCCAGTTCCAACCAGTCAATGTGCTGGACCGCTCTTGGAATAACCTTAAAAGTTCCTATGACTCCCGAAGCATCTTTATTGGCCAATGTTTGGGCCTCTTTTAAAATATTCTCTTCCGACACCTCTCCTGCCCGGTCAATGGTTTCCCGAAAATCCTCAAGGACCAAAATTCCTTCTTCTGATTCTTCTTCAAGAATATTTTTTAGGATTACCTCCTCGGCCCTTGGTCTAAATTGATTTACATAGTCCGAATCTTCTTTTGGGTAATATCCAACCGAAGGCAGTATTTGAGTTATAAGAATGATAACTCCAATGGCCGTCATAAATCCAGAAACTACGGGATACGGGATATACCTTATATATTTTCCAACACCTACAAGGCCCAATATGATTTGTAGGAGCCCTGCCAAAAGGAATACCAACAATATGGCCGGCAATGCCTTCTCGAGGTCACCATCGTTAATGGCTACGATACTTGCCACAACAACCATACTCACTGCCGTCATAGGCGCCGTAGGCCCTGAGATTTGGGTGTTGGTACCACCAAACAAGGCAGCAAAAAAACTAATGAATATGGCGCCATATAAGCCCGCACTTGGCCCCATACCTGAACTAACACCAAAAGCCAAAGCTAAGGGCAGGGCTACAATGCCAGCAGTAATGCCTCCAAATAAATCTCCTTTAAAATTTGAAAAAAAATTCTTCATAAATGATTTAATTGTTTTTTTAGATTCACATATCAGTGGTGGATATCCTTACAACCTATAACAAAAACCAGTAACTACAAAAATTGGCCATTACTTTAGGTGATTGCATTCAAGTAGTTTATAAATCCTATTAGACAATTACCATATATTGAAAATCAATTGACTTTCAAACATATGCAAAGTTTTTTATCCTGTATTTTGGCTAAATTGATAGGGTTTGTTTTTAAGGTTTTCCATTGGGATCAAATATTGTAATTCCTCGTTGATCAATTCCATACTTTCGGTTCAACTGGTTATTTTCAACTTATCCTTTTTACTTATTATCTGACTTACAGATTCATGAAGGTATGGTCTGCCAACTGATTTCAAAACACCATATTATATTTATGGATTGATTTTCTTGTTCAATTTGATCAATTGTTAATTTCCGGTTTCCCGAAGGAAACTTCCATATCCCATAGTCTCAGTTTTAAAAAGCTTTGGTTTACAACCCCATTTCATTTGGGGCAAACCTTCAATTTTGATCCATTATGGAAATATTCCCCTTTGGACATAGGTTTCCTCTAGGCGCTCAATGGCAATAACAAAGGCTGCGGTTCGCATATCCATCTGTTGTGTCCTTGTTTTGTGCATAACCTTGTTGAACGATTCCCTCATCTTTCTCTCGAGTTTATCCAATACCTCTTCCAATTGCCATATCTCACCATTACGGTTTTGCAACCATTCAAAATAGCTTCCGATTACACCTCCAGAATTGCAAAGGATATCCGGAATAATATCAATCCCTCTTTGCAGTAGAATCTCTTCTGCTTTTACGTCGGTAGGGCCATTGGCCCCTTCTGCTATCAAACTGGCCTTAATATGATGGGCATTGTCCACTGTAATCTGGTTGCCCAAGGCTGCAGGGATACAAATGTCACAGTCTAAACCAAAGAACTCAATATTTTCTATAGGACTTGCCCCTGCAAAGCCCGAAATGCTTCCGTTATTGGCCTTTGCATAATCCAAGAGATCCTCTGGAGAAATGCCCCCATCGTTGTATATACTCCCGTAGGCATCTTGTACTGCCGTGAGAATTGCCCCTTCATTCTTAAGAAAGTAGGCTGCCCAATACCCTACGTTACCAAAGCCCTGCACAATGAATTTTTTATCCTTTAAGACTATATTATTGTGTTCCGCCCAAAACTTTATGGTTAAGAACACCCCATAACCGGTCGCTCGATCCCTTCCCGCGGAACCGCCTGCACCAATAGGTTTCCCAGTGACCACATGCAAGTTTTTTGAACGTTCATTGGGTGATTTGGTGGACATATAAGTATCTAAAATCCAGGCCATGGTCTGTGGGTTGGTATTCACATCTGGCGCAGGGATATCCAGTTCAGGTCCTATATTGTCACCAAGGGCATAGGTAAACCTCCTTGTGATTCGTTGCAGTTCATCCTGAGAATACTTTGTGGGGTCCAATTGTATTCCACCTTTGGCCCCTCCATAGGGCAAACCTGCCAATGAGGTCTTCCATGTCATCCACATGGCCAAGGCCCTCGCAGCGTCTATATCCACAGTAGGATGGTAACGCAGGCCACCTTTATAAGGCCCTAAGGAATTATTGTGCTGTACACGATAGCCAGTAAATATTTTTACTTCCCCATCATCCATGCGAACGGGAAAATGAACAATGAATTCATTATTGGTGACCTCAAGAATCTTTCTTATGTTCTTGTTCAAGTCTATGATGTCCGCGGCATTGTTGAATTGACGCATCACATTGTCCAACATTCCCTGTTTTTTTTGCTTTTTTTTCGATGTTAACGTTGTTGTCATATTATAATTTTTAAGGGCGCTATATATATCTTCTTCTTATTTTTTTTGATCATTTCATCCGATATTACCACAATCGAGTCGGGGTTTCCTTTCAATTAGTTATAGTATTCATTGCATAGGCTGCTGTGTGTTCTATCATTGCTCAAAGAGCAATACGAACTATGCATAAGTTGAGCATAAACTGGGTGCAAATTCATTAATGGGCTATTACTTTTACGTTATTTTTATTTAATGCATGGGATACAAGGTTCTAATAGGTTGGAAAACCAAAATCAAAATGGACACGCCGATAATGATCATGAAACCAATTTCCAAGTTGGACAACATTATATTCACGGTCAGTGTTTTTTCAGAAAGCTGGGTCAGATGTCCGCTTTCTTCAATTTGAATTACCTCAAGGGCATCCAAGGTTTCTTTGGTTTTGTACATATGGTTCAAAACCGTTGATTTGGATTCCTCTTGATCAATGTTGGACATATTGGCCAATTGATAGGACTCCAATTTGGAGAATTGTTCGCGCAAACGCTTGAGAAAATTAGCTTCTTCCCGAGTCAGTTCAGTCTTTTCAAAACCCTCCAACAACAGTACCGCCCTATCACCCACATCATTTTTTTCTATACTTCCAAGATTCAACACTTTCAATTCTTGTGCGTGAAGAAGATTTCTAAGTTGGTATATATAATCCTGTACAATTACACGATCATCGTGGATCGACGCGATTGATTTTTGAATTGTTGAAAATTGTCTTCGATCCATCAAATTAGCCCCTATTACCAATAAGAAAGCCATAGCGAGAACAAATCCGACCAGTATACGTTGTTTTAATGATAGTTTTGTTCCCATATCTTTATTTTAGTTCATCAGAATCAATTTGCAATTCTAGGTCAGCCAACAGCCATACATAGAACCTGGAATTGTTTGGCAAACTAAAGCGCAAAGGGTATGCCCAGAAAACAAAGAAAAGATTGATTACAACAAAAGCGCTGACTATCAAATACTTATAAAATAAAATAAAAAAGATGGAAATTATGGACCGGGGAAATTTTACCCGGCTGGTTAGAATCTGGCCAAATCAATTTGGCATAACCCGTAGTTTTTTTCGATTATCTTTAAAAAACGGCTCCATATTTTTGTAGAAATTTATCCACTAGTAAAGGAATATCAGGTATTAGTTCCCGAAGTGGACACAGGTTGATTTCTACTTTGTATTCACTACAATATTATTACCATACATGGCATCCAATCCCATTTGCACACAAGCTGCGGCCATGGCACCTGTTTTAGCATTGGAAATGGGTAATGTATTGTTTACGATATTGTCCCTAAAATCAATCAAAGCCTGCCTGCTGGGGTCTTCATGGTCAAACTCCAATGGAATCCCCCTGCCTTGGTCCCAATTTAAGGTAGCCCCTGAAACACCATCGACCTCTCCGGTCTCTTTTTGGTAACTTCCCTCGGGATAGTACCAAGCCTTAACATAATCTAAAATATACGTTCCTTTATCCCCCATTACCTTGACCTTGTAATCGCCCATCGCGTTACTGGTAAGACAGGTAAATGATGCCCGTACCCCTTCGGGGTAGCTGTAGATCAGGTGTATATTGTCATAGGTTTCCCTACCGTCTTTCCAGTAATCGATGCCCCCTATGCCCATGACCTTTTCGGGCATGGTATCCATCACCCAATTGGCAAAATCCAACTGGTGCGAACAAAGTTCGGCCAAAAGACCACCTGAATATTCGCGATACATTCGCCAGTTGATCATGCGCTCCCATTTTGGGTCCGGTACAGGACGACGCCAATTACCATTTCGGTTCCATTGACACTCAAAGGCTGTTATCTTGCCAATTTTCCCGTTTTTGATTTCCTCCACGACATGCGAATATAAACGGGAGCTATGGTATTGGTGACCTGCTTGAAATATGTTATTGGATGCATCGACCGCCGCTACCAATTCCTTGATGCCCTCATATCCCTTTGCCATGGTCTTTTCTCCGTACACATGCTTTCCTGCCTGTAAAGCATCGACAACAATTTTAGAATGTGTACTGAACGGGGTCGCTACCAAAACGGCATCTACATCCTTGTCTTCCAACATTTTTTTGTAGTCAGAATATCCTTTTGCCTTGCCTTCTACTTTTGAAAGCCCCGAGCTAAGCCTAAAGGGAATGATGTCACAACAGGCGACCACCCGCATGTTGGGAATTTGGTTGATGAAAGGAATAAGTCCACCACCTCGGTCCCCTGTTCCAATGACCCCAATATTGATGGTTTCATTCGCACTTGATGTACCGTACCCTAGTACCGTTGGGGCATATAGCGCAGCGGAACCGGCCAAACTGCCTTTTACTATAAATTCACGTCGTTTCATGATTGCTTAAAGTTTGGGCTCCCATCCTTTTTCGTAATCCCTTTTCCAGCTTTGCATAGCTTTTTCACTATTCAAGACCTTACCTGTTTGGGTGTCAATCTGGACGGTATGCCCGGCATCGTGGGCCATATTTCCCAAATGGCAGAGCATGGTGGAAACGCTAGCATCCCTTATATCAGAATTTAGGGAATTATCTTTTCGGATAGCATTGAAGAAGTTGGACACATGATCCACATCCAGTCCTCCGATGCCTTGGGTATTGGTAGTGGCACTAAGTTCTTTCTCGAACTCGATTTTGATTGGATTACCGCCAAGATCGTACAGCTTGTAAAAATTTCGACTCAGCTCAATTACCCCTTTGCTTCCATAAATAGTGATTCCCCGTCCAGGTCGCTCCGGTTTCATAATACCGCGGCTGTGGGAGGTCCATGTAATGAATTTATCCCCTGGGAATGTATAGGTCACTTGTTGATTGTCTGGGAATTCCCAGTCATCATCATAAGTGTACTTTCCCCCAAATGCTGTTACTGTTTCGGGCAAGTCCACGCCAAGTGCCCAGCGGCAAATATCAATCTCGTGGGTACCGTTGTTATGGATTTCTCCCGTACCCCAATTACGGAACCAGTGCCAGTTATAAGGGTGGATGTTATCCCGATAGTTTTCACGAGGCGCAGGACCTTGCCACATATCCCAGTTTAAGGTCTGGGGCACCTCAATTGCCTTTCCGTTCCCAATGGAACCGCGGTTATTGGAATAGTAGGCCTCTCCTTTGAAAACGTCGCCAATCACACCTTTTTTTATGTCTTCCACTGCCGACATCGAAGTTTTGGCGGAGCGCTGTTGGTTGCCCATCTGAACTTTTTTTCCGTACTTCTTTTGAGCTGCAACCAACAGATCATTTTCATAAGGGTTATGGCTACAGGGCTTCTCCACATAAACGTGCTTACCTGCCTGTAGGCCCATAATGGCCATGGGAGCATGCCAATGTTCAGGTGTGGCAATAAAGATGGCATCCACGTCCTTATCCTCTAAAATCTTACGGAAATCCTTTTCTACCTTCGGTACATATCCTATGCGCTCTTGGCACCAGGCATTGTGTTCTTCCAGAATGGTATCGTCCACATCACAACTGTATAAGATCTTGGCGTTAATATCTTGGTGGATCGCCAATACATGTGCTTTGGCCCGGCTCCTTACACCGATTACCGCACAATTGATATGATCGTTGGCTCCCAGAATTCGGGCATTCGCCCAAGAAGGAAATACTGTAGCGCCCAAGGTAACAGCAGCGGTACCTGTAGTTGTTTTTTTTATGAAATCGCGTCTTGTAGTCATGGTTTACTGCTTTTTAATTGGTTTTATCTTGATGTTTTTAAAACTTACACGATCCCCATGATCCTGTAATAATATGTGGCCTCTATCCACTTCTCCAAAGTTGGGCCATTTTACATACTTGCTTTCGGAGACCAGTTTGCGATATGCTTCACTTTTTCGCTCGTATTCCAAAACTTTTGTACTATTCAGCCAATGCTCCACATGGTTGTCCTTTGAAATGATATGAGCCGTATTCCATTCCCCGATCGGGTTGATGGGCTTGTTCGTATCCGCTTGAATCAAATCGTACAAAGATGCCACCGTACGGCTGCCTTCATGGTTCCCTAATTTTGCATCCGGATGCCTTTCATCGTCCAAAATTTGATATTCCAATCCAATGGACGAGCCCGGTCCCTTGTTCAAATCAGTGTCCACATAATATTTGATACCGCTGTTGGCACCCTCCGTCAATTTGAAATCCACTTTTAGCTCAAAATCTTCATATAGCTCGGTTGTAACAATATCGCCACCGGCGGCCGATTCTTCACCCCCAGAGGACAACACAGTCAATATACCATCCTTAATTTCCCATCCTTTATCCGGAAAATCATCCAATCGGGCACCGCGCCATCCCACGGTAGTTTCACCGTCCCATAACAATTGCCATCCATTTTTTTCCTCATCAACAGTAAGCTGGTTTTTGGTCACCACTGGGGCCAAGGGCATTTCTTTCCTATATTTTAAAAGACTGTCCGTCAATATTTTGACATTTTTCCAAGCTATCTCCGTTCCCGCTTTCTGATCTTTGCCAATGCTGTGTACTTGAAGCGCAATAAAGCCGCTTGCTGTTTTGTCATCTATCAAATGGGCCGCTGGCACCCCATTGATCCAGGTTTGGATCGTATCTGCGATCGCCTCGATGCGATAGTGGTTCCAATCATTTTGTTTGAAGGCTTTTTGGGCAGCTGGATTATTTTCCAAGCTAACGAGCCAACCTCTCCGACCTTCGTCATAGATTCCAGCGCTCCATGCCCTGTCCGATGGGTCTATCTCAATCTGATAGCCGTGCACCCTTCCATTTTGATAATACGGAAAGCTGTTGCTTCGTATTTGGATTCCCGAGTTCATGGTGGAGTCCACTTTGTATTCCAGTTCCAAGATAAAATCGTCATACATCTTATCCGTTGTCAAAAAGGAATTGGGCGTATCATGCACCGTGGAACCCACAATCATGTCATCCTTTACCGTATAATTGGCTTCACCGCCTTTTTGGTTCCATCCGTTGAGGGTCCCATCAAATAGGTCGACCCAAGGCGTATCGTCTTTTGGGGCATCTGCACATCCCCAACACAATAGCAATGTCAAGACTCCTAAGTTTAGTTTATTCATTTTATATGTCATTTAATTAAAATTATATTCTACAATTCGATTATAGACCAAAAAGACCTGGCAACCACAAGGTCAACTCTGGAATATACGTAATCAGAAAAAGTGCCAGTATCATGGCCGCGAACAACGGCAACAGTGGTTTTATCACTTTTTCGATGGATGTTTTTGCCACACCCACCCCGACAAAGAGTACCGAGCCCACCGGGGGTGTGCACAGTCCAATGCAAAGGTTCAAGATCATAATGATACCAAAATGCACTGGGTCTATCCCCAATTTTGTAACAATGGGCAAAAATATCGGGGTAAAAATGAGGACGGCCGGGGTAATGTCCATGAAAATGCCCACCATCAACAATATTATGTTTATGATGAGCAGCAGCGCTATCTTATTATCAGTAATGGACAAAAGTCCCGAGCTGATGTCCTGCGGGATATGCTCAAAGGAAAGCGCCCACGACATGCTCATGGAGGCCGCTATCAACAGCATGACAACAGCGGTAGTGGCCGAGGCGTTTAAAAAGATGTTGGGCAGTTTTTTGAACGTTATCTGCTTATAGATAAAACCTAATACCAAACTATAGAGCACTGCAATTGCGGAAGCTTCGGTGGCGGTAAACACACCGGCCACGATGCCCCCAATGACCAAAACCAACAGGAAGAGGCTTGGTACGGCATCAACAAACGTTTTAAAAACCTGTTTTAATGAGCTTCGTTGTCCTTTGCCGTAGCCTTTCTTCTTGGCCCAGAACATGGCTACCACCATCAAAAGCAACCCGGTAATCAAACCAGGGATATATCCTGCCAAGAAGAGTGCCGCAATGGACGCACCCCCACTTGCCAAGGAATATACGATTAAAACATTGCTCGGAGGAATTACCAATCCAGTTGTGGCAGAAGTAATATTGACCGATACGGAAAATCCCTTGTCATACCCTTCCTTTTCCATTTCAGGGCCTAGAATGCTGCCCATGGCAGATGCCGAGGCCATGGCCGATCCTGCAATGGCACCCATAAACATGGCCGAAATAATATTGATCAGAGCGAGTCCTCCCGGTAAAGCCCCGACCAAGGTCTTGGCAAAAGCTATCAATCGGTGGGCAATTCCTCCGTGGTTCATCAATTCTCCGGACAATATAAAAAATGGAATGGCCAGTAGTGCAAAACTATCCAATCCTGTGGCCATTCGTTGGGATATGGTGGCGAATGCAGGCAGCATGGGCAAACTGACCAGTAGAGTCAACATAGACGAAATGGCTATGCTCCACGCTACAGGAGTGCCAATGGCCAAGAGACCGATAAAACTGATGATCAAAACAAGTAAGGGTATATATTCCATAAGGCTTAATCCGTTATTATATCCACGACTTTATTGTACACCACAATCAACCCGCTCAAGGGAATCACGATATATACATACGCCAAGGGCAATCCCAATGCCGGCGAAAGCTGTTTGAGTTCATAGGTAGTGTACACCAACCATCCGCCACCTGTTACCATTGCCGCAAGACAAAACAGGATGATAAAACCGGACACCACTCTTTTCAATAGTTTTTGATTTTTGGCACTGGCACGTTTGGCCAATACATCTATGGCCACATGACCGTTTTTTCCAGATACGTAGGCCGTTCCCAATAATCCCAACCAGATCATAAGGAAGCGGGCGAGTTCATCCGTAAAGGCACTTGGTTCCCCTATAACATATCTACTGAACACCTGCCAAAGTACGTTCAGGACCATCAAGCCCATCAGGACTACCAGCAAATGTGCCAAAATATTTTCCAATGTCCTTTTGAGTCCCATCAATTTGCCAATGATTTGATTTGTTGTATCATGCTGTTCAACTCTTCGTCCTCTTCGTATGTCCGGTACATTTCCCGTGTCATTTTGATAAACGGTTCCTTATCGGGATACGAAATCTTTACCCCTGCTTCCTGAACTTTTTCTAGTGCTTCGGCTTCCGATATGGCCCACAATTTCCGCTGATGGGCCAAAGATTTTTTTACTGCTTGTTGAACCCATCCCTGTTCCTGTTTCGAAAGAGTATCCCAAAATTGGGTGCCAACGATCAAAACGTCGGGGGAAAAGGTATGTTCGTCCAACGAATAATAAGGACATACCTCATAATGCTTGGAAAGGTAAAAACTGGGGGGATTGTTCTCCGCTCCGTCCACCACGCCCTGTTGCAGGGATGTATAGAGTTCTCCCCAAGAAATGGGTGTGGGCGAACCCCCAAGACTTTTGACCATATCTATGGCCGTAACACTTTCCATTACCCTGATCTTGAGCCCTTTTAGGTCATCTGGGGCAGTTACAGGTGCTTGCTCGGTGTAAAAACTTCGAAACCCGGCATCGTAATAGCCCAGACCCTTCAATCGAAATTGTTCGGCATTGTCCAACAATGCTTGCCCAATAGGACCATCCAGCACCTCAAATGCGTGTTTCCGACTCTCAAAAAGATAGGGGAGCCCCAATATCCTTGTCTTCGGGGCAAAATTCTCCAAGGTGGCAACCGATACCTTGGTCATATCCAGACTGCCCAGTTGAATCAACTCCAGGATTTCACGTTCGGTGCCCAATTGTTGATTGGGATAGATCTCTACACGAAGTCTGCCCTTGGAAACACTGTCAAGATCTTCCCCCATTTTTACCATGGCCCTGTGTACGGAATGGTTGATATCCAAACCATGGGCCAACCTTATGGTCTTTGTGTTACTGGCCTCTTCACAACTAGTGGCAAAAAGCAAAGCACACAAGAAAAAAATGGTGGGAACGTGCTTCATTATTTTTCCCTTCTGATTGTTTCTATCAATTTTAAGGTCTCTGCTACTTTTTTCTGTAGCCCTTCAAAATCTTTACCTTCCAAAATATCCTTGGAAATCAATTTTGAACCCATTCCCACGCAGGTAACTCCAGCATCAAACCAAGCTTTGAGGTTTGATTTTTCTGTGCTTACCCCACCTGTCGGCATAATGCTTGTCCAAGGTTGGGGGCCCTTAATGGCCTTTACAAAACCTGGTCCATAGGTAGACCCCGGAAAGAGCTTGATCAATTCACAACCTAATTCTTCGGCTTTATTTATTTCGGTCAAAGAACCACAGCCCGGCGACCAAAGTACTTTTCTGCGATTACAGACTATGGCGATATCTTCCCTTAAAGATGGAGTTACCACAAAGTTTGCTCCCATTTGCATATACAAAGATGCTGCAGCCGCATCGGTAATGGATCCAACGCCCATGATCATCCCCGGAAGCTCTTTCAAGGAATATTTGTTCAATTCCAAAAAAACCTCAAAGGCAAAATCGCCACGTGCCGTGAACTCCATCAAGCGGGCACCGGCATCATAACAAGCCTTGAGAACCTTTTTTCCCAATTCGATATCGGAATGGTAGAACAACGGGACCATTCCCGTTTTCTGCATCATCCTCACTACTTCCAATCTTGTATATCTTGCCATAATTCTTAATCTGCTACCATGGAACCTAAATCCCTGTTCCATGGGAATTTAACTAAATTAGCTCTAATATTATCGAGCCACCCTCCCGGATGCATCTCCGCTCATTAATTTTTCTATTTCAGCCACCGTCACAAGATTGGCATCCCCTTTTATAGTGTGCTTTAAACAAGAAGCTGCAACGGCAAAGTCCAAGGCTTTTTGATTATCGTCCGGATAGGCCAACAGGCCATAAATCAATCCCCCCATAAAGGAATCTCCTCCACCTACCCGATCTACAATATGTGTAATTTGATACTGGGATGATTTGAACATGGTTTTACCATCATACAACACGCCTGCCCATGTATTGTGCGATGCCGATATTGATCCCCGTAGCGTGGTTATTACCTTTTTGGCATTGGGAAATCGTTTTATCATCTGCTGGCACACGGACAAAAATGCTTCGGCCTTGACATGTTCCCCTTGTTTTGTAATGTCCAAATCTTCTGGTTTGATACCAAAGTGTTTTTCCGCGTCCTCCTCATTCCCTAAAACAATATCGCAATACGAAGTGAGTTCCGACATAATCTCCTCTCGCTTGGCATCATCGCAGTATTTCCAAAGTTTGGCCCGGTAGTTCAAATCCGTGGATATGGTAACCCCATGTTTTTTTGCGATTTTCACGGCCTCGATACAGGCATCTGCTGCTCCTTGTGATATGGCGGGGGTAATTCCGGTCCAGTGAAACCATTCCACATCCTTGAACACACTGTCCCAATCTACCATTCCAGGCGCTATCTCTGCCATGGCAGAATGTGCTCTATCGTAGACCACCTTGCTGCCCCTGCTTACCGCACCTGTCTCCAAGAAATAGATGCCCAAACGGTCACCGCCATAAATAATATTGTCCGTACCTACCCCGCGTTTTCGCATTTCCATTAGGGCACACTCACCTATGTCGTTCTTTGGTAGGCGGGTCACAAAATCCACGGGCACGCCGTAATTGGCAAGGGATACCGCCACATTGGACTCTCCCCCTCCGTAGACCACATCAAAACTGTTGGTCTGTGAGAACCTTAGGAACCCCGGAGGGGCCAAGCGAAGCATTATTTCCCCAAAGGTTACTACTTTCTTCATTCCGTTATCTCTATTTTTTGATTATATCCTAAATTAAAATAGGCCTTGGCATTTCTATAGCAAATGTCCTGAACCAAGCTTCCGATATAAGGTATGTCATTCGGTACCAACCCTTTCTTTACGTCATTCCCCAATATATTACACAACAATCTCCTGAAATATTCGTGTCTTGGAAAGGATAGAAAGCTCCGGGAATCGGTGAGCATGCCCACAAAACAACTGAGCAACCCCATATTCGATACTGCATTAAGTTGCCTTTCCATGCCGTCCAATTGATCATTGTACCACCATCCCGACCCCATTTGTATCTTTCCCCGAACACTACCATCATTGAAGTTCCCTGCCATGGTCGCAAAAACTTCATTTAGAGCGGGGTTAAGATTATATAGGATGGTTTTGCCAAGCTGTCCCGTGTTTTCAAGGGTGTTCAAGAATTTGACAAGGTTTATGGCCTGCGGAAAATCGCCTATCGAATCAAACCCTGTATCGGGCCCTAACAACTCCAATTTTCTTTTGTTTGTATTGCGTAGGGCCCCCAAATGGAATTGCTGTACCCATCCCAGTTTGTGATACTCCCGACAAAGGTGGATCAAGGTCTCAAACGTAAAGAATTGAATTTCTTCAACTTCCAATGGATTGCCATCCATGACCTTTTTGAAGATTGTCTCTATATCAAAGCTGTTCATCTCAAAATGGTACAACTGTTCCAGTCCATGATCTGAGAGACGGCAACCATTTTCATGGAAATACGCCATCCTTTTTTTAAGGGCCGTAATCAAATCCTGATAGGATTTTATGTGGATTCCGGACACCTCGCCCAACTTTTCCAAATATGTTCTGTAGGCACTATTGTCCTCAATAGCATATATCTTATCTGGTCTAAAGGTTGGCAACATTTTTGGCGAAGAATCGTTCTTTGACATGCTACGATGATGTGCTAAAGTAGCTGTGGGATCATCCGTGGTACAAATCACCTCTACGTTGAACTGTTGCAACAGTCCCAATGCACTATGGCTTTTATCTTGCAGTTGTTCTTTGGTATCCTCATAAATACGTTCGGCATTGTTCCCCGTAAGCACATCTTCTATACCGAAATAGCGTTGTAGCTCGAGATGTGTCCAATGGTACAGTGGGTTCCTGAGCGTGTAAGGAACGGTTTCGGCCCATTTTTGAAACTTTTCTTCGTCGGATGCGCCTCCTGTAATGTACTGCTCATCAATACCCAAAGTTCGCATTGCCCTCCATTTATAATGGTCATCCGTCAACCAAGCCTCAGTGATATTTTTGAACTGGTGATCACTGGCAACATGTTCGGGCGACAAGTGGTTATGGTAATCAATTATGGGCATTTCCTTTGCAAAGCCATGATAGAGTTCCTCAGCATATGGGGTTTCCAGTAAAAAGTTATCTTTTATAAATGCCATTAGCGAAAGGATTTTTCAATGCCATACATGAGTCCTCTTAATTCTGCAAGACCCCGTAAGCGTCCTATCGCGGAATATCCGGGATTTGTTTTTTTGTTGATATCGTCCAACATTTGGTGCCCATGGTCGGGCCGCATGGGCATGCGTTGGTTTTTTACATTTTGTTCCTTGCGTTCAAGTTGTTCTTTGAGCAATTCGTACATTACGCCGCACATATCCACATCACCATCCAAATGGTCCGCTTCATGGAAATTGCCCAGTGAGTCTCTTTTGGTACTTCTCAGATGTATAAAATTGATTTTTTCCGACAGTCGATTGGCCATGCCCACCAGATCATTATCCGTCCTTACGCCATATGAGCCCGTACAAAAACATAATCCGTTATGCGGACTATCATAGGCTGCAAGCAGTTTATTGGCATCTTCTTCCGTACTCACCACTCTGGGAAGTCCCAAAATAGGGTAAGGGGGATCATCAGGGTGTATTGCCAAAAAGACCCCGGACTTTTCAGCGGTCGGGCCAATCTCCTTGATAAAGCTGTACAGGTTATTCCTGAGTTCCTTATCTCCTATTTCATTGTAAGTGTCCAAAGCCTGTTTGAACTGTTCCAACGTATAACCTTCCTCAGCTCCCGGCAATCCAGCAATGATATTTTGGATCAACCTGTTCTTGGCTCCTTGGTCCATGGCATTAAATTTGTCAATGGCGCGCCCGACAACAGCTTTAGAATAATGGTCAAAGGCCTTTTCACGATTCAGGATAAAGAGTTCAAATGCTGCAAATTCAATAGCATCAAACCGAAGTGCATAGGAACCGTCCGGCATTTTATAGGAAAGATCGGTCCGGGTCCAATCCAAGATTGGCATAAAATTGTAGCACACTGTATCAATTCCGCATGAACCAAGATTTTCAATGCTTTGATTGTAATTGGCTATATACTCTTGGTAGTTTCCCGTTCTTTTTTTTATGTCTTCATGAACAGGGATACTCTCTACAACCGACCATGTAAGACCCGAAGCCTCTACTTCTTTTTTTCTTTTGTTTATTTCCGATGTGGGCCAAACCTCTCCATTTGGAATATGGTGCAATGCCGTTACGATTCCAGTTGCGCCCGCCTGCCTGATATCTGAAAGGGAAACAGGGTCTTTTGGTCCGTACCATCGCCATGTCTGTTCTAATCCCATGAATATTGAATTTTCATTACTTCTTGATTTCTTTTACTCAAACACCGCTAAAAGCACTGAACCCTCCATCGATGGGAACCACAATGCCCGTTATAAATTTTGATTGTTCACTGCTCAACCATAACGATGTGCCCACCAAATCCTCCGGTTCGCCAAAGCGACCCATGGGGGTTTGATCGATTATCGTGGTACCCCTTGGGGTCAACCCACCATCCTCTTTGGTCAATAAGCTTCTGTTCTGATCGGTTAGAAAAAACCCTGGTGCCAAGGCGTTGACCCTAATGTCCACTTTAGAAAAATGGACCGCAAGCCATTGGGTGAAATTCGAAACGGCAGCTTTTGCACCGCTATAGGCCGGTATTTTTGTAAGTGGGCTAAAGGCATTCATTGAAGAGATGTTCAGAATACTGCATCCTGTGCGACCGACCATTTCCCTGGAAAAAACTTGTGTGGGCAAAAGGGTTCCAATGAAGTTTAAGTTGAACACAAATTGAACCCCTTCCATATCCAAATCAAAGAATGTTTTAAAATCCTCTGCTGTCCTTTCCAAGTCTTTCTTGAGCAAATAGGGTTCACTTGTTGTTCCCAAAGGATGGTTCCCCCCTGCACCATTGATTAAAATATCGCAGGGCCCAAGTTTTTCCGCAATTTCCTTTTTGGCCACTTGTAGGCTTTTCCGATCGAGTACATCCACTTTGACAGCAATTGCATCGCCCCCTGCATTAATGATCTTTTCCGAAACAGCCTCGGCCGACTTCATATTCAAATCCATCACACAGACCTTTGCACCTTGCTCGGCAAAAGCTTGGGCCAGGGTACTGCATAAAACCCCGCCGCCACCCGTTATCGCGACAACCTTGCCTTTCAATTCTTTATATTTGGGATTTTCCATTGCTATTATTTTTTCTTTGAACAAGATAATGGGTCAAGTAAAAGTTTATTCTGTGTATTTTTTACATAGTTTCAAATATATAATTTTTTACTGTCCATTCAGAGAAAAAACCAAAATTTTACACTAAAAAATGAAAATTCAAGAAAAACTTCAGGATATCCAAGTAAAACCGGATTCGTTCGAATGTTCCGTCACTGCCGACATAACGGTTTTTGGGTATGTTGACGGGAAGCTAAAAATCCTACTTATAAAAAGGTCGTTGGGACATTTTAAAAATCAATGGCATGTCCCCGGGGGAGTAATGGAAGAACATGAAACCATTGAGGACTGTGCAGCAAAGGTCCTTTTTACCCTGACAGGTTTCAGGGACATACACTTTGAACAGGTAAAGACCTATACAGCCTTGGACAGGCACCCTTTAAAAAGGGTCATTACTATATGTTTTTATGCTTTGGTCAAACCCGAGAACCACCCCTTGGCACTAAGGGACAATATTACGAGCATTGATTGGTTCGATGTGGACAATATTCCCAAAAATCTCGGGTATGACCATGAAAAACTGATTAGCGAAGCATACTCATTTGTCCAGAACAATTTAAGGCATAGACTAATAGTTGGTGAACTTTTACCTAAAGAGTTCACCCTACATGAACTTCAGAACTTATACGAGGATATTTTGAATATTGAACTAGATAGAAGGAATTTCAGAAAGCGTATATTCCAAATGGATGTTTTGGTGAACACCGGGAAAAAGAAGTCAGGCGTAAAGGGAGGGCCTTATTTGTACCGTTTGAAACACTAGAGGTCTATGGCACATTTGACTTTTCATAGTTAATTCAAACAGTCAACATGCTCTTTTCCCAATGTCCAGTCAAATGTAGTAAGTCCACTAACCAAATATGGATTTAATGTCTTCTATCGATAACGGTTTTTTAAAATAGCCTCTAACCAGTTTAAGCTCATCAGCCTTTTTGATATCACTTTCGTCAGTGGAAGAAGAAACAATATATATGGAAATGTTATCGCCTTTGATGGTTTGTAATCTCTCAAGTTTTTCGATAAATTCCCATCCATTCATTCTGGGCATGTTTATGTCCAGTAAAATCTGATATAAAGTTTCCCCGGTATAGTTTTCATAGAGAAAGTCCAACGCTTCCCTACCATCTGCAAATAACTTAATGGTCAGATTTGGATCCACCTTTTCTATCAATTTTGTTGAAACCCAGTTAAAGATAGGGTCGTCATCCACCAACAGTCCCAATTTATTCATTTTGTTAATGCTTTAATATCCATCAATCGTGTCTCTGCTACAATTTTTTGAACTATTCTGTCAAGTTCTTCACCGGATAGTTTGACCTGTTCAAGTAAAAAGGGTACATCGTCAGAATCGTCCGGCTCTAAGTCCAAAAGGTTGATGACTCCCAAAAGACGTGACAATGGGGCCCGTACCACGTGCGATTGAGTCCATGCAATGTCCCGTAGTTTTTTGTTTTGGGTTTCTATTGTGCTTACATATTCCTGCTTATCGGTGATGTCGCTTGCCAGTACCAACCGCACCGTTCTTCCCTCATATTCAATATCATTGCTGTAGATCTCTACACAAATGGTCTCACCCGATTTTAACGTATGGAAAAATATACCGGCATAACTGTCTCGCTTTTTTCTTTGGCGTTCTTTTAGACTTTTTTCAAGAAATTCTATACGGGCTTTCGGCCTGATGTCCTTTATGGTCATTTCCTTGAACTCATCCAATGTGTAACCATATTTGGTTATGGCTGCGTTGTTGACGTTCAAAAAATATAATGTTTGCGGGTCATAAATCCACATCGGTTGCGGGCTGAAATCGAAAAGATCCTGATAAATCTTTTTGCTTTTGTTCAATTCTGCGTAGGAATGTTCCAGTTCCTTGTTGGTTATGGAAGTTTCTATTGCAGTAGAAAGGTTATTCGTTATGGTGTTTAAGAAGGAAATATCTTCGTGACTCCAATCCCTTTCACTATGGCAGTCGTCAAAACCAATGAAGCCCCAAAATGATGTATTTATAAAAATGGGGAGTACTAAAATAGCCTTAATATCCTGTTCAAGAAGCAACTTTTTGGTTTTAGTGTCCTGCATTTCACTGACGATGGCCCCAAATTGCTTATTACTTGTCAAAGGCTCTAAAAAATCCTGGATGTCCGAAAATGGGATACTTTGGAGTTTTGGATTATTAATCTGTGAATGCACTTTCTCACTGCTCCACTCCAACCGCTGGTTTGTTTCCAGCTCCCTGGTTTTTTCATTGAGGGAATTCTGGAAATAGTAAACCCGGTCCACTTTTATACATTGCCCCACTTTGGCAAATACTTTTTCAATTATTTTGAACCAATCGTCATAATTGAGCAGGTCTTTGTTCATTTCGGCAATGATATTCAACTGTTCTGTCTTCCGCTGAATTTTTTCATCGGCCTTCTTTTTTTGGGTAATATCCCTAAAAAACACACTGATTCCTTCTTCGGATGGATATGCATTTATTTCCAGCCATAAGCCGTAATAATCTTCAAAAGAGATTGGCTTCTTCGTCTGCAGTACCTTGTTATAGTTTGTATATGAAGGTAAATCCACCGCATCTGGGAACACGTCCCAAAGGTTTTTGCCGATCAGCTCTTCCCTTTTTACCCCGAGCAACCGTTCGGCGGTCTTGTTCCAATAGGTCACTGTGAAGTCCTCTTTCATGGCGAAGAATGCATCTCCGATACTCTCCAGTATCATATTTTTTTCCTGATAGGCAGATTCCAATGCCGCTGCGGCCTTTTTCCTTTCGTCAATATTTTTAAAATAGACCGAAACCCCACCATTGGAAGGATAGGTGTTGATCTCGTACCAAAATCCATTTCCAGGGTAGCGGTATTCAAAGCTCTCTGCTTTGCCTTTCTTGGCGACTCTTCTATATACGGTTTCCAATTCGGTGCCCAAGGTAGGGGAAAACAGTCCCCAAATGTTTCTGCCCAATACTTCATCACTCTTCTTACCAAGCAAATTTTCAGCTTCCTTGTTAAAAAAGGTAAAGTTCCAGTCCTTGTCCACGGCATAGAACGCATCCGAAATACTGCCCAATATTTCTTGGAGTTGCAATTGGGTGGTCTTCATCGCGTGGATGTCCTGGATACTTCCATATATCTTTGCGCACATCCCATTTGCACGTTCACTTTTTCCAATGATCCGCACCCATTTTTCCATTCCCGAACTGGTCTTTAATAACACCTCTTCGTCATATTCCTTGCCCGTTTCAATGAGTTCCTTAATCCCATTTTCCACTATGGGCCTGCTTTCAGGGGTATAGAATTCCAGACCACCGCTCAATGAGGCATCATAGTCCTCGTCCACTTCTATTATTTTTCGTACCATGGGCGACCAATACATGGAATCGCTTCCTGGTTCTGCAAGCAGGTCCATTTCCCAGCTGCCAATTTTGGAGAGTTCCGAGGTTTCTTCCAAGAGATGGGTCAACTTTACCTCATCGGTGATATCGAAGATCATGGAATTGAAAAGAACGGTGCCATCTCCCAATTTATAGGGCGTTCCATAGCCTTCGTGCCAACGTAGCTTTCCGTTGGGAAGTATGCTTGTCCAACGACTGTGCCATTGGGAGAACGTTTCTATAGAGTTTTGGATTTCCCCTTGGAGTTTTTCATACGCGCCTCCTTCCATTATCTGTTCCCATACAGGTGCGGTATCCCTCTCACATTCTTCTGGGCTCATCCCCCATATTTCCGTGGATTTTTGGCTGACCGAAGCCAGCTTGTCAGTACCATCTGGATAGACAATATATTGGAAAGTAACCCCCGGCAGGTCATTGGTAATGCTTTGGATTCGATGTTCAGCTTCTTTCAGTTGGGTAATATCCTGAAAACTTCCATAGAGCCGGATACATTTCCCATGAGCCATTTCGGCCTGCCCCATGGCCTTGACCCATTTTTCATTGCCTTTAGCGGAAATAAAAGCAGCCTCATAATCAAAAGCTTCTCCTTTTTCCATTGCTAAACTGACGGCAGTTTTGACTTTTTCCCTATGGTCCTCCTTATAAAAATCAATGGCATGTTCCAGCTCAGGCTTATAGCTCTGCGGATCAGTCTCATAAATTTGGTGCACCCCGTCCGACCATGTCAACTTTTCATTGATCATATCGATTTCCCAACCGCCTATTTTGGCCAATCGCGAAGCATCGGATATCACTTCCTGCAATTTTTTGGCTTTGGTGATATCTTTAGCAGTGGCATAGACCACACCTTCATCCATCACTACCTTGCAGTACCAACTGAGCCAGACAAGATTGCCAGTTTTGGTGATGTAGCGGTTTTCAATTTCAAAGGTTTCTTGCCTATCCGTTATTTTTTGGATCAGTTCATCGGAAATTTTCCTGTCTTCTTCATGGATGAACTTGTGGAAGGAATTGCCCACAATCTCAGCTTCTTCATAGCCCAATATGTCACGCCCCACCTTGTTCATTTTGAGAAAGTTCCCCTTGAAATCCAATAGACAAATGAGGTCTGGCAGGGTCTCGAACAAGTGCGTCAAATCCTCTTCCAAACGTTTTCGGTTGATTTCCGACCCCAAATAATCTTCCAATTTGGACAGTACGGGATAATGGGCCTTGAACAATTTCTCATTTTCCGAGGTGCCAACGGCCAAGACGCCTACGATGTTGCCCTGGTGCTTTAAGGGAATGCCCAACACCGACTTTACGCCCGATTGTTGCGCAGCCTTTTTTCTGACAAAGAGGTTGTTATGGTCAATGTTCCCCCACAGTACCGATTGTTTGGTTTTCCACACCGTTCCGGGAAGCCCATCGCCCAAGCCCATTTCCTTGACATCCTTGGAGTGTTGATAAAATGTTTTTCCTGTCTCATCATTCCCATACATGGCAGCAAACCGGAGACTGTTTTTGTGGGTACTGGGCAGCCATACCTCGCAAAAAGTAAAATCACCGTAGATGGTGACCAATTTGCATACCTGTTTAAGAGAGCTCCCAAGGCTTAACTTCTCCTTGAAGGTTGCACTAATCTTGGCAAGAAAATCCTTTTCGAGCTGGGCATTGATTTTTGAGGATACATCCCTTTGGATGGCAATATAATGTGAAATAGTCCCTTTGATATCCTTAACGGGCGAAGCTGCGATATTGATCCAAAACGGGGATCCGTTTTTTCGGTAATTGGTGATGATGATCTCACAAGAATCCCCATTAATCAAGGTTTTGTATAACCGTTCCAATTCATTTCTGTCGGTCTTAGGACCTCTAAGAATATCAGGGGTTTTGCCAATGACCTCTTCAGGTTTATATCCTGTCATTTGGGTAAATGCCCTGTTTACATATACTATTTTTGGATCTTGCTCTTCCAGAGGCCCAGCATCGGTGATCATAACGGCATCATTGGCGTGGGTCACCACGCTTTCGAGCAGTTTCAGCCGTTGTTCTTCCTCTCTTTGTGCTGTGATGTCCTGAACGGTACCCTCAAAAGAGATGGGTTCTCCTTCGGTATTCCTATTCAATCTTCCTTGTTCACGAACCCATCTGATCCTACCATCGGGCAGGAAAATGCGGTGTACAAAATCCATTTCAGCCTGTCCCGACAAAGCGGTTTCCTGTTCCAGTTCAAAAAGTTCCCTGTCATCGGGGTGTATGCTATTGTAAAAGGCATCAAAAGTTACTTGAAACTCGTTTTTGTCCCTTCCCCAAATTTCATAGACCTTGTCCGTCCAGCTCAATGAACCTGAATGGATGTCAAACTTCCAATATCCCAGTTTGGCAATTTTCGAAGCGGTTTCCAATCTTATTTCGGACTGCTGCAGTGCCACGTATTGTTGTTCCTTTTGGGTAACGTCCTGACATACGGCCATAATACATTTTCTGTTCTGAAAATTCACTTTGCGGCCTATAATATCCACCCTAATTTTTTCCCCATTTTTTTTCTTGTGGGTAAAAGTCCCTAAAGGTATGCTGCTCTTCTCTTGGGCGATGTTTTCATGGCAGGACTCAATGATATGGGCTTCATCTTGGGTAGCTAGTTCCATCAATGAAAGCGCAAGAAATTCCTTCCGGTGGTATCCATAAAGGTCCATCGCCGCCTGATTGACATCCAGAATCCCAAAAGTCACTATATCATAGATCAAGTTGGGTAAGGGATTGTGGTAAAAGAGATTGCCGTAGTCGTTCATAATTGGGTCGATTGGACGTAATAAGTATTAAAAGAATAATGAATATGGGCAAAAAAAACTAAAATTTTGTTAAACCGCACATTAATCTAATTTAATTTTGTAGGTTTTTTCGACTAAACGTGCGAAGAATAACCGTCGCTCATCATCCAAACGATAAATTTTATGATTTATGTTCCATTTTATCATAAAATCATTTTGCCCAACTTTTATCATGCGAAACATTTCCCTTTCACCTATCCTTCTTGAAATATAACGACGCTTTTTATCTGTTTTAGATTGATATAGCGTTTGGGTGCAGCAATACATTAAACACTTTCTTGATAATTCTCTGGTGTTTTTTTGCAATGACCTCAAAAATTGAAAATAAATTGGAAAAGGTGGTTGTTTATCCTTAAAGCTGGTTGGCTTTGTATCAAAATGAGGAGGCCGAATGGATAGGGTTTTACCGTTTCAGTGAATATCATATTGGAGGGGTTCTATATATTATCAATATTGGCACTAACGATTTTGAAGATTGGTTTAATTGAAAACGCCGGACATCCTATACCCCCTTCGCCGGATTAAATTGAGTAACCTCCAATACCATACAAAAACCTGACTTTCCAATCAATACAGTCAAATATTGGGTGGCTCAAATTTTCCGTTATTTGTGGCCTCAACCATCGGTTCTTCGTCATATTTGGGGATCATTAACCGGTTTGAGATAAAATCACTTTTTTACGCAATAGGTCAAAGCAAGCTCTACCATACATTTGTCTTTTAATGCTCT
>Ga0209273_10000283_pt1 | contig 76775 bp, 59 predicted proteins | sample tdAd471_FD_187126 | JGI IMG/M metagenome (GOLD analysis project Ga0209273, IMG submission 187126) | Marine sediment microbial communities from the Atlantic coast under amendment with organic carbon and nitrate - tdAd47.1 (SPAdes)... | ecosystem: Environmental > Aquatic > Marine > Coastal >...
ATCGCCGTCATCGCCGTGCAGGGCAACGTCTCCATGACCATCAACCAGGCTACCGCCGGTCAGGCTCCTGACGCCGCTACTGCTTCCGCTACCTACGCCGTCACGACCAACGGCACGCAGAAGAAAATCACGGCCGAACTTGATCAGGACATGCCGACGGGCCTGACGCTGAACGCCACCATGGCTGCTCCTTCGGGCGCTTCCTCCGCCGGCAAAACAGCCCTCTCCTCGAACGCCGTCGATCTGGTCACGAACGTTACCAAAGTTCGCGGCAGCGGCCTGAGCCTTGCATACGAAGCCGTCGCCACGGTGGATGCCGATCCTGCAAGCGTAAGCCGCACGGTCACCTACACCATCACAAACAACTAAGGCCACGGTTCAGAAACTGAACCTGCCGGTCGACAACTGACACTGAACTTCCTGGGTAGAGGGAGTGGCACCCTTTGAGGTGCAGACAGCGCGGCCCGGCAAGCGTAAGCCGCACGGTCACCTACACCATCACAAACAACTAAGGCCACGGTTCAGAAACTGAACCTGCCGGTCGACAACTGACACTGAACTTCCTGGGTAGAGGGAGTAGCGCCATCCAGGCGTAGACAGCGCGGCCCGGCTCCACATGGAGCCGGGCCGCGCGTCGTTTCAGTCCGTTTCATGGGCCTCGGCATCGACACCGCGCGCTCGTGGCAGACCCACTCCCCGCGTCATGGCATAGAAGCGCAATCCGCTTGTCACGACGGCGGCAATGGTTATCTGCCACACCGATCCCAATCCCGCGGCATTCACGGCAAGCAAGGTCGCACCGCCGATCAACGCAGCCGTCGCGTAGAAATCGTGCCGGATGACGGCTGGTACCTCCCGCACCAGCATGTCGCGGACCACTCCACCGCCGGTGGCCGTGAGGGCCGCCATGATCATGACACCGATGGGTCCCAATCCGAAGGCAAGTCCCTTGGCGGCACCGATGGCAGCAAACACGCCCAGACCAATGGCATCCATGATCATCACCCGGTTCCACTGGGTCGCCACCCGGTCGGAGGCCAGGAATACCACCAGACCACCGAGAATGCAGACACCCAGGTACAACTCGCTCTGAATGGCCGCAACGGGCGTATCCCCAAGCAACATGTCCCGGATCATGCCGCCCCCCACACCCGTGGCCACCGCCAGAACCATGATCCCCAGAAGATCCAGATGATGCCGGGTGGCCCGGAAGGCACCGGCCACTGCAAAGACAAACGTACCGGCGATATCAAGTACTTCGAGCGTGGTCATGGGCAGGATGGATCAGTGGCCGATCGGGCCACAGGCAGTGTTTGAAGGACCGGACCGGATTAAGGCGCTGTTTCTTGCGCCAAGATCGGTCGGAAAATTGGTATCCACCACTTGCCCGATCCCTGATATATCAGTAATATATCAGGCACATCCCCACCGGGTAACCCTATTGAATCATTTTGGGCCGCCCCACACCCACATCTGTCCTAATAATCCATCCCAACCATGAGCACTGACTGGAAAGGCGTATTTCCCGCCGTCACGACCAAATTCAAGGAAGACCTGTCGCTCGACTACGCCGGCATTCAGAAAGGTGTCGAAGCACAGATCGATGCGGGTGTCCATGGCATCATCACCTCTGGCTCCCTGGGCGAGTCCTCCACGCTGTCGTATGAGGAGAAGCAGGAGGTCCTGCGAGTGGCCGTGGAGACGGCTGACGGTCGCGTACCCGTACTGATGGGCGTTGCCTTCACGACAACGGCTGAAGCGTGTCGTGCCGTCGAAGATGCCCAGGTCAATGGCGCCGATGGGTTCATGGTCCTCCCGGCCATGCTGTATCCGGCCGATCGTCGCGAGACGCTCACCCACTTCCGGACGGTGGCAGATGCTTCGGGCAAACCCATCATGATCTACAACAATCCGGTGGCCTATACCGTGGATTGCTCGGTGGACATGCTCGAGGAACTGGCCGACGAGCCCATGTTCGTGGCCATCAAGGAGTCTTCCGATGACGTGCGCCGCGTCACCGACATCATCAACCGCCTGGGAGATCGGTACCAGCTCTTCACGGGCGTGGACAACCTGGCCATGGAAAGCCTGCTCATGGGCAGTGTCGGCTGGGTGGCCGGTCTCGTGTGCGCCTTCCCGCAGGAGACGGTCGCCATCTACAATCTGATCCAGGCCGGTCGCGTTGCCGAAGCCCGCGAAATCTACCGCTGGTTCAAGCCGCTCCTCGACCTGGACGTCAACGTCAAGCTGGTCCAGAACATCAAGCTGGCCGAGGTGGCCACAGGTCTGGGCACGGAAACCGTACGCCCGCCGCGCCTCCCGCTGGTCGGTGAAGAACGTGACTTCGTACAGGGCGTCATCCGCCATGCGCTGGACAATCGCCCCGACGTTTCGGACTACGTGTAGGACCCACTGATGAGCGAACAGGCTCCACCCTATGCCGCTGCCCGCTCTCTGGCGGATCAGGCTTACGACCGCGTCGAGGAGCTGATCGTCACGCTCGAGCTCCCACCGGGCCATCTCTTTTCCGAGAGCGACCTTTCGGAACGGATCGGGATCGGCCGCACGCCCCTGCGCGAAGCGCTGCAGCGCCTGGCCAGCGAGGGCATGGTCCGGTCCATGCCCCGGCTCGGCATGCAGGTCACGGAGATCGATGCTACCGAGTATCTGGACCTGCTGGCCACCCGAGGTGTGCTCGATACGCTCCTGGCCGAACAGGCCGCCCATCGCGCCAGTCCATCCGAACGTGAGGCCATCAAGGAGGGTATCGAACAGATGATCTCTGCAGCCCATGCCGGAGACGAACAGGCATTCATCCAGGCCGACCGGCAGGCGGATCGCCTCCTCGAGCAGGCAGCCGGGAATCCCTGGGCCGCCCGGGCGTCGGGGGCACTCCATGGACATTGTCGGCGCTTCTGGATGGCCCATCGCCACCACACCGACATGGCGCAAAGTGCAGCCCTTCATGCAGCGGTTCTGCAGCAGGTAGTCGAGGGAAATCCGGAGAATGCTGGTAAAGCCTGTGGGACGTTGATAGTTTACCTGACAGCGTTCGCACGTGAGGCGCTCGACCTTTGATCAGCAGCAGTCCGGGGCCTGACGCCCCTTCGACTGACGTCCCTTCCAGCCTTTTCCAGCCCCCGGCGGGCAGATGTCCATGGCGGTCCATCACTTTGATTGTATCGATGCCCATACGTGTGGCAACCCGGTCCGTGTGGTTCGCGAAGGCGGCCCCGACCTCAAGGGAAACACGATGATCGAGCGTCGGCAACATTTCCTGCAGGAGTTCGACTGGATCCGCTGCGGTCTCATGTTCGAACCCCGCGGTCACGACATCATGTCGGGCAGCATCCTGTACCCTTCCACCCGCGAGGATTGCGATATCGGGATCCTGTTCATCGAAACCAGCGGGTGCCTGCCCATGTGCGGGCACGGGACGATCGGCACGGTGACCGTCATGATCCAGGAGGGTCTGGTCACGCCGTCGATTCCGGGCATGCTGCGCCTCGACACGCCGGCTGGCCGTGTGGACATCCAGTACACGACCGAGAAGACCCCGCAGGGCGAGCGTGTGAGCAGCGTTCGCCTGGTCAACGTGCCCTCGTTCCTGTACGTCGAGGGGCTGCAGGTGGAATGTCCGGACCTGGGCATGCTGTCCATCGATGTGGCATACGGGGGGAATTTCTATGCCATCGTGGACGCACAGGAAAACTTCCGGGACCTGGCCGACCATACGGCCGCCGACCTGATCCGCTGGAGCCCCGTCCTGCGACATCGCATCAACGAAATGCACGACTTCGTCCACCCGGAAGACGACCGGATCCAGGGGATGAGTCACCTGTTGTGGACCGGCAAACCGACCCAGCCTGATTCGCACGCCCGCAACGCCGTCTTCTATGGCACCAAGGCCATCGACCGATCCCCCTGCGGTACGGGTACGAGCAGCCGCATGGCGCAGTGGGCCGCCCACGGCAAACTCGAGAAGGGCGACGCGTTTGTGCACGAAAGCATCATCGGCAGCCAGTTCGTCGGACGGGTCGAAGACACCACGACGGTCGGATCCTACGACGCCATCATTCCCAGCATCGAGGGGTGGGCGCGGGTCACCGGATACAATCATATCATGATCGATGACGACGATCCGTACGCACACGGTTTTTCCGTTGTCTGAGGGAGAAGGCAGTCATGAACAAGGAGACGGACATGAGCGATCGATACGATGTCATCATCATTGGCGGCGGCATCGTGGGATTGTCCTGCGCCAAGACCCTGGCCGATGGTGGAGCCCGTGTAGCCGTCATTGACCGCGGCCGCTACAGGGAGTCGGCATCCACAGGCAATGCCGGGATGATCGTACCCAGTCACATCGTGCCACTGGCCGCGCCCGGCGTCATCGCCAAAGGCATGAAGTGGCTCATGAACCCCGAAAGCCCGCTCTACATCAAGCCGTCGGCCGACCCGGCGTTCATGAAATGGCTCTGGGCATTCCAGAAGCACTGTACCCAGGCTCATGTGGACCATGGCATTCCGGTTCTCCGGGACTCCATCCTGGCCAGCCTTGCGCTGCTCGATGAATGGTGCAAACTCCCGGGCTTCGAAGGCGCCGGATTGGCGCATACCGGCCTTCTGATGCTGCACCACAGCGAGAAGGCCAAAGCCGAGAACCTGGAGCTGGCCGATCAGGCCGAAGCCGCGGGCCTGGAAATCGAACGCCTGGACCGGGACGGTACGCTGGAGAAGGAGCCGGCCCTGAAAACAGCCATTTCCGGGAGCGTCTACTTCCGGCAGGATGCTCGTGTGGATCCAGAAGGCCTTTTGAGGGCGATGGAATCGCATGTCAAAGGGTTGGGAGTGGACATCCTGGAGGGCGCCGTGTCCAAACTCAAGAAGAAGGGCGCTTCGGTGGTCGGCGTGCAGATCGGAGACCGCGTCCTGGAATCCGATCAACTGGTGATTGCCGCCGGCTCCTGGACCCCGCAGCTGACCAAAGGTCTTGGCACGAAGTTGCTCCTGCAGCCTGCCAAGGGGTACAGCGTGACGATCCCTTCGGCCGAGCACGGCGGCGTGGATACAGGCATGCACATGCCTTGCCTGGTTACCGACCAAAAGATTTCGATTACCCCCATGCCGGGCGGCATCCGCTTTTCGGGCACGCTTGGACTGCAGGGCTACGATTTGTCTGTTGACGAGCGCCGCGCCGGACCCATCCGGCGGCACGCAGAGCTCTACTGCGGCGCCGAGCACGTGGAGCCCATCACGACCTGGGCCGGACTCAGGCCTGCATCTCCTGATGGACTACCCTACGCTGGCCGTCTTCCCGATATGGACAACGTATGGGTGGCCAGTGGCCACGGCATGCTGGGCGTCACGATGGGCCCCATCACTGGTCGTTTGATTGCCGATCAGGTCGGCGGCACGGAGTCTGCCATCGACCCGTCGCCCTTCCGCGTTGACCGTTTCGACTGACCGCCCGGTAGCCCCGAATCCCTCCGATCAACCAACATGTCCTCCCGCCTTCCTGGTCGCCCCGCCTTGTCCACTGACGACGCCGCTGCGTTGGCCGGGAAAGCATTCGGCGTGCAGGCTGCTGCACGGGAGCTGCCCAGCGATCGGGACTTGAATTTCCGCCTCGATGCGGAGGGTGGCCCCATCGGCGTCCTGAAGATTTCGAACGCGAACGAGAACGAGGCCTTCCTTTCGCTTCAGGCCGAAGCCATGCGCCGCCTGTCGGACGCCGGTCTACCTGTGGCCTCCGTCATCGGAACCGGTGACTGCGTGCTGGAGGGCGTGACTCATGCGACGCGTCTCGTGTCCTGGTTGCCCGGCACGCCGCTTGGAGAAGCGAGTCCCGTTTCGCGTGAGATGATGGAGCAGGTGGGCGGGCTGCTTGCCCGCGTGGATCGGGAGCTGGCGGAGCTGGATGGCAAAGCGGCTCCAAAGGACTTCCCGTGGAACCTGTGCCGGGTTCGCGCGACCCTGGAAAAGCGCCTGGACCTCCTTCCAGAGGAACGAAGGGCCACCGTCCGGTACTTTCTGGATCTGTATGCGACGACGATCGAGCCGAAGCGTGCCGGGCTTCCCCACCAACTGATCCACGGGGATGCCAACGACTTCAACATCCTGGTCGGACCGCCCCGGGCCGATGGGCGCCACGTGACCGCGCTCCTCGACTTCGGGGACATGGGCGTGTCGGCACGCATTGCCGATCCCGCCATTGCCGCGGCCTACCTGGCCTTCCACGTGGCCGACCCTGTCGAGGCTCTGGAATCCGTCCTGGCAGGGTATCACTCAGAGGATGCGACCGGCGGGGTGAGCAAACTGGAAGTGGAGGCCTTCTTCATCCTGACGGCCCTTCGCCTGTGCATCAGCGTCTGCATGTCGGCCGAGCAGCGCGCCGCCGAGCCGGACAACACCTACCTGTCCATTTCAGAGCAGGACGCGTGGCGTGTGCTCGGCACATTCCAGGACCTGCACCCGCGCTTGGTCCACTATCGCCTGCGTGCGGCCCTTGGCTGGGAGGCCGTGCCCGCGGCACCGGCTGTCCGTGCGTGGTTGTCCAACCACCAGGACGACTTGCACACCATGGTGCGTCCCGCCCGCGCGGATGCGGGGTCCGTCGTATTCGACTTCTCCGTAGCCAGCCTGGAGTTCGATGCCGACTCGATTGCCGTGCCCGGACATGCGGCCGAAGCCATCTGGAAGGCGTGCGGGGACAACGTGGGCATCGGGCGATGGAACGAACCGCGCCTGGCTTACACGGGCTCGGCCTACGAGACTACGTCGGGCGAGCGACGAACGGTACATATCGGCGTGGATCTGTTCCGACCGGCCGGCACGCCGGTGCACGCACCTCTGGACGGCATCGTGCACTCCTTCTGCGTGCACCACGAGGCGTACGACTACGGCGGGTGCGTGCTGCTCGAACATGCGCCCCCGGACGGACCCACCTTCTGGACGCTCTACGGCCACCTGAGCCACGCTTCGGTTGGAAATCTGTCCAAAGGGCAGCATGTGAAGGGCGGCGAAGCCTTTGTCGAACTGGGCCCCTTCGAGGAGAATGGCGGCTGGGTACCCCACCTGCATTTTCAGATCATCACCGACCGGCTGGACATGGACGGCACGTTTCCAGGCGTGGCGGCGCCCGGTCAGTTGGACACATGGCTCAGCCTCTCTCCCAGCCCGCGGGACATCCCGGGATTGGACCAGGCATGTGAGACCCCTTCGCGGCCGTCCTCTGAAGCACTGCTGGAACGCCGATCGCGAGTGATCTGTGGCGCCCTGAGCGTTTCCTACCATCGGAATCTGCACATCGTTCGTGGTTCGGGGCAGTGGCTTTTCGATGCCGAGGGACGCGCCTACCTCGATGCCGTGAACAACGTGCCGCATGTGGGCCACGCGAATCCGCGCGTCGTGGATGCCCTGCATCGGCAGATGCGTACGCTCAATACGAACACGCGCTACCTGCACGAGCGCATCCTCGAATACGGCGAGCGACTGGCCGCGATGCTGCCCGATCCGCTGGAGGTCTGCTTTTTCGTCAACTCGGGCTCGGAGGCCAATGACCTGGCCATCCGCTTGGCGCGCGCCGCCACCGGCCGGCGCGACATGATGGTCCTCGATGGCGCCTACCACGGCAACCTGACGAGCCTGATCGACATCAGCCCTTACAAATTCGACGGACGGGGCGGCGCGGGCCAACCGGCGGGCACGCACGTGGTCCCCATGCCCGATCCGTATCGGGGCCCGTACCGCGGGATGACCCTGGAGTCGGGAGCGGCCTACGCCGCCACCGTACGAAAGGCCGCAGCGGGAGCGGATATCGCGGCCTTCATGGCCGAATCCGTACCGGGTTGCGGCGGCCAGATCGTGCCGCCGCCCGGATACCTGGCCGGCGCGGCCCATGCCATCCGGCAGGCCGGGGGCGTGTTCATTGCCGACGAGGTACAGGTGGGCATGGGCCGCGCCGGAAGCCATTTCTGGGGTTTCCAGATCCATGAAACCGACGACCCGACTACGCACGTCGTACCCGACATCGTCGTCATGGGCAAACCCATCGGCAACGGCCATCCCTTGGGCGCTGTCGTCACGACCCGCGCCATCGCCGATGCCTTCAACAACGGCATGGAGTACTTCAACACGTTCGGCGGCAACCCGGCCAGTTGTGCCGTGGGACTGGCCGTCCTGGACGAGATCGAGGAGCGCGGCCTGCAGGCGCACGCTGCCCACGTGGGTGCCCGGTTGCTCGAAGGTCTGCAATCGCTTGCCACAAATCATTCCATCGTGGGCGAGGCCCGCGGCGTCGGGCTGTTCGTGGGCGTGGAATTGGTCCGCAGCCGCGAATCCTTGGAGCCCGCAGCCAAAGAGGCCGGTTACATTGCCAATCGCATGCGCGAGGAAGGCATCCTGATCTCTACGGACGGCCCCCTGCACAATGTCCTCAAGATCAAGCCGCCCATGGTGTTCGGGCCCGATGACGCCGACCGACTTGTCGCCACGCTGGATCGCATCCTGGCCGAAGACTTCGTACGAGCGCGCGGCTGATTGGAAGCAGGCAGCACGGGTCGATCCATTGGGTTTGAAGTCCTACCTTTGGTCAACCTCACACGCACGGACACGTCATGGAATTCACCGGACTGGATACGATCGTCTTCGTGACCTACGCCATCGGCATCGTTGCCCTCGGCCTCTGGGTCTCCCGCCGCAAGGAAGGACACGAACGCACTTCGACGGACTACTTCCTGGCGGGCAAGAGCCTGCCGTTCTGGGCCATCGGCGCTTCGTTGATCGCTTCGAACATCTCGGCAGAGCAGTTCATCGGCATGTCCGGGTCGGGCTTCCGTGTGGGTCTGGCCATTGCAACGTACGAGTGGATGGCGGCCGTCACACTCCTGGTCATTGCGTGGTTCTTCCTGCCCATCTATCTCGAGAAAGGCATCTTCACGATGCCGCAGTTCCTCGAGAAGCGCTATGACTCCCGGGTCCGCACGCTGCTGGCCGTGTTCTGGCTGCTGGTCTACGTGTTCGTCAACCTGACGAGTGTTCTCTACCTCGGCGCGCTGGCTTTGAATGGCATCATGGGCATTTCGCTGACCGCCGGCATCATCGGACTGGCCCTGTTCGCCACCATCTACTCGGTCTACGGAGGTTTGCAGGCCGTGGCCTGGACGGATGTGGTGCAGGTCATCGTGCTGATCGGCGGGGGCCTCCTGACCACCTGGCTGGCGCTCGATGCCTACGGCGGGGACGCCGGCGTGATAGCCGGTTTCTCGCAGCTGGTGACCGACGCCGGGGACCGCTTCAACATGATCCTCTTCGAGGGCGAGTTGATGTACACGGACGATGCCGGCCTGACACAGGACGCGTACGACCTGCTGCCGGGTCTGGGCGTGCTGCTGGGCGGCATGTGGGTGGCCAACCTGTTCTACTGGGGCTGCAACCAGTACATCATCCAGCGCGCCCTGGCCGCCAAAAGCCTCAAGGAAGCCCGTCGCGGGCTGGCCTTTGCCGGCTACCTGAAGCTGCTCCTCCCCCTCATCGTCGTCATTCCCGGAATCGTGGCCTACGCGCTTGACGCGCCCATCGACAAGGCCGACCAGGCCTATCCCTGGCTGCTGGGCAACTACCTCGGCCCCGGCCTGACGGGTCTGGCTGTTGCGGCGCTTGCCGCTGCCATCGTTTCCTCGCTGGCATCGATGATGAACTCGACATCCACCATTTTCACGATGGACATCTACAAGTCCATCCTGCACACCGACGCCCCGGAGCACAAGCTGGTGCAGATCGGCCGCACGACGAGTGTGATCGCGATCCTGATTGCCGCTGTGGCCGCCTATCCGCTACTGGGCCAGATCGACCAGGCCTTCCAGTACATCCAGGAATACACCGGCTTCATCAGCCCGGGTGTACTGGCCGTGTTCATGATGGGGCTCTTTTACAAGAAAGCGAGCGCCAATGCCGCTCTCTGGACGGCGATTCTGTCGATTCCACTGTCGACGGCCATGAAATTCCTGACGCCCGACGTGCCGTTCCTCTCGCGCATGGGCTGGGTATTCGTGATTTCGGTCGTGCTGATCGTGGTGCTCTCCTGGCTGGAGAACAAAGGCAAGGACAGCGAGAAGGCCATCTCGCTGGGTGGTATCCGACTCGGCGGTGATCCGGTCTTTTCCCTGGCCTCCTTCGGCATCCTGGGCATCACGGCCGCGCTCTACGCCATCTTCTGGTAGGGCGGACTCAGACCGCGCTCACCGGACAATGACGGGCACGACCTGCCGGTCGCGTTCGGACCGGACAACCAGGAAATACACCCCTGCAGAAAGTCCGGGGACCGCCATCGTGGTTTCCACCGATTCTCCGGTGGCCATCCAGCGATCCAGGACCGAGGCGACCATCCGGCCGTCCGGAGCCACGAGATGGACCGAGACCCGGCCTGCCTCGGACGCGGAGATCCGGGCCGTCCGTTCTCCGATGCCTGGATTGGGCCACACTTCAGCATGGACCGCAGATGGCAACTCGTCGCGCTCCACAGCCGTGTCCGATCCGAAACCGATGCGCCAGATGCGCAGGTTGGCACCGAATTCGAGCACGTAGAGATGCTTGCCCACCAGCACGGCATCGATGGGGTTCTGGAAACCTGTCACGAGCTGCTCGGCCGTCAAAACCGGTCCCTGCGCATCTTCGGAAACAACCAGATGGAGGAGATCCTCGCCTTCCCCCGGGTACGGCCGCATCAAGTTGCTTTCCGAGCCCGTCCAGCTGAGCATGAGGGCATTGGACGTGAACGGAGCCGGCAGTACCGATTCGGTGTCGAACACCAGACCGAGCGGCGAACGATGAGAGGTGAACGTCCCCATGGTCCGACCGGAATCGTCAGCGTCCAGGATGGCCCCGTTTGCCGGATCCCGATACAGGTTGGCATCGGGGCCCAGGTTGCGGACCGGGTCGACGAAGGTCACACCTGCCGGCGGCGCAGGATAATCCGGGTCATTGTAGAAGTAGCCGTTCTGGACAGCAAAGGCATCCGGATTGAGCAGGAGATCGCCGGATGGATCGTAGGATGCAAACTGCATGGGCGTTTCCGTCGTGCCCATGCGCCACGGGAAACCGTAGTGACCGCCCTCCTCGAGCAGGTTGAGCTCCTCTTCGTCGTCCCGATCGCCTGAGTTCTCTGTCCCGAAGAGCCTTCCCTGACTGTCGAACGCCAGTGAAAAGGAGTTGCGGGTTCCGTCGGCAAAAAAATAGCCGCCATCGACCAGCGCCTCGGCGTCATTGGGCAGCACGAGATCGGTGGCAGCGGCCGGAATGCGAAGGATGGCCGACGTCAATGGAGCCTCCCTGAGACCCGGAAACTGCCCGTTGTTCTCCTGAACCTCCCCATGGTCCGTGCGCGAGCCGCTATTCAGGAAGAGGTACTGCCCATCGGGACTGAGCACCACCGCATTCATGTTGTGGTCGAAGGGAGTAGCCGAGCGCGGATAGGGCTCCGTGGTCATGACCGTACTCCAGACGTGACCGCCCGACCCATCGGGCGTGCCCCGTCGCACCACGGCGACGTTGTATCCGGGATGTGACGCCGCGTCGTTGCCCACCAGGTAGATCGTGCCATCGGGCGCGATGTCCATGCCCATGACCGGTACCGGAGCGCCGTGATCACCCGCGCTGTAGCGCGTCGTGACCCTCTGGCTGGACGGATCGGGGTCCACTGCCCTCAGCTCCCCGTTCAGTGTCGAGAAGATCAGGTCCCCCGATATCGGATCATGGGCGATGCGGACGCCATCATGAACCGGCCATGCCGTGGATTCGATCGTGACCGCCGGATTGTCGGAAACCGGTTGGGCCGCAAGAGCATGGACGCAGAACAGGAGCACCGCAAAAGCGGCAAGCCGAAGACGGGACAGGGACATGGGGTTCAGGGTGTGGCTGACGGACAGAACGGCTCCTGCAACCTAGCAAGCAGACCGGCCATCGCCAACCGGAGCCCTCCCCACCATCCGGACACCCTATATTCAGGAGCCCCTTTCTACTGCCCGAACCCATGCGCTTCACTTTCCTTCTTCTCCTGTCGTGCTCACTCCTGGTCCTGACCGGCTGTGCCAGCGATCCGGACACACCCGATCGCTGGAGCGATGAGGGCGCCGTCACGACCCCGGATACCACCTGGGGGGTCGTCTTCTTTGATGATTTCAATCAGGGAGAACTCGATCGGACCCGATGGAATGTGGCGGGTCCCGACCTGTGGGTCAACAACGAGCAGCAGATCTACATCGACTCGACTTGGACCATCGTCCTGCATGAAGATTCCGAAGATGCGGACGGAGTCCTGGCACTGACGGCTCGATGGGCCGAGGGAACGTCCTCGCCACGCGGACGGTCCGCCGATTTTGTCTCGGGACGTATCAACAGCCGGGACAAGTTCGACTTCATGTATGGCCGGGCCGAAGCACGCATCCGGCTCCCCGACGCGGAGGGCATGTGGCCCGCATTCTGGGCACTCGGGTACGGCCGATGGCCGGGATCGGGCGAGATCGACATCATGGAGTATGTCGGCCAGAAGGACTGGACGGCCGTGGCTGTGCACGGTCCGGGCTATTCCGGGGACCAGGCACCCGTCGACAATTTCTATTTCCCGGAGGGCGAGGATGCCACCGACTGGCATGTCTACGCGGTGGACTGGACTGCGGACGACATGTCATTCTACATCGATGACCGCCTGATGTACCGCATCGGCAGGCCCCTGGTCACTTTCTTCGGGGACTGGCGGTTCGACAACCGCAAGTTCCTCATCCTGAACACCGCCGTTGGCGGTGCCTATCCCTTCAAGATCAACGGTATCGAAGCGCCGTACTACGGCCTTCCTGCCTCAACGGTGGACCGGATCAAGGCGGGAGGGCTGGCCATGGAAGTTGACTGGGTTCGCGTCACGCGTGATCCTGCGCGTCACGCGGGGCACTGAGTACCGATCCTACTCGTAGCGAAGGGAGCGTACCGGGTCCGATGCGGCGGCCCGAAGCGCCTGGTAGCCCACGGTCAACAGCGCGATCAAGAGCGCAGCAAGACCCGACACCAGAAAGACCCACCAAGCGATGTCGATGCGATAGGGGAAGGCGTCCAGCCATTGTCCCAGACCAAAAAGGACGCCCGGGACGGAGATGACCAGCCCCACCACGACCAGCACGGCAAACTCCTTCGACAGCAATCCTACAAGCGACGGCATCGAGGCGCCGAGTACTTTGCGAACACCGATCTCCTTGGTCCGCTGCTGCGCCGTGAAGGCCGCCAGTCCGAACAGTCCCAGGCAGGCAATGATGATGGCCAGGGCCGAGAACAACGAGAAGATCCTTTGCAGCCGCTCCTCAGCCTGATACTGCCGGTTGAAGTCGTCATCGAGGAAGAATGACTCCAGGGCAAACTCCGGGAAGAATTCGGACCACACTCCTTCCACCGCCTCAACAGCAGCGATGGCATTCTGGCCGGCCAGGCGCAACGAGGCGAAGTTCATGATCCGATCGGTCGGAAAAATGAGGGTCGGCTCTATTACGTCTTTCAGCGAGGCGTGATGGTAGTCGGCCATCACCCCGATGATCGTCCGGCCCGCTCCGCCCATGGGCACGCGCTGCCCGATGGCTTCTTCTGGCGATGCATACCCGACATAGTCCACCAGGGTCTCATTGACCATGATGGCATCGGTCAGATCCGTCTCGTAGTTGCGATCGAATCCGCGGCCGGCCACCACGTCGATGCTGTACGTATCCAGATAGTCGAATCCGACATTCAGGATGGCGGCAGAACGCGTGTCTCCTTCAGACAGGTTCTCTGTGGCAAACAGGACCCGCCCCGAACCACGGCCCGGGATGGTCTGCGAAATGGTCGCCTCGCGGATCTGGGTAAGCGACTCGAATCGGTCCAGGATGGCATCCACCCGCCCATCGGTCATCGAACGGGGCACTGCCTGCATATCCACCACCAGCATCTGCTCCTGGTCGAATCCCAGGTCCCGGCTGCGCATGTACTCCAGTTGCTGGTTGACAACGACGGTGCCGGCGATCAGTCCGATCGAGATGGCAAACTGGACAGCAACCAGGGCCTTGCGGACGAACGCCCCCGAGGCCGTCGAGTGATTGGCTCCTTTCAGGACCTCGACCGGTTTGAAGGAGGAAAGCATGAGCGCGGGATAGAGGCCTCCCAGGATACCACTGGCCACGGATGCGAGCAGCAGGATACCCAGCATGCCGGGAGCAAAGAGATCCAGACGCGAGAGCTCCCTGGAGGCCAGCTCGTTGAGGAGGCCGACACCGGCCGAGGCCAGCACAAGTCCAACGGCCAGGGACAGGAGTGCCGTGGCTACGGATTCACCCAGGAACTGCCCCACGAGGGCACCACGCGATGAACCGACCGTCTTGCGCACGCCGACCTCGCGGGCGCGCTCCATGGAGCGCGCCGTGCTCAGGTTCGTGAAGTTGATTCCCGCAAGGAGCAGGATGAATACCGCTACTGCCGAGAAGACCAGCACCTGCGTTCGATCACCCGTAGGCCCGATCTGGGCCCCCAGATCGGAATCCAGGTAAATGCCCGTCAGTGGTTCGAGCAGCAGTTCCATCCCGAAATTGAACTGGTCCAGTTGGTCGCCGATTTTCTCATGACCGAGATTGGCGATGCGAGCCTGGAAGGCGGGATAGTCGATGTTCGGGGCTGTTTTCAGATAGGTGTAGATGCCCAGGTTGAGCCACGCATCGTTCTCCGGGATGCGTTGCAACCGGGTGGCGTAGGAGAGGAAAATGTCCGCTTCGAAATGCGAAGTGGACGGCAGGTCCTCAACGACGGCCGTGACCTCGAAAAACGTCGTGTCATTGAGAACGAGGGACCGGCCTACTGCCCGTTCGCCCGGGAAGTACTTGGCCGCAGTGGACGCCGAAATGACGGTTGTTCCGGGCCGTTCCAGGGCTCCATCGCTCGAACCATCCATCACGGGCAGCGTGAAGACATCGAACAACGATTGCTCGGCATACCACATCCGGTCATCATAGAAATCCTGACCATCGTGTGATACCGCGGCCTGCTCGCCGGCAAGACGGACGAGCGCCTCTACTTCGGGAAACTCATCGCGGATGATGCGGCCGATGGGCGCGCTGGTGACTGCAAAGTAATCCGGGTCCGAATTGGGAGGCTGCCCCTTGAATCCGACGCGGTAGATCCGGTCGGCATCGGCATGATGCCTGTCGTAGCTCGTCTCCTGACGCACGAAGAGCGTGATCAGGGCAAAACAGGCAAGGCCCAGCCCCAGTCCGAAAATATTGATGAAGGAATAGACGGGGCGCTTCAGGAACGAGCGTAGCGCTACGCGGAGGGAACGGACGGGCATGGTTCAGGGCGGGAATGGAACAGGGACACCGGGTGCGTCTTCCGGCAACCTACTAACGAGACACGGCAAGGACTATTGTGTTGCTGTGGACCGCAAAGACGGCTGAGCGGGAAGGATGGCGCGCACGCTTATTTGTTGTAACTTTGTAAAAGTAATTGCCGTACGCGGTCACATTCCTTCCCGATTCCTGCCCATGTCTGCACCCGAACAACTCGGAAACCTCGAAGAACTGGTCCTGCTCACCGTGTGTGCCCTCGGTACGGACGCTTATGGTGTCAGCGTACATCAGCATCTGGCCGAAGTGAGTGGCCGCGCGGTTAGCCTCGGCGCCATCCACACAACCCTTTATCGGTTGCAGGACAAAGGATTCCTGGAATCAGAGATGGGTGGATCCAGTCCTACCCGGGGGGGACGAAGAAAACGGCTGTTCCGGGCGACCGGTGCCGGCCTGGATGCCGTCCGGGCCGCCCGTGCGGTGCGGGACCGACTGTGGGAAGGTATGCCGTCGCCCCAGCCCAATCTGCGGTTTTCGTGACGCATCCCGAGCACTCATCCCTGCCCCGCCTGCTCGTTTGGCTCGTTGCGCGCTTTTGCCATGAAGCCGTGGTCGAGGAATTCCGCGGCGATCTGGAGGAGCTGCACGTCATTCGCGCCGATCAGCCCATGGCCCGCCTGCGGATCTGGTTCGATGGGCTTTCCCTGCTCCGATTCCACTTCCGTCGCCACCGACGGCCCTCTTCCTTCTTCCTGTCTCCCGCCATGCTGCGCAACTACTTTTTCGTCGCCATCCGCTCATTGAAGCGCCACGCGGCCTTTGCCTCCATCAACATTGTCGGGCTCTCCCTGAGTATGGCCGTGGCCCTGATCCTGATCCTGTTCATCCGACAGGCCGATCAGAAGGATGAGTTCCACGCCAACGCCGATCGAATCGTGCGGGTGTATTCGGACTTCAAATCGTCCTTCAACCGCAACAATGCCCTCTATGGCACCAGTCCGGCCTCGTTGGCGGACCTCATGGCGTCCGACGTACCGGGTGTGGAAGAGGTCGTGCACGTCCGAAGCGGATTCCAGGGCACGTTGCAGTACGGCGACACCGGCCTGCCGCTGCGTGGTCTCTGGGCGGATCCGGCCTTCTTCGAGGTCTTTTCCTTCGACCTGAAGGCCGGAGATCCGGCCACAGCCCTGTCCGAACCGGGATCCATCGTCCTCTCCCCCGCTGAAGCCGAGAAGTTCTTTGGTGACGAAGACCCGATCGGGCAGACCATGAGTGTCGTGGGAGATCGGGAATACACCGTAACCGGCGTCCTGGCGCGGGACGACTACCCCACCGTCTTTCCCCTGACGGCCATCGCCTCCTACGCTTCCCTGCTTTCGGACGCCAGCCAGCAAGAGATGCTGGGCCTGTGGTATGCCTCGATCTATCGCTCCTATACGTTTGCACTGCTCGAACCGGGAACGCGCGTGGATGATGTCCAGGCCCGGGTCCGGGGTCTCATCCCGACCCACTTCTCCTCGTTCGAGAACAACCGATTGCACGACCTCGTCGTCCAACCCTTGGGGGACATCAGCCTGGGCGTGGAAATGGGCAATGAGCTGGGGTCAAACCTTCCGGGAAGTGCCGCGTGGTTCCTGCTGACACTGGCCGCCATCATCCTGCTCACGGCCTGTTTCAACTATGTGGGTCTGACCGTCAGCCGCTCCCTGGGACGAAGCCGCGAAGTGGGTGTCCGCAAGGTGTTCGGCGCCGAGCGTACACATATCAGTTCGCAGTTCCTGTTTGAAACCGTGCTGGTGGCCGTACTCAGCGTATCCATCGCCGTCCTGTTGCTGAAATGGCTGGTCCCTGCCTTCAACGCCTTCTCGTTCGTCTCGCAGACGGGCATGCTCCTGAACCTGGACTGGTCCGGTGACATGGGACTGTACGGCGTGTTCATCGGGTTCACCCTGGTCGTGGCCCTGACAGCAGGCTTCTACCCCGCCCTGTTCCTGTCCCGTTTCCGCCCGGCCGATGCCGTCAAGGGCATGGCGGGCATCAGCGGCGGCTCCGGATCCCGCATGCGCAAGGGACTGGTCGTCGTGCAGTTTGCCATTTCCCTCATTTTCCTCATCACGGCCGTCGTCATGGTGCGGCAGGCCCGCTTCATGCAGCAGGGAGATTATGGATTCCGCACCGAAGGCATCGTGAACGTGCGCCTTTTCGACGTCCCCTACGAACGATTCCGCGACCGCGTCTCACAGAGCGCCCACGTCGAGGGCGTGTCCGGCATGTCCATCATCCCGGCGCTGGGCTCGCGATCCGACATCTGGGTGTCCGTGCCCGGCGCCTCGGACGACGACAACGTGAAGGGATACCGGTTTGCCATCGACGGGCAACTGATCGACAACCTGGGACTGACACTGCTGGCGGGCTCGAACCTGACTGAGGCGGCGACCTTCGAGGAAACACAGCGCGTCATCGTCAACGAGACGCTGCTGGAACGGCTGGGACTGGGCTCCCCCGTCGAGGCCGTGGGCGAAGTTTTCATCGCCGGAGACACCACGCGTGTCACCATTGCCGGGGTCCTGCAGGATTTCCATGCGGACGATCTGTCCAACGAAATGTCGCCCTACCTCTTCTTCTACCAGCCTGACATGCTGGGCTGGGCAAACGTCCGCCTGGCCCCGGGACAGATGGAAGCCGGCATGGCAGACATCCGGGACGCCTGGATGGCCATGGGGCACCCACGCAGCGTGGACATGGAAGCGTTCGACACCCAACTGGAGCAGAATTTCGTCAATCTCATGACACGTGACATGTACCGGCTCATCGGCTTCATCGCCTTCCTGGCCGTGACCATCGCCTGTCTGGGACTGCTGGGAATTGCCTCTTTCAACGTCGAAAACCGGACACGCGAGATCAGTATCCGCAAGGTGCTTGGGGCCGATGTGCGGACGCTCGTACTGCTGCTCTCCCGCGAGTTCATGATCCTGATCGGCATTGCCACGGTCGTATCCATGCCGATGGCGTGGATCTTGGCCAACACCTGGCTGCAAGGCTTCGCCTACCGCATCTCACCCGGACCGGGCACGTTGGGTCTGGCGCTGTTCATCCTTCTGACCATAGCCGCCACGGCCATCGGATCGCAGACCATGAAAGCGGCACTGGCCAACCCGATAGACAACCTGCACGAGAACTGAGATTTCAGCTTCCGTGCTTCAATGAAGGCAACACCCGACGAATGCCGTCCGGGTCAATCGGCCTTCTTGTCCCGATGCTTGCGGACCTCGCGCGCAATCCACATGGCCGGCCAGCCGGCGGCCGTGCCGAAGAGCGCCACCAGGCCCCACAGATTGCCGGGACCGTCATCACGGAACAGGAAGCCCAGGAAGAGGATGCCCATGGCCAGCATGGCGGCAAATACCAGACCGCCCAGACGTGCCTGATTGGTCGGCACAGGCTGCCAACCCAGATAGATGCCTTGCGCCACGACCAGCACCATGAAGGTCGTGAACCCGCCCACCACGGGCAGGTAGAGGAAGGCACTGGCGAATACGGCGGCCAGGCCGCAGGTTACCATCCACTGTCGGTCGTCCATGATTCCGGGAAGAAGTCTCTTGGGTGATGTCGGTTGGCTGCGGGGGCTGGCAATCTATCAATCGTCAGAGAAGGCCGCATCGAAGGCCGTGTTCGAGGGCGGGAAGTCCACGCTTCGCACGAAATCACAGGCCTCGGCTGCGCCGTGCTCCCTGTCCATGCCCGAGTCTTCCCACTCGACGGACAATGGACCATCGTATCCAATCCGGTTGAGCGTCCGGATGATCTCCTCGAAATCGATGTTCCCGCGGCCCAGGCTTCGGAAGTCCCAGTGGCGACGGGCATCGCCGAAGTCCGTGTGTCCTCCGAAGACGCCGGCCTCCGTGGCCTTGTCCGACCACCAGACATCCTTCATGTGGACGTGGTATATCCGATCGGCAAACCGCTGGATGAACGCCACATAGTCCACGCCCTGGTATCCGAAGTGGCTCGGATCATAATTGAACCCGAAGGCCTCGCGGCCGTCAAGGGCCTCTATGGCACGCTCCGTCGAGGCAATGTCGAAAGCGATTTCGGTGGGATGCACTTCCAGGCCGAAGCGCACGCCGACCTCGTCGAACACGTCCAGGATGGGATGCCAGCGCAGGGCGAAGTCGGCGAAACCGGCATCGATCGATTCCGGCGAAACGGGCGGAAACGAGTACAACAGGTGCCAGATGGAGGAGCCTGTAAAACCGTTGACCACCGAAACGCCCAGTCTGGCCGCGGCCCGGGCGGTGTCTTTCATCTCTTCCGCCGCCCGCTTACGGACGCCTTCTGCATCCCCATCGCCCCAGACGTGCGGAGGAAGGATGGACTGGTGCCTTCCGTCAATGCGGTCGCACACCGCCTGGCCCACGAGGTGGTTGGAGATGGACCAGACTTTCAGGCCGTAGCGAGCCAACAGATCGTGACGGCCCTGGCAGTAGTCCGGTTCAGCCAGTGCCCGCTGCACATCGAAATGATCTCCCCAGCACGCCAGTTCGAGGCCGTCGTAGCCCCACGAAGCGGCCTTTTCAGCCAGGGTTTCCAGCGGCAGGTCGGCCCATTGGCCGGTAAAAAGGGTTACGGGACGGGACATGATGCGATGAATCAGCTGGTGGTCAAAAGAACAATGGCAGGATACGAACGGTGCGCGAGCCGCACGAGTCAGGGGCGCGGCGGGTTTGCCAGGTCAGGCCGGCGGATCGTACGACGCATCCACCCACGTCCGTTTTGAACTGCTTTCAATGGCCGTGTGGATGAAGTGTACGCCGCGGGCACCATCCTGCACGGTGGGAAAGTCCGGAGTGTCCGGGACCTGGCCGGCGTCCACGGCACGCATGGCGCGGGCCGCCTCGCGGTAGATGTTGGCAAACGCCTCGATGAATCCCTCGGGGTGACCCGCGGGCAAACGGGTGGCGCGCTCGGCGGCCGCCGTTGCATACCCGTTCCCGTTCTTGTAGATGCGCTCAGGGGCGTCCTGGGCCCGCACCCACAGCCAGGTCGGAAATTCCTGCTTCCACTCCAGGCCCGCGTCGGACCCATAGACCCGGATGGTCAGGGCGTTTTCCTCACCCTGGGATATCTGGGAGCAATACAGGATACCCCGGGCGCCGCCCTTGTAATGGATCAATACCGAGGCGTCATCCTCCAGGGCGCGGCCGTCCACTACCGTACCCAGGTCGGCCATCATCTCCTCCATTTCCAGACCGGTGATGTAGTGCACCAGGTTCTCGCAATGCGTGCCGATGTCGCCGAGGGCCGACGAAGCACCCGCCTTCTGGGGATCGGAGCGCCAGGAGGCCTGCTTCTGACCTGTGGCTTCGAGCAGCTCGGAGAGCCAGCCCTGCGGGTACTCGACCACGACTTTCCGGAGCGTGCCCAGCTCCCCGGACCTGATCAGTTCACGCGCCTGCTTCACCATGGGATACCCGGTGTAGTTGTGCGTCAGCGCAAACACACGGCCCGTCCGGCTGACGGTCCGGCACAGGTCCTCGGACTCTTCCAGCGTGATCGTCATGGGCTTGTCGCAGACGACGTGGAAGCCTGCTTCCAGTGCAGCCTTGGCCACGGGATGATGCAGGAAATTGGGCGTCACGATGCTCACGAAGTCGATCCTGTCTTCCGTCCGGGCCGCCTCCTTTTCGAGCATCTCCTGCCAGGAACCGTAGACACGGCTCTGGTCGAGAAAGAGATCTTCTCCCGCTTGCCGTGACTTTTCCTCGGAGCTCGAAAAAGCCCCCGCCACCAGTTCCATCTGGCCGTCCAGTTCAGCCGCCATACGATGGACGGCTCCAATGAAGGCGCCGGGACCTCCCCCGACCATGGCATAGCGTAGTTTCCGGTTCGTCGAAGACATGATTTCGTGCGCGCTTTGAGTGCGTGTGGAGATTAAGTGAGACGGGTTTGTTAACCTTTACGTAAACCGGCGCGGGAAAGAGCCCTTTATCTTTGCGGGATCCAAGAAACTCTCCTTCTGGAACCCGTCGCCCCCTCCGGAACGCACCGCATCCTTTCTGATGACCGGACCCATCTCAGGCAGAAGCACACCCCTCATCCTCGTCGTGGACGATGAGGAGGATATTCTGGAGCTGGTCAAGTATAACCTGAAAAAGGAAGGATTCGATGTCAACTGCGCAGAAAATGGCCTCGAAGCCATCGAGCAGGCCAAGGAATCGATTCCCGATGTGATTGTCATGGACATCATGATGCCGGAAATGGACGGCATCGAGGCATCCAGGAAACTGAGGGAACATGCACGACTGCGCTCCATCCCGATCCTGATGCTCACGGCGCGCAGCGACGAGTCCGACCAGGTTCTGGGCCTCGACGCGGGAGCCGACATCTACCTGACCAAACCCGTCTCCATCCCGGTCCTCTCCAGCCAGATCAAGGCGCTGTTGCGTGGCGCAAAGCGGTATGAGATGCCGGTCGACGTTCTGCGCATCGCGGACCTCGAGATCGATCGGGACCGTTTCGAAGTGCGCAAGCAGCGAGAAGAGGACGCCATCCGGCTGGCCCGCAAGGAGTTCGAACTGCTGTACTTCTTTGCCTCCCGACCGGGCCGCGTTTTCTCGCGGCAGGACCTGCTCGATCAGGTCTGGGGACACGATGTGTACGTGGTGGATCGAACGGTGGATGTCCACGTGCGCAAGATCAGGGAGAAGATCGGCGAGCACTATATTGAAACCGTGAAAGGCGTCGGATACCGGTTCACGGACAAGTACGCCTGACCACGCTCGATGGGGCCGTGTTCGACGATGCCCCTGCTCTTCTCCGACCCTTTCCCCCACCATGTCCGATTCCCAGCCGGCACCCGATATCGGCAAGCTGCTCGAAGCGACGCCATCTCCCCTCGGGCATCGTCTGGCGCTGAAGATCGGACTGTCGGCCGGTGGCGGCATGCTCCTGGTATCCCTGTTCCTGACCCTGTTCTGGGATGCCTGGACCGTCTGGATTTCGGTGGTCGCCGTTCTCGGAAGTTTCGTGGGCGCCTACGTGGCCACCTTCCACCATGCCTCGGCCCGACTTGAACTGGCCCGTCGCATTCTGAAGAACATCCGCAAGTACGATTTTGAAGCGCTGGATCTGGCGCAGGTCGAGCGGGGCGACGAACTCAACGACATCATCCGCCAGGTATACCGGACCGGTCGCGTACTGGAACGCGAGTTCTCTGAACTCAAGAAAATGGAAACCTACCGTCGCGACTTCCTGGGCAACATTTCCCACGAACTCAAGACACCCATCTTCTCCATCCGCGGATTCGCGGAAACCCTGAAGGACGGCGCACTCGAAGACCCCGCCGTCAACCAGTCGTTCGTGGAGAAGATCATCCGCAATGCGGACCGGCTCAGCAACCTGGCCAAGGACCTTTCCGAGATTGCCCGCCTGGAAACGGGGCAGTTGGAAATGAACAAGTCGGCCTTCAACATGAAGCGCCTGGTCAATGACGTGGTCGAGTCCGTGGAGCCGCAGGCCCGGGAACGCGCCATTTCCATCAAGACATCGTTCGAAAGCAAGCTGCCCCCGGTCTACGGCGATCCTTCCCAGATCCGGCAAGTCGTGGTCAATCTGGTGGACAACGCCATCAAGTACTCGAACGAAGAAGGCACCGTCTCCATCCGTCTGCGCAGCCGCCGCAAGCGGGAATGCGTGGAGTTTTCCGTTCGGGACCAGGGTGTCGGTGTGGCCAAGGAAGACCTGGCGCGCCTGACGGAACGCTTCTTCAGGGTGGACAAGAGCCGCTCCCGTTCAGCCGGTGGGACAGGACTTGGGTTGTCCATCGTCAAACACATCCTGGCCGCCCACAGCCAGGAACTGTCCGTGTCCAGTTCCCTTGGCAAAGGGTCCACGTTCAGTTTCATGCTGGATGTGGCCCGCGTGGACGAAGAACACACCTACGATTGAAGCCCCGACGACACCCCGAACCGCACGCGCACCCATGAGACAAGCCTACCATCTGACCCGGCCGCAGAAGCTGTTCGTCGTCTGCACGGCCATTTTCCTGACGGCACTCGTCGTGGCCGAGGCCACGGCCAGCAAGTTCTTCACTGCCTTCTCGCTGCCGTTCACCATCACCATCCTGGGTGTGGAGTTCAATGAGGTGGTCATGACGGCGGGTGTGCTGGCTTTTCCGATCACCTTCATCATCACGGACCTTCTCAACGAGTATTTCGGCAAGCCGGGGATCCGGTTCGTGACCTGGATCGGGATGACAATGATCATCTTCGAGTTCGGACTGCTCCAGCTGGCCATGGGCGTACCGACCTCTTCCATTTCCCCGGTACCCGGAGAGGCCTTCGATGCCGTCTTCGGCGCCACGGGCCGGGTCATCATCGGAAGCCTCGTAGCCTACACGCTGGGTCAGTTGGCGGACATCACCCTCTTCCACTGGCTGCGCGGCCTCACGAAAGGCAAGCATCTCTGGCTGCGCGCCACGGGATCGACCTTCGGATCCCAGTTCATCGACACGTTCGTCGTGCTCACGGTGGCCTTTTTCGGGCAGCTCTCCTTCGGCGAAATCATCGCCATCACGCTCTTCAACTATTCCTACAAGTTCATCATCGCCATCGTCATCACGCCGGTCATCTATGGTGCCCACTGGGTCATGGACCGATACCTGGGCGATGAACTGGCCGAGGAACTGATCCATGCCGCCGAAGAGGGCCATCCGCTGCAACCCATCGGCACGGCATCAGGTCATGCAGAATGACCCGCCGGAACGCAGTTTCCGAGGCGTGAGATTGTTACTTTTGGGGCTTCCGTTCCACCGGATCCAAACCGACGTTTGTGGAATGACGCCGCGCCGGGATGCGTCAAATTCCGGTCCGTCCATTCATCACTTCCTGCCGCCGCCGAACTTCATGGCATCTGCCCCATCGCGCCTCATGCGAACCGTTCTCCTCATTGCAGTCTCACTTTGGCTGCTCCCGGAAACGGCACTGGCCCAGCCCGTAACACAACCCTTCACGTTCAGCATCTCTGCCCACGACCTGCCAGCCATTGAACACGGCTCGGCCGACTGGGGAGATTTCGATGCCGATGGGGACCTCGACCTGCTTCTTTCCGGTGCTTCGGCCGGGGCGGTCAGCACGCAGCTCTTCGTGAACAACGGCACGCAAGACGGCATCCATCGCTTCAGCGCCCTTTCCGGCCCGCTTCATCAGGTGCTCTACTCCTCGTCTTCCTTCGCAGACGTGGACGGCGACGGGGATCTGGATGTGCTGGTTTCCGGGTCGACCACGGCCGACTGGCCGTATGCGGCGTCGACCCGTCTGTACCGGCTTTCGACGGACGGCACCATGACCTACCTCGAGAACCATGGTCTTCCGGACCTGCACTCGTCTTCCTCTGCATGGGCTGACATGGACGGCGATGGCGATCTGGACGTCGTCATGACTGGCGTCACCTCGGGGGATGTGCTGACGTCGGTGATCGGATACAACAACGGGAACGGCACCTTCGATGCCCATACCGATATCCTGACCGGAATCGGTTACGGGGATGTGGCCCTGGGAGACATTGACGGGGACCTGGACGTGGATATCGTCCTCTCGGGCGCTTCCGCTGACGGATTCGTGACGCAGGTTCTGCGTAACGATGGCGGTTCATTCTCTGCCGTCGACGGCAACTTCCCTGCCGTGGCTTTCTCCTCGGTTGACCTTGGCGACTATGACGGCGATGGCGATTTGGACCTGGTGGTTTCAGGCGGCAGCGTTTCAGAACTGATCTTCGAGGGTCAATTGCAGGTCTGGGACAACATCGGGGGATCCTTCGCTCCCTCGGCCCACGCGCTTCCCGGTGTCCTGACCGGCGAGGTGACCTGGGGTGACTACGATCACGACGGCGACCTCGACCTGCTCGTGTATGGAGCAGAAGCGGCCATCGGACGCCGTTCCGCCTACATGTACCGCAACGACGCAGGAGACGGATTCAATGCCGCCACCCTGCTCGTCGGCGCCGTCTTTTCTGACGCTTCCTTCGGTGACTTCGATGGCGATGGTGATCTCGACCTTGTAGCGACCGGCACTTCCAGCCTCGGCCCCTCGTTCACCAACATCTACGAGAACAAGCGCCAGGTCATTCCCGAGCTTCCCGGTGCACCGGCAGCCCTGGTAGCCAGTGTGGACGACCGGCAGGCCCTCCTGTCCTGGCAGTCGCCCACGCCGCTTGTGGACGGTTTCCTGCAGACGACCTTCAACGTGCGCATCGGCACACAACCGGGGGCTTCGGATGTGGTGTCCGCCATGGCCGATCCGGCCACGGGACGTCGCTGGACCAGCGGTCCCGGCAACGCGTCCGTCTCGGACGCCTACCTGGTCGACGGCCTCCCGGACGGCACCTATTTCTGGAGCGTCCAGGCCGTGAACAACGCGTTCCTCGCGTCTGAATTCGCCGCCGAAGGCTCGTTCACCGTCAAGGGCAGTCTGTCGACAGGTACCGAAGAGGAGTCCCTGCCCCAGCGATTTGCCGTCTACAGCAACTATCCCAACCCGTTTTCGGCCCGGACAACCATCAGATATGATCTTCCGGAGGCCGCTCCGGTCCGTCTTACGGTCTACAGTCTGCTCGGTCAGGAAGTGCACAGTGCATCGCTGGGTACACAGCCCGCCGGTCAGCATCAGATCGAATGGGATGGACGGGGATCGGGCTCGCAGCTCGGATCGGGTATCTACTTCTACGAGATCCGTGCGGCCAGTCAATCGGCAACCGGAACCATGACTCTGGTACGATGAGGATGAAGGGCGAACGGAAGGGTGCAGTGGACATGAAGGAAATGCGAGTCGGAATGGCCCTGGTGGCGTGTCTGCTCCTGGCAGTGCCGGCTTTCGGTCAGCGGCAGATTGCCGGCGTCATCGGCATGCCGCCGGTACGGTTCGGTGCCCTGGCCGCCGGGGACTATGATGGCGATGGCGACGAGGACGTCTTCCTGACGGGAGAATTGGCCAACGGAACCATCCATTCTGCGCTGTACCGGTTCGTGGAACGACGCGTTACCCCGTTGCCCAACAGCGCCCCGAAGATCGATGCCGTTTACCAGCGGGTGGACTTCCCGAAGCGCGATGTCAAGGGCGGATCGGTCGTCTGGCGCGACCTGAACAACGACGGCCAGATCGACATCCTGGTCACGGGTCTTGCCGTCGAGGAACAGACCACGACCACTACGACATTCCGTCCGGCCACGGACATCTACATCAACGGCGGGGGCACGTTCTTCGTCAATGGCACCTCCGGCCTGCCGGGCGTGCATCGCAGCAAGGCCGATGCCGCTGATTTCAACGGTGATGGCGTCATGGATGTCGTCCTTGGCGGCGAGACGGATTCCGGAATGGTCATGGGCGTATGGCTGGGAACGGGCGACGGTACATTCGTCCCGGGACCCACAACATTCGAACCCCTGGCCCTGTCCTCCCTCAACATTTCCGACATGGACCAGGACGGGGACCAGGACTTCATCGTGGGAGGATTCACCGCCTCCGGGCGTCCCACGATCCGCATGTTCATTAATGACGGGTCCGGCTCGTTCACGCAGGTCGATCCCGGATTCCCCGAGCTCTACTTTGCCAGCGCGGCCTTTGGCGACATCGATTTCGACAACGATGCGGACATCCTGGTCAGCGGCGGCAAATTGGCACCAACCATCCTGCGCGGTGAGACCTGGGTCTTCCGCAACCAGGGCAACAACCAGTTCGACGGCTTCTCGTCCAACCTGACGGGTCTCTTCGGAGGCGGAGCGCTCTTCCGCGACATGGATGGCGACCAGGATCTGGATTTCGTGACCTGGGGTCAGAGTGATCTCAGCGACCCGGAGGCCCAGTGGCTTCAGGTCTTCGAGAATATCGACCTGAACTTCCTGCGCATCTCCAACCTGCGCGGGGTGCTGTACGGCGCCCTGGACTGGTTCGATTCGGATGGAAACGGACGCCTGGATGTACTGATCACGGGCGAACAGGAAGGCGACCTCGTCATCACCCTGTACGAATTCTAGGAGCCGGACGAGCATCATCGGCAGGACTGCCGGCTGATCCGTTCAACCCGGGGCCTTCAGCAGTCTCAGGCAGTCTCTCCGACCGGTACCTTCGTCAGCCAACCGTGCGGATCGTTGCCCTGGTGTACGATGTCGAAGAATGCCGTCTGCATGCGCTCCGTGATCTCACCGCGACGACCGGAGCCGATGACATGGTGGTCGATGGAGCGCACCGGTGTTACCTCGGCAGCTGTACCCGTGAAGAATACTTCGTCGGCCACGTAAAGGGCCTCACGCGGAATCAGGCCCTCCACGATCTCCAGACCCATGTCCCGAGCCAGCGTTGCTATGCTCTGGCGCGTGATACCCGGCAGGATCGAGGTCGATACGGGCGCCGTGTACAGCTTGCCGTTCTTGACCACGAAGATGTTCTCTCCGGAGCCCTCGGCCACGTGGCCGCCGGTGCTCAGCATGATGCCTTCGGTGAAGCCGCTCAGGACGGCGTCCATCTTGACCAGACCGGCATTCAGGTAGTTGCCGCCAGCCTTGGCCATGGCCGGGAAAGTGTTGGGAGCCATGCGGTTCCAGGATGCGACGTGCACATCAACGCCCTGCTCCAGGGCCTCGGGACCGAGATAGGCGCCCCATTCCCACACGGCAATGATGGTGTGGACCGGATTCTTGTACGGGTTCACACCCATCGGGCCCATGGCCCGGTACGAAAGCGGACGGATATAGCACGCTTCGAGTCCCGAGCGGACGATCGTGTCGATGACGGCCTGCTCGAGTTCTTCCCGCGAGTAACCCAGATCCATGCGGTAGATGCGGGCTGAATCGATCTGGCGCTGCATGTGTTCGGGATGCCGGAAAATGGCAGAGCCTTTGTCCGTCTTGTAGCAACGAATGCCTTCAAAAACGGACGTGCCGTAATGCAGGGCATGCGTGAGGACGTGAACGTTTGCTTCGTCAAACGGCACGAACTCGCCGTTCATCCAGATATCAGCCTTGGTCATGTCTGAGCAGGAGTGGGTGGGGAAAGAACGCGAAAATCCGGCTGCAGCGGGGCGATTCCCGGTACGGGCGGACAGCAACCGGACTACGGGACATCCGGGCAGTAGGAATCTACCCCGCCCGGCCCCAAAAAGTTCGACAGTCGCCCGCGTAAATCCTGTCGGGACTTTCCTGTCAGTCAGAAGGCAGACGGTCGATCAGGCCAGTCGGCTCAGTCGGCAGGCGTGTTGCCTTTGCCCGGATAGGTGTATCCGATCAGGGACGTGATCTCCGGCGACAGGGTCCACTCGTGGGTGTACTGGTTGACCGAACCGAAGAAACCGAATCCGCCTTCCACGTTCGAGAATGTACCTGGCTGCACCAGGACTTCCTGGTCGAAGACGCCGTCCGGTGGACGCCAGGAATCACTGGTCATGGTAAGACGCATGCCGACGGACATCAGGAACGGTTCGGCATCGTCCGATACTCCGAGTTCCTTCGTGACATCTTCCTTGTCACCCGTCAGACGGATGAGCACCTCCCATTTGTCGTCCTGGACGAACTGGCCATACTGATCCGCCACGTTGCCATACGGAATGACGGCGTTCAGGAATGGCTGGCCGGGCGAGGCATTCAGGAACCGGTACCACACTTCCACCCGGAACGGTGGGAAGTCGATGTCCGTCCAGCGGATCTTCTGGAATACGGCCGCCACGGAAATGGTGGGATCGTCCAGTTCCACTCCCGTAACCAGCGGAATGCTCGTGCTGGCCTCAGCCCGCTTGCCGTCCTCGCGGACCACGCTCAGGTTGTAGGTCCAGCCCGGCACAGGACGGAACGGGGCGTGGAAAACATGCCCGGTGGAACCGTCCGGATACGTGACGACCGAGTCCTGCCAGGTGATGACCTGACCCGATTCCACTTCCAGCGTGGTCACGGTTGCGTCGATCTCGCCGGCTTCGAGCGCAGCAAAGTCCGTTCGCAGGGGAATGACACGGACAAACTGCTGATCGGAAGCCGTGTCGAGGTAACCGAACAGCGTGAAGTACCGGTCTTCCTCGACGAACGGGTTGACCTGATCCTCGCACCCCGTCCACATCGTGACTGCAGCAACAAGGGCCATCAGCAGGGACAGGGATTTCAAACGATGGCGCATCATGCTGGGAAAATGGAGGCGATCCATGGGTTGTGTCGGAGTATCCATCATTTGTACTCCAGTTTCAGGCCCACGGTGGGTATGAGGGGCAGCTGATCAACCCGACGCAGCGTGAAGAGGTCGAGATAGAACAGGTTGCGGCGATCGTACGCGTTGAGGAGTCCTGTCTGAATGGTCAGGAACGTGGTCGGACCTACGCGGAATTCCCGGTCCATGGAAAGATCCAGACGATGATACGTCGGGAGGCGTCCTGTGTACGGACGTCCGTAGAGTACCCGCTCTTCGCCCGGCACTTCGGTAACGGCAACGAGCGAATCGAGCAGCACGAAACGATCGAATCCGAGCGATTCATTGAATGGCAGGCCGGACCCGAACTGCCAGCGGGCAGACAGATTGAAACCTTTCACCGTGCCGTTGATCATCACGTTGAGCTGATCCTTCCGATCGTGCGGGGGCGCATAGGCCACGGCATCCTCGCCAGTCAGGAGCTGCAGGGCGCGTGCCGTCGTTTCGTATTCCACCTCCGATCGGCCCCAGCTGACGGTGGCCTGGAATTTGTCACTGCTTCCGACTTCCATGCGCAAGTCGAATCCGCGGGCTGTGCCGTCGGCGAGCTGTACGTTCGTCGTGAAGCGGGGGAAGGCCGTCCATTCAGGGACATTCAGGTTGGCCAGGTCCTTGTAGAACCCTTCCGCAGAAAGTCGCACCCAGTTTGCGGGCTCGATACGATACCCGGCAATCACGTGCTTGGCTTCCGGGATCGATCCGAAAGGCGCTGCGGTCCAGGCCGTGAAGATGTCCCCGGCGTCACGACGGTCGTTGAGACCCGTGATCTCCTGATGGTAGATCCCTCCGGCAGCCGAGATCCGGTGGATTCCGGTATTCCAGACAATGCGCAGACGCGGCTCCAGGAACGATTCTCCTTTCGAAGGGAAGGACTGCAGGCGGACGCCCGGCTGGATGTTCAGGCCCTCACGAGGCTTGAATTCCGGTTCGATGTAGGCCCCGACTTCTGTGATGAATTCCTTCTGCAGCTGCACGTTCTGAAACAATCCACCCAGGTTGGCATCCAGCTGGGAAGAGCTCAGGAAGATGCCCCAGTTGAAGTTGTTGTTGCCGACGTAGTGCGTGACGTTGGCCTGGAAGGCAAAAATGCTGGCTTCTGTTGAACGTTCGGCGTTACCCGGCGGGCCGAATTCGTTGGCCAGCTCGGAGTAGCTGGTGATGATCTCCGCAAAGACCGGCAGCGTGGCAGGCAGGAAGATGAATCGCGATCCGACCGCCAGGTTTTCCCAGTTCACCTCGTCCTGCGTGATGCCGTCCGCGTCTTCGTTCAGCGGGTTGATGCCGAGACGACCGTTGTCTGTCGTCCGGATGCCCGACAGGGACCACTGGGCACTCTTGCCGAGGTTGGCATGCAGTTTCAGGAAGGCATCGTCGAATTTGAACGGCAGGGGTTCATCAATCAGCTTGGCAGCCCCCTGCTCGATGACCGACTTGCGGTAGGATGCCAGGAAGGACACTTTGCCCGGCAGCAGCGGCCCCTCGATGCGGGCCGAACTGACAAATGGAGCAATGGTCACGGCACCGACAGCCCGACGTTTGTTGCCGGTACGTGCCGTGATATCGATGACCGACGAGAGTCGACCACCGAACTTGCCGCCGTAACCGCCGGCATAGACATCCGCCGTGTTGATGATGTCCGATGGGAAGGCCGAGAAGAACCCGACCACGTGGAACGGCTGGAAGATCTGCATGCCGTCCAGAAGGACGAGGTTCTGCGTGGGCTCCCCTCCACGGATGAAGAGCTGGCCACCCCGGTCCCCCTGGGATACCACACCAGGAAGGGCTGTCAGGTAGTTGACGAGGTCGGCTGAAATGTCCGGCGCCGGCACGAGGGAGATGTCCGCGGGACGCACCGTCTGCAAACCTGCCGTCACGTTGGCGGCACCGGCGGTTTCGCGGGCCCCCTCGACGACAACCTCGCCCAGCTCGGTTTCCTCGACGGCCATTTCGATGGTGACGGTCTGGATTTCTCCATCAACCACCGTCACTTCCTGCTCGAAATCCTGAAATCCGATGAAGGTGGCCCGGAGCGTGTACGTGCCCACCGGAACGCGGGAAATGGCATAGAAACCGTCCGTATCCGAGGCGTTTCCGAAAAGGTCGCCGGCAGCATTGGTAAGGATGACGTTCACGCCCGGAAGGGGCTGACCATCGGATGCGTCCGTCACGAAGCCACGAATGGTGCCTGTCTGGGCCTGAACCGGGACGGCGGCGACGAAGAGCAGAAGGAAGAGGAGGCGAACCGGTAGCGGGACGCGGAAGTGCGATTGCAAGGATACGGGGGTATGGATCACGGAAGCCGAAAAGGTACGGCGTGATGGATACAGAATGAAGGCGGTTTCAGGGCAAATCCTTGAACCTGCGCCCCCTGTTGACGCTTGCATCCGCCGCTTCATTCCACTCACTGCGCATTGATCCAGCCCATGGTTGAAACCGTCTGGTCGTCCAGTATCCATGTGTAGGAATAGCGCCCCACGGAGGCGAAGAAACCAAGTCCTCCGGTCACGTTGCGGGCTTCCACATCGGTCCACTCCGGGCTGGGCAAATCGAAAGAGAGCGTCACGCCCCGGAAGCGGACACCCACCTCGTCGATATCCCGTCTCAGCTGGTTCATCACCACGAAGCGATCGGACCCGTACGTAATGTCGAAGTTCAGGTCGGAAACGGGACCGTCGGCGAGCCGACCATACGAGACAGGGATGGGAACGGGGAGGGTGGCATCGATATCGACCACCGTATAGGTGACCCGTGCCTGCTCGGGAGCGCCGTTTACGCCCGACAGATACAGGGTCTGGGCAAGCGAGAACTCATCTCCCCCGATAGGACCGAACGCAATCTGGGGTTGCGGAGGAATGGTGGTCCGGGCCTGCGAAAGGACCGTTTCGCCTCGCAGCACGTCCACACGGTACGTGGTACCGGCCTGTGGCGTGAAGTCTGCTTCAAACAATGTTACCGGATTGCCCACGCCGTCCGTTGAGTCAAGGCGCGTCCAGGTCTGGAACGTGCCACTACCCTCGGCAATGCTCCGGACCGTGATGCTATCAAGGCCACCGGGCTGCTCGAGGATGGTGGACCGGAGGGCTTCAAGACGCACCATCTGTCTGTCGGTGCGCATGTCGAGCAGTCCGTAAATGGCCACCGACTCGGGCCGATCACTCGATACCGGCTCGACGACATTGTCGCATCCGGCCAGGACGAGGAGTACCAGGAAAAAGGATATGAGGGGGCGGCGCAGGATCATCGCATGTCCACCCTGATTCCCAGCGAAGGCACGAGCGGCAACTGGTCAACCCGGCTGCCGGTGAAAATGTTGTACTCGAAGATGTTGGCGCGGTCGTAGACATTGATGACACCCGCCTGGAAGGTCATGTCGGCCTGCGACAGCAGCATCCGGTATTCGACCGTCACGTCCAGACGATGATAGGTGGGCATGCGTCCACCGTAGGGTCGGGCCCTTGAAACCAGCGTCGACCCCTCGTCCAGCAGGAAGTCCGTGTCGCCCGGCAAATCGATCTCTACACCCGTAAAATACCCATTGACCTGCGTGAACGGGAGTCCCGAACCGAATTGCCACCGGGACCCGATGGCCCAGGGTCCCGCTGTGACCCGCATCGTGGCACCAATCTGGTGGCGACGGTCGTGGGGCGGGTTGAACTCCAACCGGGGCAGGAGGACGGACTGCCCCGTGCCTGCCAGGAAAATGGCACGGGACCGCTGCACGGGTCGCACATAATCCACCTTGGAATGTCCATAGGTGGCCGAGAAGTACACGTGCCGGGACGTGACCTCGGCTTTGAGGTCCACTCCTTCTGCCCGACCATTGACCTGGGAAAACTCGGCCAACACACCCACCTCGTCGGCAAATACGGGGAAGGAAAGATCCGAAAGTTCTTTCCGGTACCCTTCCACCGACAACTCCAGCCAGTTCCACGGTCGCATCTGCCATCCGGCGATATAGTGCACAGCCGTGGGCACGGGCGTTCCACGGGGAGAGGCCGTCCAGACCGTGAACACATCCGAGACGTCCTGCTCGTTGTTGAGCCCCACGATCTGCTGATGATACCGGCCCCAGGCCAGGCTCAGTCGATGCCGACTGCCCGATCCACCCGGCAGGAACAGGAGCCTGGCACGGGGTGCCAGCGTCCGGCGCAAGCCGCGGGAAAAGGCTTCGATCCGGAATCCCGGCTCCAGCTGGAGGTATTCACTGGCCACGATCCGTCCCTCGAAGAAGGCACCCCCGCTGCTGACCCCGCTGCTGACTTCGCTGCGTCCCCGACCAAAACTGAAATCGAAGAAATTGGTGTTGCCGTAGATACCGAAGTTGATCTGGTTGAGCCCTAGCAGATACGTGAACCCGATATTGAGGGCCAGCTCGGAGACATCGGCCTGCCGCACCTCGTCCGCCGTCTGGCGGTAACGACTCTCCAGCGAGGAGTAGTAGATCGAAAATTCCGACATGACCGCTGCATCCTCAGGGATGTAGATGTAGCGGCCTCCGTAGGCCTCGTTCTTCCACGTGGATCGCCGAACGTCCTCGGGACCGTTGGCATCGTCGCCACTGCTCAGGTTGCCCGTATCCGATGTGCGCAGCGCTGTGAGCGTCACACTGGACGTCTGATTCAGGAAGGCGTGGAATTTGGCAAACCGGTCACCGAACCGGAATGGGAGTTCTTCACCGAGGACTTCCGGTGCGATGCGGTCGATGATGGATTCCCGCGCCGAGAGAATGAGCGAGGCTTCGTTCTTGCGAATCGGCAGTTCCATCCGGATTCCGCTCACGAACGGTGCAACGGAGGCCGATCCCGTCACGCGTTCCTTGTTGCCGTTGCGGGTCCGGATGTCGATGACCGAGGAAATGCGGCCCCCGTAGCGGGCATTGAATCCACCGGCGTAGACGTCGGTTGTGGCAATGATGTCAGCCGGAAACGCGCTGTAGAATCCGACCACATGGAAAGGCTGGAAAATGCGCATCCCGTCCAGGAGTACCAGGTTCTGGGTCGGCGTTCCACCCCGCACGAAAAGCTGACCGCCCCGGTCTCCGGTAGCCACCACGCCGGGCAGGGTGAGGAGATACCCGGCCAGATCATAGGTCACGTCAGGCATGGGCACGCGGGCCAGATCGGAAGGCCGGATGGTTTCCAGCCCGGCAGCATACCGGTCCTGATCGCCGCGCTGGGACTCGACCACGACTTCCTGCAGGAAGGTCCGGTTCGGCGAGAGCAGCACCTCGAGGGTCCCGTCGAACGGAATGTCCACGGTGTCCCGGCGCACATCATACCCTACGAACGAAGACTCCAGCACATAACGCCCTGCAGAAAGCCGGGGAAACCGGAATGCACCGCTGCCATCGCTGATCTGACCTGACAGTCGGGCACCGTCCTGCATGATCAGTATCGTGGCACCCGGCAGGCCAATCCGGGTTTCGGCATCCAGCACCCGTCCCGAGAGGGACTGTGCCTGTGCGCTGCCCGTCAGAACAGTGGCTGCGAGGAGCAAGGCGGCGAGCCACCGGGTATGGATCGGACGGGAGGTCAATGCGATGATGGGGTGGGAGTCCGGGTGGGAGCGTTCCTGTACGCCAACAGGCCCTGCAAGGATCTTCGACGCAGACAGCAGCGGGTACTTTCAACGGGCTGGGGCCATTTCAGTGAACCGGGGTGACTGGTTTTCATGAACCGAGAACACTGGCCGTCGGGACGGGTAAATGCAATGCAGTCCCACGCCGGGACTGTGCACTTCTTCCGTTCCGCAGCCCGCCCTTCCGTTCCATGAAAAAGCGAGCCCGTTTCTACCTGCTGCTCATTATTGGATTGTTTCTGGTATTCGTTTTCATCGATTCCCTGGGCACGTTCGACAACCGGCCGTATTTCGAAGTACCGCATGGAAGCCACACGCACTATGTGCCGAAAGACTGCGATCCCCCGTTGTCACCGGGCGATTCCCCGACGCGCGAACCGGGCCCGGGCGAACGCATAACCTGCGACGGTCAAATCGTTCCGACGGGCAGCCCCTGAGCCAGCGTCACGCGTCGTCTGCCAGACCGAGTATGGCTTCCCGCTCCAAGCGCATGGTTTCCCATTCGGTGAGCGTGGAGGCACCCAATTTCTCGTAGAACGCGATGGCTGGTTCATTCCAGTCCAGCACGTTCCATTCGAAACGCTGACAGCCCCGATCGCGAGCGATGGATGCCAGCCGCTTGAACAAAGCGAATCCGACCCCTCGCCCCCGATATTCGGGTTCCACGAACAGATCTTCCAGGAACAGACCGAAATTGGTCAGGAAGGTCGAATAGTTGTGAAAGAAGAGGGCAAATCCGATGCACTTTTCCGTGCCCTCCTCCTCGGCGACCAGCGCTTCGATACGCGGTGATGCATCCTCGCGCAATTGAGCGGCCAACACCGATTCATCAGGGTGTGACTGATGCGACAATCGCTCGTAATCGGCCAGCCCGTTGATGAGGCGGACCAGATCGGGCGCATCGTCGGGCCGTGCGGCCCGAATGGAGTAGGACATGGGAGTAAGGAGGGGATGGGAGAGGAGCGTGGAAGCGGGTTCAGCGCGAACGCACGACGACCAATTGTTCGTCCACATGATGGCCGTTGCGAACGCGAAGAAGATAGCGGCCGGCAGCCGGCGTTGGAATAATGACCATCTGTTCTCCTCCGTTCAGGACCACATCGGCGTGCCACCACCGCTTTCCGGTTACATCATGGAGTGATACGTTCGCGCTTTGGCCCGTGCTTCCGGTTGACGTGATACGGGCGCGAATGTCGCCGTGGGCCGGATGGGGCGCCACCTCCACGATCAACGGATCCCGTTCCGGGAGCATCTTTTCGGTGTCCGACACGATGGAGGTTTCCCCACGCAGAATCCATCGCTCCGGATCGAGATGGACGGCCAGCGGCCTCGCCGGAAGCGCCACATCAACCGTTTCTTCGCGCTCGTCGATATCCACCAGCACCTGGTAGATGACCTCTCCGGTATCCACCCATATGGGAAGACGCACTTCGAAGGTCTCGACATTGGAAGCGATGCTTTCCTGCACCTGATTGACATGGAGCCGGACGGTGAAGGTGCCATCGCCCGAGACATCTTGCCACCCCAGACTGAACTTTGGCTCGCCTGTACCCTCGAACACCCACTGGTTGAAGAAAACGGACCAGTCCTGACCGGTGATTGATTCCACCGTTTCCTGGAATTGGCGGGTGGAAGCCGTTCCGTACTGCACATCAGGGCGTGCAGCCCAGCCCCGCAGTACCTCCCTGAAGAGGGTGTCACCAATCCGCGAGCGGATCATGCGCAGCACCATCCATCCCTTGGCGTAGACCCGACCGTGGGCAAACATGTCGAGCGCGTTGGTCGTGTCGGACAACACGAGCGTCCCACGGGCTGTCCGGGCCCGCTCGTAGTAGATGTCGAAAAGCACGTCGCGAACGGCGAGGAACGCTGGATCGGCCTCGAAGGTCAGCATTTCACCCAGCGTCGCAAACCCTTCGTTGAGCCACAGGTCCTGCCACGAAGCCGGGGTCACGGCATCCCCGAACCACTGATGGGCCAGTTCGTGGGCGATGAGCTCAATGCCGATGTTGCCCATGCTGCTGAGCGTCTGATGCTCCATGCCGCCCCGGAAGGTGACATGGGCGTTGCCATATTTCTCATCCGCAAAGGGGTATGCTCCGAACCAGTGCTCCTGGATGGCCATCGCGTGTCCCGTCAGGCGCCAACCGCTCGTCGGTCCGACGCCTTCCACGGCAGGGCTGTCCTTGTAGGCATACTGTTCGATGGGTACATGCGCGGTGCCGAACTCGGCCACCAGATCCGGGGGGCGGATGTACGTCTGCACCACCCGGTCGTAGTCGCCGGCCGCAACCGAAACCAGATAGGTGGCAATCGGGTGCCGATGCAGCCAATCGAAGGTCACGGTGCCATTGCCCGCCGGCTGTTCGCTCTGCAGGACACCGTTCGACGCCGCTGTCATGTCATCGGGGACGGTGATGGTGACCCGAACCGAATCGGCCTTGTCCGCAGGATGGTCTTCGGTCGGCCACCATTCGAGGGACCCGTACGGCTCCGAAAGGGTCCAGATGTAGGGATCCCCGCCGTTGCGACGCCCGGATTGGTATCCTCCCCGGGCGCCATCCCAGGCCGGGTTGCCCTGGTAGACAATGTCCACGGTCACGAGGTCGCCCGCCGCCAGCGGCGTATCCGGCACGATGAACAACTTGTCGGCTGAATTGAGGCTGCCCCGCACGAACGGCACGCTGCGACCATCCCTGCCCAGGACAGAGATGACTTCCATCGAGGCTGCCAGGTCCAGATCAAGGGTGTCCAGAGAGGCCACGGCCTGTCCCTGCACACGGACACGACCAATCAACTCAGGGTCGCGATCGATGTCCAGATTCAGGCTCAGGTGGTAATAGTGGACGTCGAGGGCATCCTGCCGGCGGCGAGCCGAGGCACTGATCGCACGGTCCCCGGATGCAGCATGCAACCGTGGAGGATGCGGCATCGTGCCCAGCGCCCGCTCGTCCACCAGTCCGGGGGCTGCGACCACGCGGGCTGCGCGTTCCGCCGGGATGGGAGAAAGGACGCCGACGTCCAGGACTTTCTGCTGGCCGAGCACCTCCGGAGGCGCGGCGGCCCAGAGGACAATCACCCCCATCGCCGAGGCCAGTATCTGCGGAAGGAGCCGGCGAAAGCCCGGAGAACGATGTACGGGAGGATGCGGCATGATGGGCCCTGCTGATGGTATTTGGCACTCCGCGCCGTGGGAACGGTTCCGCAGGTGCAGCGGCAGGAGCGGCCTGACGGGCAGGTGGATGAATCCCCGAAAGGATTCTTCCGTTGAGCATATCTGCCACCCGACCCGACACTGACTGGAGCCCCGCCATGACCTCTGCATTATTCTCGCGCTGTACCGCCGCGATGTTCGCTTTCCTGTTCCTGTTTTCCGCAGGGACCGTTTCTGCCCGACAAACCACTGCGTTCGTGGGTGTGTCGGTACTTCCCATGGACTCCGAACGGGTGCTCGAAGACCAGACAGTTTTGGTGGAAGGCGACCGGATTGTCGCCGTGGGCCCCTCGGGCGAAGTCCGTGTACCTGACGAGGCCACCGTCATACAGGGTGAAGGCCGCTACCTGATGCCGGGTCTGGCTGAGATGCACGGTCACATACCGCCGCCCTCCCAGTCCGCAGCCGTCATTGAGGAAACGCTCTTCCTGTATGCCGCAAGCGGCATCACGACCGTGCGCGGCATGCTGGGCTATCCCGGACAACTGGCCCTGAAGGAGCGGGCGAATGCGGGTGCCCTGTGGTCCCCTTCGCTGTATCTGGCCGGACCGAGCTTCAATGGCAGTACGGTATCATCCCCCGAACAGGCCGCAGCCAGGGTCCGCGAACAGGTCGACGCCGGATGGGACCTCCTGAAGATCCATCCCGGGCTTTCCAGGGCGCAGTACGACGCCATGGCTGACACCGCCCACGAACTGGGGATCACCTTTGGCGGACACGTTCCTGCCGCCGTGGGCGTGGATCACGCGCTGGACAAGGGACAGGAAACCTTTGACCACGTCGACGGCTATGTCGAGGCGCTCGGCGGGGGCACTCGGTCCATCAACATGATGGAACTCAATCGACTGGTCAACAAGACCGTGGCGGGAGGCGCCTGGGTCGTGCCCACCATGGCGCTGTGGGAAACCCTGTTCGTGGCTGTCCCGCTCGAAGAGCTGCAGTCCTACGACGAATTGAAGTATGTCTCGCAAGCCGCCGTCGACTCATGGTCCAACCAGTACCGTTCGCGCGCCGCATCGGGGCAGTACGCCAACGGAGCGGCTGTCATTGCGGCGCGCATGCAGGTCCTGTCGGCGCTCCACAAGGGAGGTGCCCGCATCCTGATGGGAACGGATGCGCCCCAGCAGTTCTCCGTACCCGGCTTCTCGCTGCACCGCGAACTCGCCGTCATGGCCGATGCCGGCATGACGCCCTACGAGATCATCGTGACCGGTACCCGCAACGTCGGCGACTACTTCGCCCACAAGGATGTGTTCGGCCTGGTCGCCGAAGGGCACCGGGCGGACCTGTTGCTGGTCAACCGGAATCCTTTCGAGCACGTCGGCCACCTGTCAGACCACGCAGGTGTCATGATCCGGGGGCGGTGGCTTTCCCGGGATGCCATCGACACGCGTCTTGCGGAGATCGAAGCGCGGCATGCACGATAAAAACGGACAGGAACGAAAGCGACCGGCAGGTCATCCGGAAGGTCGGTACCCGTTTTACCGCTCGTCCTGCAGGATCTCATTGAATTCCGTCGTGCCGTCCTGCAGCATCCGGCGAACGTAGGGATGGCACCGGCGACAGTTGACTCCGAATTCCCGAACGGCCTGCAGGGCTTCAAGGGTATCCACGCCATGGGCAGCAGCATCCTCCTTGAGGTCTGAAAACAGCACGCGGCTGCAGATGCAACGGTTGATGCGGATGGGTCGCATGACGCGAAGGGGGGCAAGGGTTCGGGAAGGGCGATCGCTAACGCCGCTGGTCGCGGCTTGTGCCGCGGGTTGCATGGTTGCGTCCCGATGCTGCTGCCGTTACCCTCGCTTCGTTTCCCGCGTCAAGAACATCGGGGACGCGCCGTTCGTTTGCTCCCTCATCCTGCCCCGCCTCCGGCCGCGGTTGTCTACCTGCTTCTTCCACGCATCCATCTTTCATGCCCGTGCGCTCGTCCGCAATACTCCTAGTCACGCTGCTCCTGCTGACCTTCGTTTCCCGGGATTCGCTCGGTCAACACACCGACACGCTCCGGGTGAATCTGGAGGGTGCCCTGATGCGCTCGCTCGAAGCCAGCCCTGAAGTGGATGCCTCCGAAGCCAAGCGGGCCTATGCCGAAGCGCGTCTGTCCCTGGCGCGGGCGTCACGGTTTCTGACCGAGTTTTCCGCCACCACGGCGCATGCTTTTGCCCCGGCCATCGATAATCCGAACGACACGCCCCGCGACCGGCTCTACCTTGATCCGGATGTACGCAATGACTGGGACGACCTGTCGCCCTTCAATCGCATCGAATTCGAAGCCGTCCAGCCGCTCTGGACGTGGGGGCAGCTGGGCTCCTCAATCGATGCGGCCCGCGCCGGTGTGGACGTGGATGCTGCCGGTGTGCGGATGACGCAGAACGATGTGCTCGAACGCACGGCCGAGTTGTACTACAGCCTGCAGCTGGCCGATGCGCTGGGACGCTTGACCCGGGAGGCCGGGGACATCGTCGACCAGGCCAAACGCGAAATCGATCGCCTTCTGGAAGAAGGTGCATCCGATGTGGACTACGCCGACCTTTTCCAGGTCGAGATCACGGAGCAGGAGTTCCTTCAGCGGGTCATCGAGGTGGAGGAAAGCCGCAAACTGGCACGGGCCGCACTGGCCCGGCAACTGTTCCTGCCCGAAGGACAGACCGTCGAAGCCGAAGCCCATATCCTGGACCCGATCCAGATCGATCTGAAATCCCTGGAAGACTGGCAGGCATTGGCCGTGTCGGACCGACCCGAGTTGTCGGGTGTGAAGGCGGGCGTACGGGCCCGCGAGGCCCTAGTCGAGGTGGCCCGTTCCGACTACTACCCCAAGTTGTTTCTGGGGCTTTCCGGAAAGTGGGCCTACGCAGCCGGCCGGGAGCGGCAGCGCAATCCGTACGTCAGCGATCCGTTCCTGTCCCGCGGCGTGCAGGCCGGCCTGGCGCTGCGTCAGAACCTGAACTTCACCCAGACGCGGGCCAAAGTCAGACAGGCCGAAGCGGAACATGCCGAAGTACGCAGTCAGGAGGTAGGCCTTCGACAGTTGGTGCTGTTCGAAGTGGAAGAGGCCTATCGTCGCGTATTGATTGCACAGGCGGCGGTGTCGGCGCGGGAAGAGGCACTGCTCATATCCAAACGCTGGCTGCGTGATGAACAGATCAACTTCGACCTGGACCTGGGGGACACCGAAAACCTGGTTCGGGCCGTGCGGGACAACCTGAGCCTGCAGGCGGAGCGCGAGCAAGCGGTATTCGACTACAACCGCGCCGTAGTCCGGCTGTTGAAGAAAACGGGGCAGCTCCCGGTTGCCATGCAGAATGGCATGCTCCTTGGACTATGACAGGGTAGAAACCACCAAAAACACATCAGAGGGTCCTCAAGCCCCCACGTACTGACCATGATGTCCACCCGACTGTACACATTTGCCGCCCTGCTGACGCTTCTTTTCGTCACTGCCATCGCCCCTTCGGCCGTGGCCCGTCAGGCGGCCGAGAATGATGCCATCCGTTCCATGCTCGAAGAACGTGAGGCCGAGATCAAGACCATACTCGGGCAGGACAAGGAATTGAGTGACGCCCAGATGGACGCCCTGCGGACGGCCGTCAATGACATGTTCGACTTTGGCGCCATGGGACGTGCCGCCCTGGGACGGCACTGGGACGAACTCTCCGCCGACCGCCAGCAGGAGTTCGTCGATGTGTTTGCCGAGATCGTCCGGTATCAGAGCCTGGGCGACGTGGACATCTACCGCGCCGATGTGACCTACGAAGACATCACCGTTTCGGGAAACGAGGCACGGGTGGTCACGACGACGGTCTACAAGGATGTTCCGACCATCGTGGAGTACAAACTCCAGCGGGCCGATGACACCTGGCTGGCTACGGATGTCGTGCTCGACGAGGTCAGCACGGTCGAAGGGTACAGCCGCTCTTTCCAGTCCTACATCCGCAAGCGTGGGTTCGATGCGCTCATGGACAACCTGAACAAGCGCCTCGAACAGAACCGTTCCGAGTCCTGATCCGGAAACGCTGGGAGGACGAACAATCGGGATCAGCCTGCGTTCGCATGCGATCAAGGATTCCTGTTGTTCAACGCGGTCTCGCCACGTGGAAGGCTACGTACTCCACACGTACGGATCAGAAAAGTATCTGCGCCACGCCGTTGCTTCGGTCCTGACGCTCAGGCGTCATGATGCCCGGCGACCGGTGGCGCTGTACGCGGACCGCTCCCAGATTGCGCGATTGAAGGAACTCGGTTTGGATGCCCTGTTTGCCGTCCTCGAGGAACTGCCCGAGTCGCACCAGTCCATTGTGGGCTTCAAGCATCATCTGGACACGTTCCGGCCCTTCGATCGCAACCTGTACGTGGACTCGGACATCGTCTGGTGCCGCGATCCTGATCCGTTGTGGGCACGACTGGCCGGTTATTCCTTTACCGCCACCGGTCTGCACAAGGCCGATTTCTGGTTTGGCGGCCCCAAAGGTCTCGGCATCCTTGTGGACCGGCTCTTCGACCGCCGGCGCCGGACCATGCGCCGTTTCGGGCTGACCTACCTGCCGCGCGTCCAGGCCGGCATGATCTATGGCGCAAGCGAACAGGCCGTGTCCGAGGTCATGACCGCGGCCCGCGACTTCCTGGCCCGTCGCCACGAAACGCACTTCAGGAGCCGTCTGGATGAGGGCCGTTCGGAAGAGAGCTGTGAGTGGAGCCTGGCCATGGCCATGAGTTATCTCAATCTCCCCGTATTTGACTGGTTCCAGGGGCAGGACAGTCCGCAGCTCGACTTCATCGAAGGGTTCGTGGACCACGATGCGGACTTCCACACGGTCCGTTGCCGTCACTATGCCGACGATTTCGTGCATGGACTGCGCGGCCTGCCGTTCGATGGGATCCGGGACGGTCTGGTGCGCCTCTTTGCCCGTCTGCCGGGCCGCGGCGACTTCATGTGGGTCACTCCCTATGCCCTCCACTTCGGCTGGATGCATCACAAGGAACCGTTCTACGATCTGGCCGATCGACTTTGGGACCGGGAAATCAGCCGCATCAGTGCCGGAGGGGATGGCGAAGGCGCGGACGTGGACGTTTCCGTGGGCGCGCGCTGACACCAGTCTGGGCGTCACGCCCAATGCAACAGGTTCCAGGCGAAACGGACCTGATCCCAGTTGAGCAGGCTCCAACCGAACACCCCGAGTACGCTCAGGACGAGCGGGTGGATGATCCACACCATTCCAGCCGCCAACGGAGGAACGCCCGTGATCTTGTACAGATCGAACGATGTTCTGATCGTGGCCCAGAATGCGGTTCCCAGCCAGAAAATGCTGAGCCAGAGGATTGACCACAATGGAATGCCGGCCGTGGCCTGCAGGGTCATGGTGATGGGCAAGAGCAGCAGCACCTGCCATCGGGGCCATGAGGCCAGCATGAGTGCCTGACTCGGCAGCAGACGCGCGCGTCTGCCGGTGATGGCCATCCAGAATCCCATCCAGACCGAGGTGGACAGGAGCGTTGTGCTTCCGATGAGGACCGTCAGCACGAACGGCACATTGATGATGGCCGTCAGCGAGGTCTGCGTGCCCTCGCTCAGGAGCCGGTACCAGTGTATGCTCAGCGTCAGATCCTTGAGGCCCGTGAATACGAAGGAGCCGATCAGACCGATCGAAAGGCCCGTGACCGTAAGGATGGCGGTCGATGTCAGCGGAAGGACCTCGCGGGCCTCACGGACGGCATTGCGGAAGAATCCGTGCGCGAAGAAATACCGGGGAATCATGGTCCGGAAGCGGGGACTGCCGGCGTACATCAGGGCCGTCAAGGTGACCATGAGCCAGCCCAGCACGGAAAACCAGGGACGTGCCGGATCCAGGGGCTCCCCTTCGTCGAAGGCAAAGGTGTCCTGGAAACCACGCAGGATGCCCCGGACGACCTGAAGTGCAGGACGGGGGTCGGAATCAAGCGTGTACAACCCGTAGTCCCGCCCCCACGGATCAGCCAGTACGGACGGATCAGCCGTTTGGTCGCGCCACCGATGCACGAATACGTGGGACAGATCGGAGCGGCGCACCCGGTTGAGGGCCGATTCCATGTAGCGTGCCTGCGCCGCAGGACTGCCTTCGACGGCCCATCCCTCCGCCTCGGGTCGCGTGACGGCCGCGCCAAGTCCGGTCAAGCCGAATTCCGCGGGGCCGGGATCCACGGTGCCTTCCATGAGGCCATCCAGGACGGAGGAATCGCCGAACGGCGTGAGGACATCGACCAGGATGAAATCGACCGCCTCGCTGCAACGATCCCCCTCAAGGAAAGGCGAGGTGTAGTAGGCTTTGCGACCTGTCGCCTGAATGCGCTCGGCCACGTTCCGGATGGCGTCGCATCCGCCGATCGAGCGGGTATCCGACATGCGGGTGATTCCGATGGGACCTGCCGAGGTATGGCCCCGACCGGCTTCCAGAACGAGCGACAGGACCGAATCGGCCTCTGCGAGTTCCTCGCGCAGCCCACGCGCGGAAAGCTGGGTGAAGGGGAGCTCCATGTACAGGGTCAGGCCCAGGGTGTCGGCCAGGGTGTAGAATTCCCTGTCGAAAACGGGCGGCATGCGGACGGCGGAAAAGCCCACTTCTGCCATCTCCACCAGATCACTGGCCGCATCCCGGAAGTCACCCGGTGCTACCCAGTCCACACCGATGACCGGACCCTCGTGCTCCTGCGCGATCGCCGGGAATGCGAGCAGCCATCCCAGCAGCAGGATCATGATATGGGGACAGGGAAGTCTCACGTTCTGGGTGCCGGGTGGCGAGTCGGGAATGGGCAATCGAAGGCCTGCAAAATAGGCCATCCATGCTTGCCGGAGGACCCCGGCGCGTGCTCGCATGCGTCCAGATTGCCGAGCGCCAGCGCTGCGCGCGGAATAGGGACAAAAAAATGGCGCGGGCCCCCTCGAAAGGGGGCCCGCGCGCTCCATACCGAACCAACCACACCTGATACTCCTACAGCCCACAAGCATCAGGCTCGAACCGACCTTGCTCAGGGGTCGGTCACAGCACGAAGCCGTCTGTGGAGGGTTCGATCTCCATCGGGGCGCAGCCTGCCCATCTGCCTTCGGAGGAGCAGAGGGCGACGCGGCCCCGAATATGGGGTCCGGTCAGTCCATCATCTTGCGAAGGAAGGCCGGCACTTCGTTGTCGGACTCCGACTCCTCATCGCGGGAAATCTCATCCCGTTTGAGGAGACGGACGCGGGTCGGCGACTCTTTCGATTCGCCAGCACCGTCGCCCTCACCGGATCCGATGCTCAGGGTCGATCCACGCCGTTCGAACGCGGGTTTGTCCAGCGTCTTGAGGCCTTCCTCGCCTTTGTAAGGGATCGGATTCTGGGTGTAGGTCGGGGTGACATCCAGCTCTACCCGCGGCTTGCGCGGCGGCTTGGTGGCCGAGGCCTTGTCGAAACCCGTGGCAATGACCGTGATGCGCAGTTCGTCGCCCATCGTGTCGTCGATGACCGTACCGAAAATGACTTCCACGTCGTCGCCGGCTTCCTCCTGGATGATGGCGGTGGCCTGCGTGGCCTCGCGGATCCCCAGGCTCGGGCCGGCCGTGATGTTGACCAGCACGTTGCGCGCACCGTTGATCGTCAAGCCGTCCAGCAGCGGACTCGACAGGGCTTCACGCGCGGCGCGCTCGGCCCGGTTTTCTCCGGAAGACGTGGCCGCACCCATGAGGGCCGTGCCCCCGCTGCGCATCGTCGTCTTGACGTCGGCAAAGTCCAGGTTGATCAGACCGTGTACCGTAATCAGGTCCGAAATACCACGCGTGGCATTGTAGAGCACGTCATCGGCCTTGCCGAAGGCTTCCAACATGGACGTGTCCTCGCCCGCGATGTCGAGCAGGCGCTCGTTCGGAATGATGATGAGGGTGTCGACGTTCTGCTTCAGGAGGTCGACGCCCGCATCGGCCGACTTGGCGCGTCGCGGCCCTTCGCACATGAACGGCTTGGTCACGATGGCCACGGACAGGATGCCGAGGTCCTTGCAGATGGCGGCCACGATGGGCGCGCCCCCCGTTCCGGTGCCTCCGCCCATGCCGGCGGTGATGAACACCATGTCGAAGCCGCGCAGGGCTTCTTCCAGTTCGTGTCGGCTTTCCTCGATGGCCTCGGCACCGATGCCGGGGCGCGCGCCGGCGCCCAGTCCCTTCGTCAGGCCGCGTCCGGCCTGGATCTTGAAGGGTGCCAGGTTGGCGTCGAGAGCCTGGGAATCGGTGTTGATGGCGTAGAAGTCCACGCCCGTGATTCCCTTGCTGATCATGTTGTTGACGGCATTGCCGCCGCCGCCACCCACGCCCACGACGCAGATTTTGGCCTCTTCATTTTCGGCGTCGTCAAACGCGAAATGGCTGCTGAATAGATTCTTATCCATGGATTCCTCCGAAGAACGTGTTGGCTGTAAAGTGGCCGGACCGGTTGAGCGACGGGTCCGACGTGGTGCACGGGTTAAAGCTCATTGAACCACCCCATCATGGCATTCTTGATCTTCCGGACCACGTTGTCCCCACCCATGGCGGGATCCGTAGCGTCCAGATGATTCGTGCGGAATGGTGTGTTTCCTATCATTTCCGGGCGGAGTCCGTAGAGCACGAGTCCCACACCGGTGGCGTATTTGGGATCAGACACTTCCTGGACCAACCCGGCAGTCAGGCCCATCGGCCTTCCGATCCTGGCGTCCATTCCCAAAATTTCGGCGGCCAGTTCGGCCGTTCCTGTCGTCATGGATCCTCCGCCCGTCAGCACCGCTCCGGCGGAGAGATGGCGGGAGAATCCACTGCGTTTGATTTCGATGGCGGCGATCTCGAGGATTTCCTCGAGGCGCGGCTGGATGATCTGGGCCAGCGTCGAACGGCCGACCCGCTTCTCGTTGCGACCACCCACGCCCGGGATGGCAATCTCCTCTTCGGGAGCCATCTCGGCCAGGGCCACGCCAAACTCGCATTTGAGGGCTTCGGCCTGATCGCGCATGACGCCCAGCCCCTTGCGGATATCGTCCGTGACCTTGTTGCCGGCCACGGCCACGACGGCTGTGTGGCGGATGGTGTTGTCCTCGAACACGGCGATATCCGTCGTGCCGCCGCCGATATCGATCAGCGCCACGCCGACTTCCTTCTCGTCCTGATGCAGTACGGCGAACGAAGAGCCCAGCGGTTCAAGGACGATATCGGCCACTTCGTACCCTGCCTTCTCGACGCAGCGGTAGATGTTCTTGGCGGCCGACACGAGGCCCGTGATGATGTGCACGTTGGCCTCGAGACGCACGCCGCTCATGCCCACCGGATCGGCCACGCCGTCCTGTCCATCCACGATGAACTCCTGCGGGATGACGTGCAGGATTTCTCGGTCGGCCGGCATGGCTACATGGGTCGTGTCCTCCAGGAGACGCTGCACGTCGGCTTCCGTGATCTCGCCGTCGCGTCCGGAGATGGTGATGACCCCCCGGGACTGGAAACTCTGGACGTGATCGCCGGCAATGCCCACAATGACATTGCGCACGGTCACACCGGCCATGCGCTCGGCCTCTTCGATGGCATCCCGAACGGCGGCCACCGTCTTGTCGATGTTGACCACGACGCCCCGGTTGAGCCCCTCGGATTCGGCCACGCCGACCCCGAGGACCTGGACGCGGTCCAGCTCATCTGATGTCGCGACAACGGCGCACACTTTCGTGGTGCCGATGTCCAGTCCGACGACGATTTTGTCACTCATTGTTGTTGTTGGTTGTGTCGATGGCGTACCCCTCCCTGGGGCGTTCCTCTACGACGACTTGGCTGTCAAAACGGAGGTCTACACGGTCATAGGTCTTGTTGGCGTGCTGCAGGACCTGCTGATCCCAGAAGGCCAGCAGCACATCGAATTTGGAGTCGAACCCATCTGTGCCGAGCACCACGGGTATGCTCCCGTGTGGTGGGGCCGGTGTCAGATGGACGGTCCAGCCCTCATCGGTCCACACGAATTCTGAAAACAGGGCATCCAGGCGTGCACTCGTGGACCCCAGTTCGCGCAGGAGTCGACGGGTCGGCTCATGCTGCACAGGGCGCATGGGATGCCACGCTTCGCGTACGGCAAACACCAGGGGCACGTCGTAGCGGGCGCGATCGGTGACCGGCAGTCGCCAGCCCACGGCATCCACCCAGTAGTCCATGCGGCCATCAGGGGTCATCAAGAGTGCCACCGGGGCCCTCTCCTCGATGCTGACGCTCAGCACACCCGAGGGAAGACGGGCCACATCGGCCTGCCGGATCCACGGGTGACGCACAACACGATCTTCGAGCAATGCGGCGTTGATGTCGAACATCACGGCTCCGGTATCCACCCTCAAGAGGTCGAGTACGTCCTGCTCGGTGGTGTTTACCTGGCCTCGTACGCGGATTTCCTGCAGCGTCACCTGCTGTACCCACTGCCAGGCGACCCACCCTCCGGCGGCCAACACGACCACGAGCAGCGAGCCCGTGATCATCATGCCGATGTTTGATTTCCCTTTCGTCATGACGCCGCCTCCAAGTCTTCGAGGAGGGCTGCCATGGCGCGGTTCTGACGCCAGATGTCGCCGGCGCCCAGGGTCAGGATGACGTCTCCTTCGCGGCTCAGGCCGATGACGGTATCCACCAGGCGGTCCTTGTCCGGCTCGTACGTCACATCGGGGTGACCGGCCGAGCGGGCCGCATCCGCGATGAGTTTGCCCGTGACACCGGGCTCCGGGGTCTCGCGCGCGGGGTATATGTCCATGCACACGAGCACATCGGCATCGAAGAAGGATCCGCCGAATTCGGTCACGAACTGCCGTGTCCGCGAGTAAAGGTGCGGTTGGAAGACAGCCACCAGGCGCCGATCCGGCCAGCAGCCGGCCGCAGCGTCCAGCGTAGCACGTACTTCCGTCGGATGGTGCGCGTAGTCATCGATGACCAATCGTCCGGCAGCGTCCGCAATCTGATGCATGCGGCGATCCACCCCGTCGAAGGAGGCCACTCCCGCGGCAATCTCCTCGAATGTCATGTCGAGCTCCAGGCCTACGGCAATGGCCGCAAGGGCGTTCAAGACGTTGTGGCGACCGGGCGCGTTCAGCGTGATCGGTCCCAGCCTCCGCTCGCCTTCCATCAGATCGAAGTGCATCCGCGGTCCATCCCGCCGGATGTTTTCGGCGCGGATGTGCGCGCCCCTGAGCGTGCCGTAGGTCACGACCCGCCGGTCGATTTCGGGCAGGATGCTCCGTACCTGCTCATCGTCCAGGCAGCAGATGGCCGCGCCAAAGAACGGTACGCTCGAGGCGTACTGGATGAATGCCTGTCGGATGTCATCCAGGTCCCGATAGCAATCGAGATGGTCCTCATCAATGTTGGTGATGACCGCCAGGGCCGGCGTCAGGCGCAGGAACGTCCGGTCATACTCGTCGGCCTCGATCAGGATGATGTCTCCCTCTCCGGATACCGCATTTGATCCGAAGGCGGCCACCTTGCCTCCCACGATGACCGTGGGGTCGAAGGCGCCCGCGCTGATCACGTGACCGGCCATGGTCGTCGTGGTCGTCTTGCCGTGGGTACCGGCAATACCAACGCCGAATTTCATGCGCATCAGCTCGCCCAGCATTTCGCTTCGGGCAATGACCGGGATACGAGCGGTGCGGGCGGCCAGCGTTTCCGGATTGTCGTCCGGGTCGACGGCCGAAGAATGCACCACCACACAAGCGCCCCTTTCCTGTCCGGCCTTGTGGCCGATGTGGATGCGCGCTCCGGCATTGACGAGGTGCTTGGTGACCGCGCTTTCCGAAAGGTCCGAGCCGCTGACCTCGTAGCCACGGCGCAGAAGGACTTCAGCAATTGAGCTCATGCCGATGCCGCCGATACCCACCATATGGACATGATGGATGCGACCGAAGACCGGCTGGCGACGGTGGCTCGTTGCTTCCATGGGTGCGGTATATACGGCTTCCACGCTCATGCCGTGCGGGCCTCCGCCAACCGAAGGACATCCCGGGCGATATCGGCCGCCGCGTCGGGCTTGGCCAGACGACGGGCTTCGCGCCCCATGCGATCCAGACTGCTCGTATCGTCGAGCAGTCCGATGATCTCGTCGCGAAAACGCTCATTCAGCCCGGATTCAGGCAAGAGGTGCGCGGCACCCGCCTTCTCCAGACTGCGGGCATTCTTGGTCTGGTGGTCCTCGGCCACGTTGGGCGAGGGGATCAACAGGGACGGTCGTCCCGTCAGCATCAGTTCCGAACACGTTGAGGCGCCCGCGCGGCATACCACCAGGTCCGCCGCGTTGTAGGCCATGTCCATGCGCGTCACGTATTTCAGCAACCGCAGATTCTCGTGCTCCGGCACGCTTTCCTTGAAGCGCTCGAAATACCGATCGCCGGTCTGCCAGATCACAGCCGTGCCCCGACGCGCCAGCAGCGTGCGGATGCATCCTGCCATGGCTTCGTTCATGGCCTGACTGCCCAGGCTTCCCCCCGTCATGAAAAGGACCTGCTGTGCGTCCTGAAGGTCGAAATGCGCGCGGGCTTCTTCCCTCGATGGCTTCGTGAGCGAGGTGCGCACCGGATTGCCCGTCAGTCGGCACCGATCGCCCATCCCCTCGGGAACGGCTTCCTGGAATGCCACGTGGATCCGCTCCGCAAACCGCTTTCCGATCCGGTTCGTGAGTCCCATGAACGCATTCTGCTCCTGCAATACCACCGGCCGGTGCAGCGAACGGGCCGCCAGGATGAGGGGCAGCGCCACATAGCCGCCGGTGCCGACGATGACGTCGGCATCGAAGTGCCGGATGAGGGCGTGGGCTTCCATGAGTCCCCTGGAGACCACGAACGGCATGGTCAGATTCTTCAGCGTCAATCGTCGCTGCAATCCCCTGACCGAGACATGGTGGATGGCGTAGCCGGCTTCCGGCACGATGCGCCATTCGATACCCGAGCGCGAGCCCGCAAACTCAACGACAGCCAGGGGAGAGCGCTCCCGGATGGCATCGGCAATGGCGATGGCCGGGTAGGCATGCCCACCCGTGCCCCCACCCACCATGAGGATGCGCGGGGCGTCCCCTCGTGCTATGAGCGCCGCTCTTGTCATGCGCCGAGATCCACCTGGCGTGAAATGTTCAGCAGGATGCCGGCCATCATGCCATTGGCCAGCAGGGAAGTCCCCCCGTAGGAGACGAAGGGCAGCGGAAGTCCGGTCACCGGAAGCAGGTTGGCTGACACCCCCGCGTGGACGAATCCATAGAGCGTGAGCATGACCACGATGCCCACCGCCATGAAGAGTCCGAGAGGGTCGGGCGCTTTCCGGGCCACCCTCAAAAGCCCCCGGAAAAGGATGACCATGAACAGCGAGAGCAGGAAGAAGGCCCCGATGATGCCGTACTCCTCGGCAATGATGGCGTAGATGAAGTCGTTGTACGCCGCAGGTAAAAAATCGCGCTGCGTGCTCTTGCCGGGGCCGACCCCCAGGAGCCCTCCGTTGGCGATGGCCATGCGGGCCTGATCGGATTGCCATTGTTCATCCGACGACGAAAAGACGGAGGCGGCGTCTGTGTGCGGAAAAAGTTTGACGCCCACGAAAGCCTCAAGTCGCGCGGCACGCGCCGGCGACGTGGCCAGCATGCCGTAGGCCAGAACCGCACCAAGAAGACCCACCATGATGATCTGCAGGATGCTGACCCGGGCCACGAAACACATCACCAGAACAGCCATGAGCACCACGGCCGACGTGGACAGGTCCGATATCCCGATGGCGGCAATCGTGACCATGATCCACAGGAAGATGGGCGCGAACGATCGGGAGAAGGACTTGATGTAGACCTGCTTTTGGGAGAGCAAGGAGGCCACGTACAGGATCAGGGACACCTTGGCCAGGTCCGATGGCTGGAACATGACCCCGGCCAGACTCAACCATCGGGCGGCTCCGCCACTCACTACGCCCATGACCTGCACGGCCAGGAGGAGACCGATGGATCCGATGAGCAGGTACCGGCTGTATTTGGCCAGTACCCGGTAGTTGATGATCGAGAAGAGCCCCATGGCTCCAAGGGCCACTCCTACGCGGAACAGGTGCTTGAAGAGCAGGGCTTCGGTATCGCCGCCGCCTTTGGTTTCTGCCAGGTACCCGACCGCGCTGTATACCGATACGATGCCGATGGCACACAGCAGCAGGATGGCCCAGAGGACGAATTTGTCCACTGCGCCGGAATCGGGACCGCGTAACGTCAGGACCTGCATGAGTTCAGGTGATTGGTATCAGAGATTGGAGACGAGCTGTTTGAAGCGCTCTCCCCGATCTTCGAAGGAGTCGAACATGTCGAACGAGGAACAGGCTGGCGAGAGCAGGACCACATCGCCCGACTGCGCCAGGAGGTGGCTGAGGTGGACCGCATCTTTCAGCGTGTCTGCCACCACCGGGTCTTTCACATACGGCCCGAGTTGGGTGTGAATGGTCTCGGCGGCCTCCCCGATCGTGATCAGGGCCCGGACCCGCTTCTGAACCAGTGGAATCAGTTTCCCGTAGTCGTTGCCCTTGTCCCGGCCGCCTGCTATCAGGACGACGGGTTCGGAGAAACTCTCGAGGGCGTACCAGACCGCGTTGACATTGGTCGCTTTCGAGTCGTTCACGTAGCGGACCCCGTCCACTTCGCGCACGTGCTCCAGTCGGTGCGGGACCCCTTCGAACGTTCGAAGGCTTTCCCTCATGACATCGCTTCGTACCTCCACGACACGTGCTGCCACCGCTGCCGCCAGCGAGTTGTACACGTTGTGCCGGCCCCTGAGGGCCAGGTCGTTTGGTTGCATCAGCGTTTCCTCCTTGTTGTCGAGTCGCAGGGTCAGATTTCCGTCTTTCAGAAAGCCTGCAGCCTCGGATTGAATGTGTGGATCCTGGGTCAGGGTCACGCCCAATGGACGTGGACCTGCTTCGGATCGGTGCTCGCGGACGAAAGCCGAAAGGCGCTCATCGTCCATCGAATAGATGAATGCATCCTGCTCTTGTTGACAGGCACGGATGCGCAGTTTGGCGGCCGCATATCGGTCCATGTCATGGCCATAGCGATCGAGGTGGTCGGGGGTGATGTTCAGGAGAACACTCACGTCCGGCCGGAAGGTGTGGACGTGGTCCAGTTGGAAACTCGAGACTTCCAGGACCACGACGGATTCAGGGGTCAGATCGCTCAAGCAGGCGCTGAAAGGCGTTCCGATATTGCCGCACACCACGGTCGGCACACCGGCACTCCGAAGAAGGTGGCCCATGAGCTCCGTGGTTGTTGTTTTTCCGTTCGATCCGGTGATGGCAATCATCCGGGACGGGCAGAACCAGGAAGCCAGTTCGATCTCCGAGACGACCGGAATGCCTTTCTCCATGGCGGTGCGGATGGGCGGTGCCGAATCAGGCACACCCGGGCTTGTGACCACCAGGTCGGTTTCCAGCGCGCGATCCGAATGCCCTCCGTCTTCGATGGCCACGCCGAGCGCGTTCATGGCGCTTCGTGTCGTGGCATCGAGAGGCCGGGCATCACTCAGGAAGACCCGGGCGCCCTGCTCGACGAGCAGCCCCGCAGCCGCACGGCCGCTGCGGGCGCCGCCGATCACGGTGACCCGGCGCCCGTCCATGGCGCGCGCCCACTCAAGGGTGATATGCGGAGTGCCCGAAATCATCAGCGGATGCGCAGCACCAGAAGTGTCGCGATGACGGTGACGGCGGTGATGAGCCAGAATCGCAGTACGATCTTCGCCTCGTGCCAGCCCTGCGCTTCGTAGTGGTGATGGATGGGCGCCATCTTGAAGACACGCCTTCCCTCGCCATACTTGCGCCGCGTGTATTTGAAATACGTGGTCTGGATGATGACCGAGAGGGTCTCCCAGAAGAAAACCGCGCAGAGGAGCGGCAGGAGCAGTTCCTTCTTGACCATGAGCGCCATGGTCCCGACGGCGGCTCCCAGGGACAGCGCCCCGGTGTCTCCCATGAAGACCGAAGCGGGATATCCGTTGTACCAGAGGAATCCGAAACAGGCCGCCGCCAGGGCGGCGGCGAAGACGGTCATCTCTCCGGCCCCGGGCAGGAGCATCTCGTTCAGGAAGTCCGAAAAGATGGCGTTACCCGCGATGTAGGCCAGGGCGGTCATGCCGACGGCCACGATGCCGGTCACGCCGGCGGCCAACCCGTCCAGTCCATCCGTCAGGTTGACGGCGTTGGACAAAGCGGTCAGGATGAAGATGACGATGGGGATGAAAATGACCCAGCCCAGGTCGATCCCGGTAACCCAGTGCCTGAGGATGTTGTAGTCGAGCGTCTCATCGGCCACGAAGGGCAGATAGGTCAGCGTCCTGATGTCGCTGAACTGGGGATGGAAGTAGAGGACCGATCCGACCAACAGGCCCAGCGTGATCTGGCCCGTCAGCTTGACCCGGGCCGGCATGCCTGACTTGTCCTTCTTGACCACCTTGATGTAGTCGTCGACGAACCCGAAAGCGCCCATCCAGGCCGTGGCCAGCATGACCAGCCAGACGTAGACTTCGCCGATGGCGCCCCAGAGCAGCGTGGCACCCAGGACGGCGACCAGAATGATCAGTCCACCCATCGACGGGGTACCCTGCTTGTGCGTGTGGTCCACCACGCCGGCGTGGATGCCTTCGCGCACCTGCTCTCCCAGTTGCTTGCTCGCCAGCCAGCGGATGATCCGCCGCCCGACGAACAGGGCAATCAGGAGTGCGGTGATGGCCGCAAGGGCCGCCCGGACGGTGATGTATTCGATCACCTGGAATCCGGGAGGTTCGAAGACCGCCTCGAGATAGCGTATGAGGTAGTAGAGCATGGTTCTTGGTTTTCAGGCCGTGGGCTCAGCCTGCGTGGGTGTCCGGGTGCGTGAGCCCGAACGCGGTTCGGGCTTCTTCCCGGTCGTCAAAATGGATGGTCCCGGTCGCGAGCGTTTGCGTGGTTTCGTGGCCCTTGCCAGCCAGGACAAGCGTGTCACCGGGCGCCATGGCCTCGGTGGCATGGAGGATGGCTTTACTTCGGTCTGCGATGCGGATGGCCTCGGCTGGCCGGGTCATGCCTTCGAAAATGTCATCGAGGATCGCTTCGGGATCCTCAGAGCGGGGGTTGTCGCTGGTCACGACCACCCGGTCAGCCAGCGCTTCGGCAATCTGGCCCATCTCGGGGCGCTTTCCCCTGTCCCGGTCGCCGCCGCATCCGAAGAGGCACCAGAGACGGGCATTTTCGTGAAGCGATGCGCGGACCGTAGTGAGGACGTTGTCCAAGGCGTCCGGCGTGTGGGCGTAGTCGATGATGATCGTGCGGCCGTCCTCGGCCTGGATCTGCTCGAAACGCCCCCTCACAGGCGGGCAATCGGCCAGGAGATCCAGGGCTTCGTTGCGGTCAAGCCCCAGCTCCCGTGCCGCAGCGTAGGCGGCCGCCAGGTTGAAGGCGTTATAGGCTCCTGCCAGGTGGTATCGACGCTGATCGCCATCGATCTGGATTTCGAGCCCCTCGAGGGATTCATCGATGATCTGCCAGATGATGTCGGCCTTGTTCGCTTGGCTGGCGATGGTCACATGCCTGGCCATGCAGTCTGCCAGAATGCTTTCGCCGCGTGGATCGTCCAGATTCGAAATGGCCACGGCTTCTTTCGACAAGGCGTCGAAGAGGCCTTTCTTGGCCGCAAAGTAGTTGGCTTCGGATCCGTGGTAGTCGAGGTGATCCCGCGTCAGGTTGGTGAAGACGGCCAGATCCACGTCCTGAAGGCGGAATCGGTGCTGGTCGATGGCGTGCGAGGAGGCCTCGATGCAGACATGCGTGCATCCGTTTCCGATCATGGCGCCCAGATGGCCATGGAATCGGTCCGGTGAGGGCGTGGTGTGTGTGGCCGGATGGGTCCGGGTGCCATCAAACACGCCGGTCGTACCGACCAGTCCACACGGCCGGCCGCTTTCCTGCAACACCTGCTGCAGGAGCGTGGCGATGGTCGTCTTGCCGTTGGTCCCCGTGACGGCACTCATGGTGAGCTTCTGTCCGGGATCGCCGTGCTTCAGGGAGACAATCTCCACCCAGGCCTTTTTCGAGTCTGTCACGCGAATCAGGGCGGGTTCGCGTGCGCCGGCGGAGCGGATGGACATTCGGTCCATCCGCTCCGCCTCGCACACGATGGCGGTAGCTCCGTTTGAAACAGCTTTGTCAATGAACAGGTGACCGTCCGTGGACGCGCCGCAAATGGCGACGAATCCGTCGGTCGGTCCGACCTCCCGACTGTCAGCAGTCAGGCGATCGAAAGTGGTGTCCGGCGCCCCGTCGGACGAAACCAGGAGCCCTTCGGCGAGAAGCCGCTCGATGCAGGATGTAAGCTTCATCAATCAGCATCCGGGTGATGGTTTCGTCGGGATGAGGTCCCGACCCGTCTGGTTGTCTGAATGTTTGTTGCTCCGTGTCATGGTCAGTTCAGCGTCAGCCGTGCCCGTCCGGTCAGCGCGGACCCGGGCGACGGGGATTGCCGACGGACCACACCGTGACCGTCGAGGTCGACCTCGACGCCCAGTTGGCCCAGCCACGCAGTGGCTTCCCTTCCGGACATTCCGGTCACATTCGGCATGACACGCGTGGAGTCGGTTGCACTGGCGAGTCGGACCGGAACGCCTTGCAGGAGCTCCTCCCCTGCCGTCACATTCTGGACTTCCACGGCCGTTCGATAATTGCTGGTTTCGCCCGTAGGCGAGAGTCCGAGGGCCGCCAGGCGCCGACCCGCAATGGGGGAAGGCAGACCGGCCACATCGGGAACGGTAATGGGTGCTGGAGACGGCCTGGCTTCTTCCTCCAGGTGCACGTACTGCGCGATCTGCGGCATGCGGGCCATCCATCGCTCGGTCACATTCCTGAATACGGGTGCCGCCACAACGCCTCCGTACATGCTGAGCTCGGGCTCGTCCATGACGATAGCGATGACTACCTGCGGATTCTCGACCGGCCAGAAACCGACAAACGTGGCGCGATAGGCTCCATAGATGTACCCTCCATCTCCAGCTTTCCGGGCCGTACCGGTCTTGCCGGCAATACGCAGTCCGTCGACCATTGCCTGCTCTGCCGTGCCCTCTTCCGACACCACGGATTCAAAGGCGCGCATGAGCGTGTCGGCCGTGGCGCGGTCAAACACGCGGCGCACCGAGTCCGGCTCGGCCTGCCAGGTCGTGCGACCGGCTGTATCTCGCCGTTCCTGCACGAGGAAGGGCTTCATCAGGACGCCGCCGTTGGCTAGTGCCGCATAGGCCAGGGCAATCTGCAACGGCGTGGCCGTCATCGCATACCCTCGGCTCATGGCCGACTGATCCGTCGCGCTCCAACGGTCGGTCCGTCGGAGTTTGGTATTGGCTTCGCCCGGCAGTTCGATGCCCGTCTTCTGGTTGAACCCGAACTGGCGGGCATACTGGTACATGAGGCCCTCGGACATCCTTTCGGCTACCAGCGCCGTCCCGACGTTGCTCGATACCTTGATGACATCGGCAAAGGTCAGTGTGCCATTCGGATGCGTGTCCGTAATGGTGTAGCGCCCCTGCTGGAGCCGACCATTCCCCGTTTCGATGGAGTCCGTCATGGACACCAGTTCCCGCTCGATGGCGGCAGCGGCCGGTACGACCTTGATGACCGACCCGGGCTCGATCATGTCCGTGATGACATGGTTTCGTCGGTTGGCCGTCGGATAGGCGCCTGCCCGGTTGGGATCGAACGTGGGCCAGTTGGCCATGGCCAGGACGGCTCCCGTGTTGGGATCCAGTGCCACGGCGGCAGCCCAGTTGGGATTGGCGCGCTCGACACCTTTGGCCAGCTCCTCTTCCAGGATCGACTGCATGATGAGGTCGATGGTCAGGACGAGGGACTCGCCATGATCCGGCGGGCGCTCTTCGTTGCCCGGCATGAACTTGACCCGGTTGCGGCGATCCTTGTGCAGGAGTCGGCGGCCGTCCTTGCCTCGCAGGATTTCGTCGAACTGCAGCTCCAGGCCGGCCAGGCCGCCGTCGGTGCCGGTAGCGCCCAGGATGTGGGCGGCCGCCGTACCATGATTGTAGCGGCGGGTCGTTGATCCTGTGGGCAGGACGCCCGGAATGGACGCAAACCATTCCAGCTCCGAGCCCGACATCTGCACATCCCGCGCGAGCATGACATACTGCGTGCTCGCCCGGTTGACGACCCTGGAGCGCAACCGTGATTCCGGCTCTCCGGAAACTTCAGACAACTTGTCAAAGAACGTTGCGGACGCTTCGTCGAAGCCGGGTTCCGTAGGATCCAGCGCCAGGTCCACGCGCTCGATGTTGACGGCCAATGGCCGGCCGGCCGCATCGAAAATTTCGCCCCGCAGCGCCGGTATGTCCCGGTACTCGGACGACTGTGTCTCCACCACCACACGCAGATCCGACCCGTCGATGGCGGACACGCGCAGCACCTGCAAACCGATGAGGATCGGCAGCAAGGCCATCAGCGTGATGACCACGTACATGCGTGCCAGTATCTGGTCTTTCAGCTCCATGCGGGCGGGTCGGCGGAATCGGTTCGGTCGGTGGCGGGGTGTTCAGTTGGTGATGTTCAGTGGAGTATGATGGGATCGCCTTCGAGCAGGCGATCTTCCAGGCCCAGGTCCCTCGCGGATTCGAAGATGCGTTCAGGACCCGTGACCCGGTGATATTCACCCTCCAGTTTGTCGAAGGTCATTTCCAGCGCGAGCTGGTCGTTGCGCAGACCCTGTACCTCGGAGAGCAATTCCTGTGTGGCAAAGACATGCCCCACGTACAGGGTGAACAGGGTGGCCACGGCCAGGACGATGACAACGAACCGGGCTGTCGACATGGCACCGAGCCACGTGGCCGACTCCTGGCGGGGCGCATGGCGCGAGGCGTTGTTCTCGGCCAGGTCGCGCCATCCGGGCAGCGTGCCCGTGTCGACCTGACGGGTTGATTTCGATGCAGCCTTGGAAGCCGACTTGGAAGCGACAGCGCGGCGTGATGCGGCTTTGCGCGTTCCGGTACGTTTCGACTTGGGGGCTGCGCTGCGGGACGCCGTTTTCGTTGTTTTCGCGGACGTCGCGTTGGACGTATTCGGGGTCGTGGCTCCCAGGCGCTTCGATGCGGCTTTCTTGGACGCGGATGTTGCGGAGCTCTTCACGAAGCGCACGGGCTTCTTCGCCCGCGAAGCGGTCGGCGAGGAAGGTTTGCGTTTTTTGGAAGAGGCCATGGTCTAAAGGTCAGATAGGGTGGCGCGGGTTCTGGTTGCTGTCATCCGTCCGCTCGGCCACGCGCAGACGCGCACTGCGGCTTCGGGGGTTCACCTCGATCTCGGCATCGGTGGCAACGATCGGTTTGCGGGTCACTTCCTCCCAGGGCGAAAGGCTGTTGCCGTAGATATCCCTGTGGACCGTTCCCTCTGGATTACCGCTGCGCATCATGCGCTTGGCGCGACGATCCTCCAGGGAGTGATAGCTGATGATGGCCAGTCGGCCACCCGGAGCAATCAGGTCCGGGGCGGCGTCGAGGATGCGGTCCAGAGCGTCGAGTTCGTCGTTGACGGCAATGCGCAGGGCCTGGAATACCCGGGAAAGGGTTTTCATCTCCTGTCCACGCGGGGCAGCATTCTCGACAATGGCACTGAGTTCGCCCGTCGTCTCGATGGGCCTGGCCTTCACGAGGGCATGGGCGATGCGCGGTGCCTTGGGCTCTTCGCCGTAGCGGGACAGGATCCGGATCAGATCCCCGACCTCAAGTCGGTTGATCAGGTCCCGGGCGTCCTCGCCCTGCGATGTGTCCATCCGCATGTCGAGGGGGCCATCGAACCGGTGGCTGAACCCGCGGGCCGCGGCATCGAATTGATGCGATGAAACGCCCAGATCCAGGAGGAGGCCATTCACGGAGGAAATGCCTTCGGCTTCGAGAAGCTGCGGTGCATCGGCAAAATTGCCTTTCACGAGCACCAATCGCCCGGCGTCCACTTCCGCGGACAGCCGTTTTCCGGCCTCCGTCAGGGCATCATCGTCCCGATCGATGGCCACAACGCGGCCACCGGGGGAAAGCACCTGAAGGATGGCTTCCGTGTGTCCGCCTCCACCCAGGGTTCCATCCACGTACGTACCGACCGGGTCGGTCACGAGGTGTTGGATGACATCATTCCAAAGAACAGGCGCGTGATAGCCCGAAGCATGTTTCAACAAGTGCCCCGAGTCGTCACGCGCATTCACATTGTTTCCGTTTATTGCATCGACGATTCGGTCAGGACCCCATGACTTCTTCAGCCAGTGTTTCCTGATCGGTCGTCTGCTCCTGCAGATAGTCCTCGAACGCTTCCGGATCCCATATCTCTATGCGATCCATGGCGCCGATGATGAGGGCCCGATCCCCGATTCCGGCGTATTCTGAAAGGGAGCGCGGAAGTGAAATCCGCCCCTGTCCGTCAAGGGAAACCTCTTCGGCCCACATCAGGATCATCCTGATCAGATGACGGGCCTTGCGGTTGTTGACGTTCAGCTGCGAATACTCATCTTCCTTTACCTTCCATCCGTCCTGCGGGTACGCATAGATGCACTGCTCAAAGCCTTTCGTCAGGGTGAACGTACCCTGGGCTTCCGGCGTCAATGCATTGCGCATTTTGGCCGGAATGGCAACCCGTCCTTTCGCGTCGACGGAGTACGCTGCCTGTCCCTTGAAACGTGCCATGAGTGAGGATTGAAACGTGCACCCGGGGTAGTGGTACCTTTTGGGACTTCGACCTTCAGGTGCCCGTTGGCACCCGACGCTCGACGTCGGTTCAGGAATCGGTGGGGAATTCAGTGGTGGGAAAACTCCCCACTTTTCCCCACTTTCCTCGTAATGTACGGTATCCGGCCGGAATGTCAAGCAAAAACGGCTATCCAACCAAGGCAAGAATCGGCGTTTTTGACCCGTTCTGAAGGGATGTGGAGAATGGTGGGGAATATGTGGAGAAGGTGGGGAGGATTGTGGATAACATGAATCTGGATGAGCAGATGGGGCCAAGTGGTTGTTAAGCAGTGACTTGGCTCAGGGCTGACCCTTCATTCTGCGTTCCAGGGGCCTGTTTTCCTGTTGTCTCCTCCTGATTTTCGAGAGGGTCTTTCACCGACCCGTTTGCAACCCTACTTTTTTGCGTTGCCTCCTCCCTACAACCCGAGCATGCCATGCTTTCTGCTTCTCGCCGCTCTGTTGCCTTTTCCACCCTGACCGCACTCTTCCTGGTTGTTCTCGTGGGCGGCTTTACCACCCATGCGCTCCAGAGCCTCCAGTACCGGGCCGACAAGGTGGGATCCGACCGGGATATCGACGACCGCTTCAACGATCTGGCCGGTGACGGCTGGTACCCGCGGTTCGTCATGAAATTCGAGGCTGACCCGCGCCTCATCTTCGAGCGTTCGCGCGACGAGTCCGAACGGATCACCGGCCTGACCTATCGTGCCGACGTGGTCCGTTCGGCCAAAGAGATCGACGACACGTTCAATGAACGTGCCCCCGATGGTTGGCAGCCCCGTTTTGTCTTCCGCACCGGTGCCGTGAATCAGAACTGGCGCATCATCTTCGAGCGGGACCCAGCCGATCGTGTGACCAATCTCGAGTACCGGGCCGTCCTGATTGAGGAAGGCCGCCAGGTGGACGACACGTTCAACCAGGTATCCGCCGATGGGTGGTATCCACTGTTCGTGGTGGAAAGCGCCGGCGAACATCGCATGCTGTTTGCGCGCATCAAGGGGCAGCGTGACCGCGAGTGGGAGTTCATGGCCAAGGTCACGGGCAACATCAAGGAGGTGGACGATCTCTTCGATACCCACGCTGCCGAGGGTTGGGAGCCCACCTTCGTATTTCAGGATGAAACGGAGCGGTGGCGCGCCCTTTTCAAACGTCCGGTGGGACAGACTTCAGGCACCCACGAATTCCAGGCCCGTCGCATCGAAGACATCAGTCAGATCGATGACAAGTTCAATCAGTACGCCGCCGACGGCTGGTATCCGATGTTCGTCATTCCGGATGTGACCGAAGTGGCGGAGAACTACACGGACGAAGACGGCAATCGCCAGACCGAATGGGTGGAAGAAACCCGGTGGCGGATGCTCTTCAGCCGGCCGCTCGACAACTGATCCCGGCGCGCCCGTAGGCTGCTACAGGACCAATCCCCGTGCCCGGTCTACATCTTTGCCGAAGCGAGATGAATCTTCTTCTCGCGACGCGGCCCTTTCGGCTTGAGGATGTTGTCAGTTTCCTCGGCGTACTCGACGCAGGCGCGTACGAAGGAGGCAAACAGCGGATGGGGATTGCCCACCGTGGAGCGGTATTCGGGGTGGAACTGCACTCCCACGTACCAGCGCTTCTCGGGCAATTCCACGATTTCGACGAGATCCCTTTTGGGGTTCAGGCCGGTGAAATGCATGCCGCCCTCGGCCAGTTTGTAACGCAATACGTTGTTGAGTTCGTAGCGATGACGGTGGCGTTCCTTGACCTGTTCACGGCCGTAGATTTCTGCGGCGCGTGACCCTTCGGTCAGCTGGCAGGTATAGGCACCCAGGCGCATCGTCCCCCCTTTCTCGGAGATCTTCTTCTGTTCCTCCATGAGGTCGATGACCGGATGCTCGGTGTCGGCATCAAACTCGGTGGAGTTGGCCGTTTCCCAGCCACACACGTTGCGTGCGTACTCGATCACGCTGCACTGCATGCCCAAGCAGATGCCGAAGAAGGGGATGTCGTTTTCTCGGGCATAGCGCACGGCTTCGATCTTGCCTTCGACACCGCGATCCCCGAAGCCCGGCGCCACGAGCACGCCGTTGACGTCGGCCAGTTTCTCTTCCACGTTTTCGGCATTCAGATCATCGGAAAGGATCTGCGCCAGTTCGACCTGCACCCCATTGGCGGCGCCGGCCAAAATGAAACTCTCTGAAATCGACTTGTAGGCATCCTGATGCTCAACATACTTGCCGACGAGCGCAATGCGGACCTTGCCCTGCGGCTCCTTGAGCTGACGCAGGAAGCGGACCCAGCCATCCATGTCGGGCGCGTCGAGCACCTTGCCCTCGAAGTCCTCCTTCATGTTGAGGCGCTCGACGGCAATTTCGTCCAGGCCCTGCTCCTTCATCAGGAGCGGGACTTCGTAGATGGACTCGGCATCCTGGGAGGCGATGACGGCGCGGCTCTCGACGTTGCAGAAAAGTGCCAACTTGCGACGCACGTCCTCGGTCATGGGCCGATCGGTGCGGCAGACGAGCACATCGGGCTGCAAGCCGAACGATAGGAGGGTCTTTACCGAGTGCTGACTCGGTTTGGATTTGACTTCCCCGGCCGCCTCCAGATAGGGGAGCAGCGTCAGGTGGATGTTGAGCGTGTTGCGTGAGCCGAGCTCATAGCGCAGCTGCCGGATGGCTTCGAGGTAGGGCTGTCCCTCGATGTCCCCGACCGTACCTCCAATCTCCGTGATTACCACATCGTAGTCGCCGGTTTCACCCAGCTTGAGCATCCAGTGCTTGATCTCGTCGATGATGTGGGGGACGACCTGAACGGTCTTGCCCAGATACGCTCCCGAGCGCTCTTTCTTGATGACCTCCAGGTAGACCCGGCCCGTGGTGACGTTGTTGGCCTGGCTCGTGGCCACGCCCAGGAAGCGTTCGTAGTGGCCGAGGTCGAGGTCCGTTTCAGCGCCGTCATCCGTCACGTAGACTTCCCCGTGTTCGTACGGGTTCATCGTGCCGGGATCGACGTTGATGTAGGGATCGAATTTCTGGATGGTGACCCGAAGCCCCCGGTTTTCCAGGAGACGGCCGAGTGAGGCACAGATGATGCCTTTTCCTAGGGACGACGTTACGCCGCCGGTCACAAATACGTACTTCGTTTGCACGGGTCCCGAGCGTTGGGTGGTGGGGATCGGGCGATGGCTCAGAGAAGGGCGATCCGGTGGGATGGACCCCGTTCGAAGTGCCCGTCGAAAATACGCAACCTATGGGCGATGCGCCACCACGATGAGCCCCGTACCTGTGCGGTTTTTGGATGAAACATCGAGCGCATTCAGGACCAGGGCCGGCAGGATGACCAGGGCATACCAGAATGGGAGCAGGAGAACGAACGCGAACGAAGCATTGAGCCAGACCATGGGCCATTTGATGGTCAAGCGCCAGGCCAGGGAGCCCCAGGGCCCGTACGCATAGTCGATGGCATCCGCTTCCAGCCCGGCCTCGGCCAGTTTACCCTCGATTTCGTCTTTGCCATAGCCATCCCGGACGTGCTCACCGATGAAACTTTCGCCCTCCGTGTGGGCATCCGAGCCCCCCTGGTCCGACGGGGTGTTGATGATGACGGTGCCGCCCGGGCGCAGGACGCGCTGGAAGTGCTTGAATACCGTCACATCCTCAAGTATGTGCTCCATGACGTCGACCGACAGGATGAGGTCGAAGGGACCCTCTGCTTTCAGGTCGGTCAGATCATCAATGGCAAAGGAGACGCGATCCACGAGGCCTTCCTGGCGAAGGAATGATTCGGCGCGATCGAGATAATCCTGCTTGATGTCTACGGCATGGATGGTCACGGCGGGCCATCGGCGCACGATCCACCAGGCATATTGCCCGAAACCGGTACCCGCATCCAGGATGCGCAGCGTTGCTTCCCGTGGGCCGATGGCCCGCCGGAGCGCCCCCCGGACATGCCAGGCCCGCAGGAAAAACAGGTGCAAGAGTCTGAAAAAGAGGTGCGTTCGCCAACGGCTACCGGCCACGAGGCTCCCGAATCGGTCTTTTACCGGATCGTAATCCATGGAATGTGGGCGGTGGGGTATGCTGGGATGACTGTGTGGCCGTTCCTGCTCAAGACGTCAGGAAGGGCTGGATGAAATGCTCCCACGAGAATCGGTTCCGGGACCGGATGGCGCCCTCCGTCAGGCGGGCGAGCATGCCTGGCTCCTGGATCCGGTCGATGGCGGCAGCCAGGGCATCCGGATCCTCGGGCGCCACGACGAGCGCATCTTCCTCATGGGTGGTTACTTCAGGCAGGCCGCCGACGCCCGTCACGATGACCGGTGTGCCGAAGTGGAAGGCCGTCTGCACCACACCGCTCTGCGTAGCACTTCGGTACGGCTGCACGACGGCGTCGGCGGCCGAAAAGTACAGGGCGACCTGGTTGTCGGCAATGTAGCGATCCTCAAGACGGACCCTGTCCGTGAGTCCTTCCTCCCGGATCAGGGCATCTGCCCGGGCACGATCCTCATACCACTCCCCTGCCACGACGAGATGAGGCGCCGTGGTTGTCCGCGCCATGGCGTCGAGCAGGATGTCGACTCCTTTGTACTTACGAACCAGGCCGAAAAAGAGCAGAATGGTCGCGTCTTCGGGCAAACCGAGGATACGCCTGGCCTCGTCGCGATCGATGGGATCACCGAATTGATCGTACGTGGGATGGTGGCGCACCTCGATATCGGGATGGTGGCGCACCTCGATATCCAAGGCCCCTCCGGTCTCCACGCCCATCGCCATGAGGTCGCGACGTACGGTTTCCGAAAGCGCCACGACGTGCTGGCAATGGCGCAGGAAACGCCGCGTCAAGGCACCGGCAAAGGGCTGCCTCTCGTGCGGCCGCGCATTGTGCACGATGGCAGAGCACGCCACACCTTGATCCCGCAGTCTGGAGGCAACCGATGCATACACGGGTGCAAAGAAGGGCATCCAGTGCATGAACACCGCGCGGTCGACGCCCCGCGCGATCAGATGATCTGCCCCCTTCTTCCAAGTCCACGGCCCGAGGGAATCCAGGATACGCGGCGCATCAACAACGGGTGCTGCGCCAACTGCTTCCTGGCTGCGGCCCGGAAACAGAAGGGATGGATAGAGTCGACGGAACGAAACCACATCCGTCGTACATCCTGCTGCGCCGAGTGCCCGCTGGAACCGCTCAGTGAACTGGGCAATGCCCCCCCGGTAGGGTGGATAGGGACCCACGATGCCGATCCGCGGACGGGTCTCAGGCATCCGGGCGGTCCTCCCGCTTGTCGGCGGACGCGGCAGGCGTTCTGGTGGCAGCGGGCTCGAGCGATGCCACGATCTGTATCGTATCCGTTCGCTGCATGCGCGGCTCGACAATCATCTGTCCGATGAGTCCGGTCGTGAACATCTGCACACCCACCAGGATGAGGGCGACACCCAACAAGAGCAGCGGACGATCCCCGATGGGCTGACCGAAAAACAGTTTGTCGATGGAAATCCAGAGACTGATCAGGAATCCGCCGAGGAAAGCCAGCGTGCCGAATGTGCCGAAGAAGTGCATCGGACGCGAGGCAAAGCGCGTCATGAAGGTGACCGTCAACAGATCCAGGAAACCCCTCAGGAATCGTTCCAGACCGAATTTCGTCTGTCCGTGACGGCGAGGATGGTGCTGCACCTCCTTTTCCGTGATGCGATCGAATCCCTCCCACTTGGCCAGGAGGGGGATGTAGCGGTGCAACTCGCCGTGGACCTTGACCGACTTGACCACCTCGGTGCGATACGCCTTCAAGCCGCAATTGAAATCGTGCAACGGAATTCCCGCTATCCGTCGCGTGACGAAGTTGAAGAACCGGCTCGGAACCGTTTTCGACAGCGGGTCGTGGCGCTTCTTCTTCCAGCCACTCACCAGGTCATAGCCTGTTTCCAGGAGTGCGATGAGACCCGGGATCTCGGACGGATCGTCCTGCAAATCCCCATCCATGGTGATGACATACCGACCGCGGGCGCGCTCGAATCCCACCGCCAGGGCGGCCGACTTGCCATAATTACGCCGGAAGCGGATGCCGGCCACGCGGGCGTCGCGCTGGTGCATCTCTTCGATGACATCCCACGTTTCGTCCGTGGAACCGTCGTCGATGAACACCACTTCGAATGAAAAACCGGCGCCATCGCACACACTGCGGATGCGCTCCACCAGTTCTGGGATGGAGCCTTCCTCGTCCAGTACGGGGACGATGATGCTCAGCCGCGGTGTGACAGAATCGGGCATGATTGACGGGGACCCATCGTGATCTCAAACCGGGGCGAACGGAGAGCCGCCCGGCCGATCAGACGTCGATGGTCGCGTATTTGGCGTTGCGCTCGATGAACTTGCGTCGCGGCTCGACGGCATCGCCCATGAGCGTACTGAAAATGCGATCGGCAGCGGCAGCATCCTCGATGGTCACCCGCTGCAGCATGCGGGTCGAGGGATCCATCGTGGTTTCCCAGAGCTGATCGGGGTTCATCTCACCAAGACCCTTGTAGCGCTGGATGGTGACCTTCTTGCCATCATCCCCGCCCAGATCGGCCACGGCCTCCTTGAGTTGATCGTCGTTCCAGCAGTAGCGCTCCTGCTTGCCCTTCTTGGCTTTGTAGAGCGGTGGCAATGCGACGTAGACATACCCTTGCTCCACCAAGGTGCGCATCTGACGATAGAGGAACGTGAGCAGCAGCGTCCGGATGTGGGCGCCGTCCACGTCGGCATCCGTCATGACGATGATCTTGTGATAGCGCAGCTTCTCGGGTTCGAATTCGTACTCGCCGACACCCAGACCCGTACCGAGAGCCGTCACGATGTTCTTGATCTCCTCATTGGCCAGGATCTTGTCGATGCGGGCCTTCTCCACGTTCAGGATCTTGCCTCGAAGCGGCAGAATGGCCTGGAAGTGACGATCGCGTGCCTGCTTGGCACTTCCACCGGCCGAGTCACCCTCCACCAGGTAGAGCTCGCACTCTTCCGGTGTGCGGGAGGAACAGTCGGCCAGTTTGCCGGGCAGGCCACCGCTGGAAAACGCGTTTTTGCGCTGCACCAGCTCGCGCGCCTTGCGGGCGGCGTGGCGGGCCTGTGCGGCCAGCACCACCTTGTCCACGATGCGCTTGGTTTCCTTGGGATGATCCTCCAGCCACTCGGACAGTTTCTCCGAAACGAGCGACTCGACAGCGCCCTGCACCTCGGAGTTGCCCAGCTTGGTCTTGGTCTGTCCCTCGAACTGCGGCTCGGCCACCTTGACGGACAGGACCACAGTGATGCCCTCACGGAAGTCATCGCCCGACAGATCGAGTTTGACGTTCTTGAGCAGGCCGTTCTTGTCAGCGTGGTTCTTGAGCGTCCGGGTCAGCGCGCGTCGGAAGCCCGACACGTGCGTTCCACCCTCGTGCGTGTTGATGTTGTTAACGAAGGAAAGCACGTTCTCCGTGTACCCGTCGTTGTAGCGCATGGCCAGTTCGACCGGCACCTCCGCATCCTCATCACCGATATAGATGGTCTCCTCGTGGATGGGATTGCGCGATTCGTCCAGGTAGTCGACGAATTCCACGATGCCGCCCTCGAAGTGGTACTCCTCTTCCAGCGGCTCCGCCTCGCGCTCATCCCGGATGGTGATCGTGACCTGACGGTTCAGGTAGGCCAGCTCGCGCAAGCGATCGGCCAGCGTGTCGAAGCGGAATTCGGTGATGGCAAAGACCGTCGGATCCGGCCAGAACTGCACGAGCGTTCCGTTGGCCTCGTCGTTGGTCATGGCGCGGATCTTCTCGACCGGAGCGTCGGGCACGCCCTGCTGATATGTCTGCTTCCAGACGGCATCGTTCTTCCAGACCTGGGCCTCGAGCTTGGTCGAAAGGGCGTTCACACAAGACACCCCGACGCCGTGCAGACCGCCGGAGACCTTGTAGGTATCCTTGTCGAACTTACCCCCAGCGTGCAGGGTGGTCATGACCACTTCCAGGGCCGAGCGCTTTTCCTTGGGGTGCAAGTCAACCGGAATACCGCGACCATTGTCCCGGACGGAAAGGGACCCATCTTCGTGGATGGTGACCAGGATGGTATCGCAGTGGCCGGCCAGGGCCTCGTCAATCGAGTTGTCCACCACCTCATAGACCAGGTGATGGAGTCCACGCACACCCACATCGCCGATGTACATGGCGGGGCGTTTTCGGACGGCTTCCAGTCCTTCGAGGACCTGGATATTCGAGGCGCCGTATTGTTTCTGTTCGGGTGTTTCAGCCATGAAAAGGAGGCTCCGGGAGGGTGAATTCGCAGGGGTGCAGAGAACGCCAATCAATCAGAGAAAAATACGAAATCCTGCCACCAAAATCGACCTTTGCATCCGCTCCGAAAGGCTTTGCCCGGGGCTTCACCGAGCAGGTGCTCAACGCGCATCTGGAAACGCATCCTCGAAGCGCGTGCCGGTTTCAAATCCGCCGCGCCCCAGGTTGTCGTGTTGGTAGGGTGAACGGTCGCGCGCGCGGATGGGAATGATCCAGTCGGTCAGGAACCGGTTCTGGCGCACGGGCTCCCAGAACTCGAACGCGGAGGAAGTACCAACGGCAAGCTGGGCCCTGAGGCGGATGGCCTCGAATCGGGAGAACCACGCATCGACCGACTCCAGGACCGGAAGCGCGATGACCGCGCTGTGGAGGCCTTCGGACCCTTCCCGGAAGTAAATGGCCAGTTCGGCATCATCATGATTGTCCGGCACGAACAGTTGGATCCCCCTCACATTGGTCGTCCATCGACCGGACACGTCCCGCGCAGCGGTTGCCCCGGATACGTCCGCCGAAAAACGGCCGGCCGAAGCCATGGTAATTCCCAGATCGCGCCAGCGCGCCGCCGATTCCCTGGCGGCAACGGCCCACGCTGCCGGAAGAGTGGCACCCGACGTTGCATGCGAATACAGCATCCCCCCGCCCGGGGACCACGGCCACATGCGGTATCCTTCCAGGAGTGAAAATGGGTCCAGCGGTTGGAAAAGCATCTGCCGCGTCACGTCCAGACACGCCGCCTCCGGATCCGGAGCATCGCTGAATGTCTCCAAGCAAGAGGCTTTAGGCAGGACCGGAAGGGTAAGATCAGTCCGGCGGTCTGCGTTGTCCGGCATGAATGGCATGACCCGGGTAAAGTACCCTTCGGCCTCAATGCGGAGGCCTGCCATGGGGGCATCGAATTCCCGGAAGTCGAAAAAGCCATTTCCCGTTGCCAGGGTATCAACAGCCAGCGTTTGGCCGCTTTCGTCGAGCGCCTCGACGCGGGTTGGAAGGGCATTGCCCGTCATCCAATCGACAGAGTGCATTACAAGACCCGGCGGATAGGTGATGTTCAACAGCAGATTGTCCTGCACTGAACCGAAGGCGTTTCCTGCATGTACCTCGAGCGTAAAGGTGCCGTTTTCCTTTCTCGGTCGAACGCGCAGCAAGGTTCTCTCTTCATTGCGGTCTATCTCCACGTCCATCTCATAGGCCGGATGTGGCGGCTCCACTCCGACGTTGTCGGCCCACCGGATGTAGTCGGTCAGATCAATGATGGTCTCCTCTTCTACACGCGTCAGCGTTGCATGCAGCGGGTCGAGGTTCATTTCCGGTACGAAGCCGTCGAAGTCCAGCTGGGCAAAGGCCCGCTCGCCGATACTGGAGACGCAGGTCAACAACACGCGGCCCGGGCGACGAATGGCCAGTGACATGGTATCTACCACCTCGGTCCGGCCCGTTTCCCGAACCAGATAACCGGGAGAGTCAGCAAAAGGACCTGCCAGCCTGGCTTCCTCAATCGTGGCCGAACCACCGTTTGTGGTGCATGCCGAGCGCAGCGTGGCCACATAACCAGGTGGCCCGAGGGTGGAGTCCGCTTCCAGGATGGCTTCCAGAACGCCGGGCGGAAGCGGCTCGTGTTCAATCGGGTCCTTTGAGTCCCGGATCGCATCGCTGTCGCAAGCAGCAAGGATCGTGATCAGGCTCAGTACCGGGATCCATGGCCTTCTGTTGATGCCCCGGCGTTTCATTCTGGAAGCCTCATCACCCGATCGATGTCCTCTCCCACTGCAATGGCCCATTCGGTGCGATCGTCGAACCGGAATCGGGAAACGACATCGACCAGGAAGGCCCGGCGTACTGACCCTGACAAGGAGGACCAGGAATCACCCGTACGAATCCCGTACGCCGCTTCGAGCACCCACGTGATCAGCTCCTGATCAAGCGGTGGGGACTCATCCACATCCATCGCCCGGGATATGGATTTCAGCAGGCCGCTCGCATCGGGCATCCACGGGTCGGCCGTCGGGTCGACGGGGTGAAGCGTCCGGAAATTGACATCGACAGCCTCCACATCGGTGCGCGGGTACATCCACGAACCAACGCTGAAAACAAGGGCGCCGTTCGCGGCGCGATCGTAGGTATCCCGCTGTTCGAGGGCATCCTTTCGCACGATGGACACACCGAGCTGCTCCAGTTCAGGCGCAATGCGTTGGAACGCGGCGACCCACTCATTCGGCATGGCGCGGCCCGTTTGCGGATTGCGGGTCAGGACGAACACCGAGGGAAGTACGGGATACGGTCGGTACCCCGGAGTCTCCTCGAAAGTGAACAACGTTTCTGCAACCACATCCCTGCAAGCGGACAACGGATCCGGCTCAGAGGCAAAAACCTGCCGGCAATACTGCGTTTGATGCAGTGTGGCCAAGAGCAGGATATCCTTACCGGACGAGATGTCAAACGTTCTTCGGTAAGGAAAGAACACATCACGGTCCATACCGGCCTCGACAACGACCGTGCCGGTCGTTGCATCGTCCAGCTGTCGCGATATCATGTAGGGCGGATGAGTGGCCGACCCTATCGGATCGCCGGACTCGTCGTACCACGCTATGGTGGTCGTGGCAGGGGACAACGAACCGGCGATACGCAGGTCATAGACCAGGTCGGTATCGGGTGTAATCCTGGCCGGAATGTCGAATTCTCTCCCACCAAAGCTGTTGGAAGCCCGCAGTCGGATGTTCAGGTCGCCGGAGCGACCACTGAGGGGCGTCAAATGCAGTACGGGCGCCTCAGGCCAACCCGACAGCTGGATGGACAGGATTCCCTGCAGAGAGGTCACATTGAGCCAGTCCACATACTGGAAAAAGTCAGAAGACAGGTGGATGTCCCGGGGGGTGTCCTCTCTCAGGAGGATGGCAGGGAAATCATCAACGCTGATATCCGGGGGTAGCCGTCCAACACCAGCTCATCCTCGATGGCTTCGCCTGCAACGCCTGCGCATCGCATGGACACAACCGTTCGCTGGTTTACAGGCACCCGCAGAGAAATGGAAATGGAGTCCGATTCCGGATTGGTAACCGAGTAGTTCAGGACCTGGTTGTCGCTGCCCCGTACGAAAAACTGTTGGATGCCAGCCCTTGTCCCGTGCGCGATGCAGGAAGCCGTGATCGTGGTCTCGTAGCCCGGTGGACCCATGCGCGGATCAGCATCCAGCGAGGCATCAACCATTTCGGGGACCCATGGATCATCGGGAGCCGGCTCGAAAGGCGCAGGATCCTCTCCGCATCCCGAAATCATCCATACCAGAACGGACAATCCCAGGATGGGACGCAAAGGCCGGAAGATGCGGGGGAGGAGGGTCACAGGCCAAATACAACGAATGGAATCCGGATCCAAGCATGCGCACTGGGTTCGTTCTTCTCAGCCTTTTTCGCGCCAACGGTGGATAATTCCCCCGAAACGAAGCGCGAACCGGTCGAACCGAATCAGGCCTCCAGGTACCGCATGAATTCCTGCACACGGTCGAGCAGGTCTTCGGCGTCTTCCTCTTCTCCGAAGGCAGCCACTACCCGGTATCCGTTGTGCTCCAGAATGTGGCGGATGCGCGTGGCATCTCGGATGTTCAGCTTGATCGTGACGCCGACCACGTCGTCGTGGGTCTCCGTCGACAGGGACAGGACCTTGGTATCGTTCTGCTCGATCAGGTAAATGATCTGGCTCAGGGAGAGGTCCCGCTGCGCCACTTCCAGCGCCACGATGGCACCCGATTCCTGCGTGGCCAGCATGCGGGCAAAGCGTTCGAACAGATCGTGACGACGGACGATACCCTTGTAGATTCCATTTTCGTCAAGCACGGGGACAAGCGTCAGGTCATGGTCCATCATGACTTTGGTGACGTCGAAGACGTGCGTTCCCGCAGAGATGGCAATGGGCTCCACGCCGAGAAGCGTTTCGACGAGTGTAGCCGGAGATTCGGCATCCAGCAGCATCTCCTCGGACAGGAGACCGACCAGGCGATTCTGTTCAGTAACCACCGGCAGATGACGCACGCGCAGCTCCATCATGAGCCCGAGTCCGTACTCAACCGTATCCGCCGGTCTGAGCGGAGGGGTCGAAACGCTGATGAGATTGGATACCGTCATGGTGATTTCGCGTTGAATGGGCCACAGAAACGGCCTCTGCGATGAAACGTGCAACTCCCGTGCCGTTTCCTGACAACACGCCCTGAAGTATACGATTCACCCAATTCAGACACTTCCTTCGCGGCGTGTTGACGTCGAAATGCCCTGTTCTGTAGTCATATCGACCATCACACGTCCGCCCTGAAGGTCGGCCTACACGGGCATCGAATCTTCCGGAACGATCTCGAGATCCTTGTAGCGCTCGGTCAGGGCGGAAAGGTCGTCCGCATACCGGGGGGCAACCCGGTACAGTAGCCGAACCACGCCCAGTGTCTCTTCTTCGTAGGGCACTCTTCCCCACGCGTAGTCCTCCCCCAGTATCTCGGCCACTTTCCGGATATGCTGGATGGCCTTCTGATCGGAGACGGGAATGATGGCTTCCGTTTCCTCGAACCCGGCATCAATGGTCGTGATCAGCTTGTCCCGGAGCTCCTTCAGGCCGATGCCGCGCAGCGCGGAGACGAAGGCCGCGTCCGGAAATTCGTTCTTCAGGGCCAGGAGATCGGCGGGGTCCTCGATGGCATCGACCTTGTTGAAGACCAGCAGCGTGGGTTTGTCCTTGACATCCAGTTCGAGCAATGTGCGCTGTACCACTTCCTTGTGCTCGTGGAATCCGCGATGGGATGCATCCAGCACGTGCATCAGGATGTCGGACTCCCGCACCTCGTCCAGGGTACTCTTGAAGCTCTCAATCAGGCGATGAGGCAGCTTGCGGATGAACCCGACCGTGTCGGACAACAGGACATCGCGGCCGGGTGAAATCTCGACCGTGCGCGTGGTGGCATCGAGCGTGGCAAAGAGGCGGTTCTCGGCCAGGACGCCCGCACCGGCCAATTCGTTCATCAGGGTGGACTTGCCCGCATTGGTATATCCGATGAGGGACACCCGGGTGAACTTGGATCGACCCTTTCGCTGCGTGGTCCGCTGCCGGTCAATCTTGACCAGTCTCTCCTTCAGCGTGGCAATCCGCGTTCCGATGAGGCGCCGGTCCGTTTCGATCTGCGTCTCACCCGGCCCACGCATGCCGATCCCCCCTTTCTGACGGGAAAGGTGGGTCCACTGACGCGTCAATCGCGGCAGGAGATATTCGAGCTGGGCCAGTTCCACCTGGGTCTTGGCCGTAGCCGTCCGGGCATTGCGTGCAAAGATATCCAGGATCAGCGCCGAGCGGTCGAGCAGTTTGCAGCCGACTTCGCGCTCAACGTTTCGGACCTGGACGTTGCTGAGGTCATCGTCAAAAATGACCAGATCGGCGTCCAGCGACTTGACGCGCGAGGCCAGCTCCTGGACTTTTCCCTTGCCGACAAACGTGGCCACGTTGATGCGCTGCACCGTGGGCACGATGGTATCGACTACGTCAGCACCAGCGGTATCGGCCAGCAAGGCCAGCTCCCGGATGGAATCGTCTACGTCCAGTTTGTCATCGCCGGGGGTTACGACCCCGACCAGGATGGCGCGTTCCCTGCCTTCGCTTTTGGCTTTGGGACGTTCTTCGTTCGGACTGAAAATGGCGTTTCCGGGATTGGTTCAGTTGTTCAGGGCCTGTCCGTGCCGGACGCGCTCCGTGGCGGCTTCCGTGGACGAGTCCAGTTTCATGCGGACCAGACGGCGGAACCGGTCAACCTGCGGGTCGGGAACGACCACGTCGAAACGCTGTCGCTCTCCCAGGAAGTCCTGATACAGGAAGGTGAACCGGACATGCCTGTCTTCATCGTGCTCAAACCAGTCGAAGATCTGACCCCAGCCAACCGCATCACCGCTTCGACCGGCTTCCGGGATGACACCGTATTCGGTCACGACCACCGAGCCGGACAGGTACACCGCCACAAACCAGAGAATGCCACCCAGGAAGTATCCGATGAACACGCTGACGTCCACCGCCGCGACCGTATTGCTCGAATAGAGCATGAACACAAGGACGAGCCCCATGAAAACAGAGGGCCAGACCGGCAGACTGCCCATGCGGGTGGATACCCAGGTCATCTTCACACCGCGGATCCGGGCGCGCTGCATGATGGTCATGCCCAGCAGCACACCGGTTACGGCAACGAAAGACGCCACAAGTACGATATGAAGGGTCGTGATCACGTGTAGCCCGGACGAATCCTCAGGTGGTGGCTTCGGGTCTGAATTGCTTGGCAACCACCATCTCAGCAAGCAGAAAAATCAACGCAAGGCCCAAAAAGACGTTCCAGAGCTCGACGCCGGTACGGGCAGCTCGCAGTTGCTCCTCCAGGGGCGCACCCGAGGTCACACCGACTTCCATGATGGACACATCCGCACCTGTCAAGGCTGACAGGTGATCGGCGATGGCTTCAGGTTCGGCAAGGGCCAGATCCGACTCAGCCGTCGGGGGATGTACGACGACGCGGCGGAGCACGTCGTCCCCCGCAACAACGTCATAGGAGCCGGGCAGGAAGTAGGCACCGGTCAGCGTGGTCACCACACCTCCGAACACATCCCTCTGCTCCGGAATGAACGTTTCCCCGGTCTCGTTGCGGACCCGGACCTCAACGCCCGGGTCAATACCCTGCAACAGCAATTGGAGCGAAGAACCCGCCTCCATCGCGTCTCCCATGATCGATCCGCCGGCAGACAGATACACGAGGGATCGGTAGAGCATGGGCAGGAACAGGCCCCTCACCGGAAAATCACTCCAGGATGCACCCGCTTCCGTGGCAAACAGCAGCATGGAGCCTTGCCCGGACCGGATCTCCTGCAGGAACGGGCGTCCCCCGCTCAGACCAATGATGGTCTGCTCATTGCCTGAGCCCGGAGTGTAATCGATGGAACGGAAGAGCACAGGTTGCTCCAACGTCGGGCGCTCCCCTCCGGGAGTGGGCTCAAACATGCCCTCGAACAGCGGGTGGTCCGTGTCGACCCGGTCGAAAACTCCCACGGAAACTCCTCCGGAGAGATCCGTGTCCTGTGCGGCTTCCGACGTGCCTTCGATGCGCCCACCACCCAGATTGCCGAGAAGCGCATTGTAATCAGCCCACTGCACGTCGTCACCCGCAAAGAAGAGGACACCGCCGCCCCCTTCGAGATACTGCTCGATGGCTGCCCGCTCGCCCGAGGAAAGCGTCTGGACACCGGCCAGGATGACGGCATCATGCGAGCCCAGGGTCGTTGAAGCCAACGACGTTTCAGGGATCCGCTCCGTCACGAACCGGCCGGAGCCTTCCGACAGTTCGGAAGAGAGGGCGAGGCGGAGATAACGTGTGTCCGTGCCTGATCCCTCCACCAG
>Ga0209273_10000285_pt1 | contig 76673 bp, 62 predicted proteins | sample tdAd471_FD_187126 | JGI IMG/M metagenome (GOLD analysis project Ga0209273, IMG submission 187126) | Marine sediment microbial communities from the Atlantic coast under amendment with organic carbon and nitrate - tdAd47.1 (SPAdes)... | ecosystem: Environmental > Aquatic > Marine > Coastal >...
AAATAAGTAATTCCTTTTGCCAGAGAAACAATGCTAATACCAATACCTAAAAAAAGTGCAATCAAAAAAGAACCATTAATATGTTTCCAAAATGATAATACTCCTTCTTTTGCAAGCTTTACAATAGCATCTTTATTAATGGATTTAATAGAATTAATGAGTTCCTCATATATACCGGTAATAAATGCTATTGTACCTCCGGAAATTCCAGGAACCACATCAGCAGCGCCCATACCAATACCTTTAAGGCTAATAAGTAGATAGTCTTTTAAGGTTCTCATCTTTATTTGTTGGCTTTAACTAGCTCTTCAGGTAAAAAATGAAAAAATGTGTCACCTCTTAAACCAAGTCGTAAGCATTCTAGAGGAATAAGTTCATTTGGAGCAATATTGCCTAAGTTTACATTAGCACCGATTAATTTAATGAAATAAACTTGTTGTGCTTTTTTTGGCGCTTCCCATAAAATACTATCACCGGGAACTTTTTTAAGAATTCTATTGATTAATGCAACGTGAGCTGTTCCGTTTGGTCTGTATATGCCCACTGTGCCACTTTCACGTGCTTCTGCAATCACTTTCCAAGAGCCTGCTTCTAGTTCCATGTTCATCCATGAAATCCATTTTCCGGGACTAATTAATATACCTTCTTCTTTACTACCCACCTCACTTAAAACAGTATAATTTTTTGCAAGTTTTGAAATGTACTCGCATTTATCATCCATATTCATGGTGATTGAACCATTAGATACTTCTGTCATTTCAAGCTTAAACTTATCAAGTAGTTTTCTGTATTCATCAAATTTTCCTCTGGCTATAAATGCTTCAAACAATGTTCCTCCAAAGTAACATTTGATGCCAGCCTGCTTGTATATGTTTAATTTTTTTTCAAGGTCTCTGGTAACGAAAGATGTGCCAAACCCAAACTTTACGATATCAGTAAGATCGGCATTTGCTTCACAAAAATTTTCTACTTCTCTAACACTAAGTCCTTTGTCCATCATCATCGTTAGGCCATTTTCTCTGGGCTTTACGGTGCGTTTAGGAATGTGTGTGAGTTTAAAGTTATACATTAGGTTCTTGAGTTGAACTCATGAATTATTTTTTGAATGTCTTTTTTATCAGATAATTCAGGTAAGTATTCAAATAATTCGGTAATGAGTTTTGAGTTTAAAGTTAAAGCTGTTTTAAGTGCTTCCTTAGCTTTTTTAGTTTCTTTTTGTTTGAAGTATAAAGCAGATAATCTGTATGCAGCATATTCATTATCCGGATATAGATTCATTATATCCTCCAAATAAATTATACCTTTTTTTATTCCTTCAAGATGAATTAATTCTTCAGCAATGTCTAAGTATATTTCTTTATCCGTTGGCTCTATTTCACTAGCTTTTTTAAATGCTTTAAGCGCTTCAATGTGATTGGATGCCTTACTATAAAATTCTCCCATGCAAACAAAGTAGTGAGCTTGCTCATTGTCTAACTCTATTGCTTTTTTTACAAAATGAATAGCAGAGTGGTATCTTTCGGTTTCTCCATAAACAATTGCCATTCCAAGCCATGCATCAGCAAAATTTGGGTCAAGCTTAACAGCTCTTTGGTAGTATGGAAGTGCATTGGCATAATCATCCATATTCTCATAGCACTCACCTACGTAAAAGTAAACCAATGAGTCGGCTTTTTCATATTGCATAAACTCTTTATATGCTTTTAGTGCCTGAGCATATTTTTCTGTATTGAATAAAACATTTGCTTTTCCAAAATAAGCAGAAGAGAAATCTTCTTTAATGGTAATGGCATAGTCATAAGCCATTATAGCTTCGCTATTTTTTTCTTGTTTGCTGTAAAACATACCCAAGTTATACCAGCTTACACTAGAGTAGGGGTGCTCGTCAATAAACTTATTAAAAAAACTGATTGCCTCATCTGTTTTGTCTAAGATGTCAAAACAAAAAGAAATTTCATAGAGAGCAGTTTCGTTTTCAGGATTAATTTCTAAAGCTTGTTTAAAATAATCTATAGCGGTTAAATATTCATTAGTGGTTTCATATTCAAAGCCAATAGAAAGCAAAATTTCTTCTTTTTCTTCTAAATCACAGTTTAGAAGAGCTTTTTCAAAATACTGAATGGCTTTTTTGGGATTTCTTAACTGGCCGTAAACACATGCTTTATTATACAGTAATTCAAAATTGCTAGGTTCAATATTTTCTACTCTATTCAAAAGCTCAAGTGCTTCAGCGGGTTTGTGAGAAGTAGCCAAAACTTGTGCATGCCTGATAATTAAATTGGTAGAGTATGGATGTTGCTGAGTTCCAAAGCCAATTACTTTAAGCGCTTTTTCGGTATCGTTTGTTTCGATGAAATAAGTTACTAGGTCTTCAAGTTCTTCAACATCAAAGAAGTATTGCTCATTATTTTCAAGCATTTTTTCAAAGCGGTTAAGCGCATTTTGAAAATCATTGTCGTATTGCTCTGAAAAATTATCGTCCACTCAAGCTTGTCTTTCTAACAAAGGTAAGAAAATCAAATGCAAAGTTAATTCACTTAGTGTTGGTTTTCAACAACTATTTTAACAGAATTTCCTATCTTTTTGATTTTCAGTGCTCTTTTTTCGGTAATATTCTATATTTGATAGGATTAATTATAATGCTTTATTTTGCTGCCGATTTTAAAAGTTTATGAGTTTAATTAAGTCAATTTCAGGAATTAGAGGAACAATTGGAGGAAAAGTAGGCGACAACCTTACCCCAATTGATATTGTTAAATTTACTTCTGCCTATGGTGTTTGGTTGAAACAGTCTGTTGCATCAAAAACATACAAAGTAGTAATTGGCAGAGATGCCAGAATTTCCGGTCCAATGGTTTCTAACCTAGTCTGTGGTACGCTTCAGGGCTTAGGAATAGATGTGGTAGATTTAGGGCTAAGCACTACACCAACTGTTGAAGTTGCTGTGGTGGAAGAAAAAGCACAGGGTGGAATTATTTTAACAGCGAGCCATAATCCGGCACAGTGGAATGCACTAAAATTATTGAATGAGAAAGGTGAATTTATATCGGGTGATGATGGAAAAAAAGTTCTGGAGTTAGCAGAGTCTGATGAGCTGAACTTTAGTGAATTCAGACAGCTTGGAAAGTATTCTCAAAGCAGCAATTATTTAAAAATTCATATTGAAAAAATTTTGAATTTGCCTCTAGTGGATGTTGAAGCGATTAAAAGCAAAAACTTTGTTATTGCTGTGGATGCAGTTAATTCTAGCGGAGGAATTTATGTGCCTGAACTACTAAAAGCTTTAGGTGTTAAAGAAGTTATTCCATTATACTGTGAACCAACCGGTGATTTTCCTCATAATCCTGAACCTTTACCGGAACACTTAAGCGAAATTTCATCTTTAATAAAAAAGAAAAATGCACACTTGGGTTTTGTTGTTGACCCTGATGTTGACCGATTGGCTATTGTGTGTGAAGACGGAGAAATGTTTGGGGAAGAATATACACTTGTGGCTGTTGCAGATTATATTTTAAAGAATAAAGTTGGAAATACTGTTTCTAATCTATCATCAACCAGAGCTTTGAGAGATGTAACCGAAAAAGCCGGTGGCAAATACGAAGCTAGTGCAGTTGGAGAAGTAAATGTGGTTGAAAAAATGAAAGCTACTAATGCGGCTATTGGAGGAGAAGGTAACGGTGGAATTATTTATCCCGAGCTTCATTACGGAAGAGACGCATTAGTGGGAATAGCTTTGTTTTTAACGCATTTGGCAATAAGTAATGTTTCTTGTTCTGCATTAAGAGCAAAATACCCTAATTATATTATTTCTAAAAATAAAGTTCAACTAACTCCTGAAATTGATTTGGAAAAAGTGTTGGAAGGAATTAAGAAAAAATATAGTAATGAAAAAATAAATACTGTTGACGGAGTAAAAATTGAATTTGAAAAGGACTGGGTACATCTTAGAAAATCTAACACAGAGCCAATTATCAGAATTTACTCTGAAAGCACTTCTAAATCAACGGCTGAAAGTTTAGCAGAGAAGATTATCAGTGACATTAAAGAGTTGATTAAAGAGAATTAGGATTACCTTTTTGAGATAAAATAAAATGTGGTTTAAACAATAAGGATGATAATTTTGTAGCCGATGAGGAAAGTATATTTAGATAACGCTGCTACCACACAAATAGACCCTGAAGTTGTTGAAGCCATGATTCCTGTATTACAATCTAATTATGGTAATCCGTCATCTATTCATTCATTTGGGCGTGAAACAAAAGCATTAATTGAAACATCAAGAAGAAAAATTGCTAAGTTTATTAATGCAGAAGCCTCAGAAATAATTTTTACTTCAGGAGGGACAGAAGCTGACAATATGATTGTAAATGCGGCTGTATGTGAAATGGGCGTTAAACATATTATTTCTACTTGTATTGAACATCATGCAATTGGTCATACCTTAGAAAGGGTTCAAAAAATATATAATACTAAAATTACGCTTCTTGATTTAGATAAAACAGGTTGCATTGATTTAAAACAATTAGAAGATATTTTGTCTAAAAGTAATGAGAAAACATTAGTTACCTTAATGCATGCTAACAATGAAATTGGTAATTTACTTCCTTTAAAAGAGGTGGCAGATATTTGTAAAAAACACAATGCCTTATTTCACTCGGATACTGTTCAAACGATGTGTCACTATAAAATTGATACTAAAGATATAGGACTTGATTTTCTTTCATGCTCGGCACATAAATTTCACGGCCCAAAAGGAATTGGTTTTTTATATGCTAACAAAAAACATAAACTAACATCACTTATAACGGGTGGTGGTCAAGAGAGAGGTCTGAGAGCAGGAACAGAAAATGTTTACGGAATAGTTGGACTTGCCAAAGCAATGGAAATTGCACATAGGGATATGGAAGAGCATCAGTCACATATTTCATCCTTAAAAACACACATGATAGCTGAGTTAAAAAGAGTACTTCCTGAAGTAAAATTTAATGGGCAATGTGAGTTTGAATCGCTTTATACTGTATTAAGTATTCAATTACCTGCCAACCAAATGGCAGCTACTTTTTTATATAGTCTAGATATTCATGGAATAGCGGCTTCAGGCGGCAGTGCTTGTTCAGCGGGAGCGTCAAAAGGAAGCCATGTTTTAGAAGCTTTGGGAGTTCCACAAGATGTGCTTAATGTTCGTTTTTCTTTTGGAAGATTTAATACTAAGGAAGATATTGACTATACTGTTTCTGTTCTTCAGAAGCTTCTATCTTAATTTTTTATCTTTAGTCAGTTTTTAACTGAATCAATGAAAGTAACTTTTTTAGGTACCGGAACTTCTCAAGGTATTCCTGTGATTGCTTGTGATTGCAGTGTTTGTAAATCTGATAACTTAAAAGATAACAGATTAAGAACTTCTGTTTTAGTGGAGGTGGATAATCAAACTATTGTAATTGATACAGGTCCAGATTTTCGTCAGCAGATGTTACGTGAAAATATTCAAAAGCTAGACGCTGTTTTATTTACTCATGAACATAAAGACCATATTGCAGGACTAGATGATATAAGAGCATTTAACTTTAAACAAAAAAAGGAGATGGAGATTTATGCCTCAGAAAATGTAATTAAAGCTTTGAAACGAGAATTTTATTACGCTTTTGAGGATGAAAAATATCCCGGTGTGCCTCAGTTAAGCATAAAAAAAATTGACAACGAAACATTTAATGTTAATAATACACAAGTAATTCCTATTGAAGTGATGCATTACAAAATGCAGGTTTTTGGATTTCGTATAAATAACTTTGCTTACATAACCGATGCTAAGACTATATCTGAAGCTGAATTGCAAAAGCTAAAAAACCTTGATGTTTTGGTTTTAAATGCGCTACGCAAAACTGAACACATATCTCACTTAAATCTTCATGAGGCAGTTGAATGGGCTGAAAGAATTAGCCCAAAGAAAACTTATTTAACACATATAAGTCATCTAATGGGTAAACATAACGAAGTGTCATCTGAGTTACCTGAAAATGTTGAAATAGCTTATGATGGGCTTAAATTATTCTTATAAAAAAAGGCCGTAGAATTTCTACAGCCTTTTTTTATAATTAGTGTTTAATTTATTTCAAAAGAGTCACTTTTCCTATATAAGTGTGGCTTTCTCCTTTTAAGTCTTTGACTTCAATTTTATAGGTATAAACATCAGTCTTTCCAATTGCACCGCCTTTAATACTTCCGTCCCATTTAGAATCCATCTGATATCCTTCATAAACGATTTCTCCCCATCTGTCAAAAATAAGCATAGTAAGCTCTTTATAACCATAACCTTTTACGCTGAAATAGTTATTGTTTTTATCTCCATCGGGAGTAAAGGTATTTGGAATGTAAAGCATGAAGTCGGGCTCAACTCTAATTGTCTTAGAAATACTGTCTTTACAACCATAAGAGTTTTCAATGTTTAACCATATAACATAGTTTCCTGAATCTTTATATAAGTGAGATGGATTTTGGTTAGAAGAAGTTCCACCATCTCCAAAGTTCCAATTCCAAACACTTCCACCCTGTGACATATTCATGAAATCTACACTTGGATTTAAAACATTAGGATTAATTGGAGAAAAATCAAATTCAGCAATAGGAAGAGGGTAAACCGTTACCATCGCATTTTGAGTCAAGCTGGAAGAACATTGTTTACTGCCATAGTTGGTGGTTGCTCCAACAGTAACGTCAAAGGTTTTTGCAGACAAACTATTATTGCTGTAACAGTGACTAGGGTTATTCCCTGAAGTGTTAGTTCCATCACCTAAAGACCAAGTGTATGTTGTAGTTCCTATTGGGTTGTTGCTATTATTGATAAAATTAACACAAACAGGTGTACACCCACTTTCCTTATCAACTGAGAAACTAATATCCGGGTTGTCATAAACATTAACAGTAACTATCACAGAGTCTTTACAACCATTGGAGCTAGTTACAACAAGCTGAGAATTATAGTTACCTGAACTTGCGTAAGTATGACTTGGGTTTTGTGCACCCTGATTTGGTGATGAATCGCCAAATGTCCAACTCCAATTGGTAACACTACCGCTTGTTGTTCCACAATTTACAGTACTCAAGTCTGTGAATTGAGCAGCAACGCCAAGGCAAGTTTCTGTAGCCGTATAATTAGCTTGAGGTAAAGGATATACTTCTACTGGTTTTGTTATTACATCAACACATCCACTATCTGAAGTAACTGTTAAAGAAACATTATATGGTCCACAGTTAGCATAGCTATGCGTTGAATTTTGTGTATTTCCGTTTGGAGTTCCATCTCCGTAGTTCCAATCCCATTGTGTAATATTTCCTGCTGAAATGTTTGAATTGTCGGTAAGTGGCATAACTAAACCATCACAGACATTTGTAAAGTTGAAATCTGCGGTTGGCATAGGATGAACAGTAACAGGGGCGGTAAATGTATCTGTACAAGTACCTGAAGTTAATATTAACTGAATATTATAAGTTCCGGGTGCATTATAATTGTGAGATTGATTTCCAGTTGTATTTGAAGTATTTCCATCGCCAAATGCCCAATTATAACTTACTGCGTTTACTGAGTTGTCGGTTATATTTACAGCATTATTTAAACACTCATTTGATACACTAAATGAAGCTGTAGGAACTACATATACAGGTACATTTTTAGTTACATTACCGGTACAACCTTGTGCTGTAGTAATAGATAAAGTAACAGAATATCCTGGAGTTTGATTTGCTGCAATATAAGTATGACAAGGATTTCCGGTGTTATTCACAGGACTTCCGTCACCAAAATTCCAGCTCCAGTTATTAATGGTGCTGGCAGTAACATAAGAACTGTCCGTAAAACAAGTTTGATCTCCTAAACAAACACTTGTAAAGTTAAAGTTAGCAGTTGGTAGGCAGTAAACTTGAACATTTTGTGAAATAGAATCTATACATCCACTGTTTGAAGTAGTTATTAATTTTACGGTGTAAGTTCCACAGTTAGCATAATTGTGACTTGGGTTTACATTAGAACTTGTTGGAGAATTATCTCCAAAGTCCCATGTATAACTCATGGTTCCGCTAGCAATAGCTGAAGCATTGGTAAAATTGATAGCTGTTCCTTGACACTGTGAGGTAAAAGTAAATCCTGGAGCAGGTACCGGATTTACAGTAACAGTTCCAGAGTCAGTAGCTATACAACCATTAAGATTATAAGTAACAACATAGGTAGTAGTGTTTGCAGGGCTTACATTTATTGTTTGAGTTGTAGCTCCTCCGGGAGTCCAGCTGTATGTGCCACCGGTAACACTAGGAGTTGCCGTTATCGATGCTTGTTGTCCGGCACAAATAGTAGCATTGTTAACCGTAAGAGTAGGAGCTGGGCTAATTGTTACAGTTCCACTTCCTGTTCCGGTACAACCATTAAGTGTATATGTTACAGTATAGGTTGTAGTAGCGCCAGGAGTCACATTTATAGTTTGTGTTGTCATTCCTCCAGGAGACCAACTATATGTTCCTCCTCCAATACTAGGTGTTGCAGTTAGAGTAGCACTTTGGCCGGGACAAATAGTAGTATTATTGACATTTACGGTTGGAATAGGATTAACAGTTACAGTTCCGGTGTCTGTTCCGGTGCACCCTCCTAGTGTATAGGTTACGATGTAATTGGTTGTAGTTCCGGGTGTGACAGTAATACTAGGAGTAGTTGCTCCCCCCGGTGTCCAACTATATGAGCCACCTGATGTGGCAGGGGTTGCTGTTAATGTAACAGATTGACCGGCACATATTGCAGTATCATTTACAGTTACTGCAGTAGAGCCATTAAAAGTAATATTAAATGTATCTGTTATAAAACAACCAGGAGATATTTCTATTCTTAACCAGTGCTTTCCAGAAGTGTTAATTGTAGTTGTAGTTGTGGTTGCGTTATTTGACCATAAGTAGTTATATCCAGGACTTATTAGTGGAGATGTGTAGGTCAAAGGTCCACCGCAAACAACAGTATCTCTGATGTCAAATGTTGGCTGGGTAGATGTATTACAATTTAGCAAATTTGGTAATAAATTAGCTATCATATCAATAAGCGGAAGTCTATTTGGTGTGCCTAATATTCCGACAGTTCCACATGCTCCAGATTGAGGGAAAACATTAAAGTCTCCAATACCAATTAACGCTCCTTGTCCAGAAATCATATCACAATTTCTAAACTGAACTCCTACTACATCTCCAACATTTCCATTTCCACAAAAATTATTCAATTGGAAAAGGATATTTGGTCCAGCAGCACCAATAAATGGTCTTTCAGCAGCACCATAAGTAGTTAATTGTGTGCATGGAGTGTTGGATATAGTTTGATAATATGGTCCTCTAGTAATGTTATGGGTTATTGAACCTCCTGCAGTAACAGTATTATTAATCAGTGCGTCAAGAAAAGCAGCTTGATTATTACAACAGCTTACCTCAGATTGAAAATAAACTGCACCACCGGCATTCATATAATTTACAATAGGGTTCATTGTTGCAGGTACGGGAAGGCCTGTATTTCCAAAGATCCAAACTTGTTGATAGGTAGCTGGATTTATAGTTGCAGGAATAGCAGCAACTCTTGTAACACTTGTTTGAGTGGCGACCAGTCTATTATATATTTGGCTTCCATTATTTTGTTGGTCACTTGAAAATGAGTTATTGTAGTCAATTACAAGAATATTTTGTTGACTAAATGATACTATACTTATAATCAATAAGATAGATGTAAGGAGTAGTTTTCGCATAAGAGAGGGTTTATTACTATGACGAATTTAAACAAAAAAGGTTGCTGATGCAACCTTTTGTACTAATATTTAATAAGTTATGTTTTTTTATCTAAGTAGTGTAACTTTACCAATGTATGTTTGGTATTCGCCCTTTACATTTTTAAATTCAATTCTATAAATATAGATATCTGTTTTGCCTACTTCTTGTCCTTTTATTCTTCCGTCCCATTTAGCATCTAAACCATCAGCTTCATAAACTAGTTCTCCCCATCTGTCAAAAATCATCATAGTTGCTTCTTCTAAACCAAAACCTTTAAAAGTAAAGAAGTCATTAACCCCATCTTTGTCAGGAGTAAAAGTATTTGGTATATATATAGCGTATTCCGGTTCTACTCTTAAGGTTTTCCATATACTATCTCTACAACCAAACTGTGTTTCAATATAAAGCCAAACAGTATAGTTTCCTGAATCAAGGTATAAATGTGATGGATTTTGATTAGTTGATGAACCTCCATCACCGAAATCCCAATACCACTGAGATGCACCTCCTAATGAATTGTCAGTAAAGCTGGCCTCTGGTGAGAATAAGATATTTAATAAGGTAGGATTCCATTCAAACTCTGCTACAGGTTGAGGATAAGCAGAAATAAAATTGTTTTTAGTAGTAACTGTTGTACACTGTTTTGTACCATAATTCATAATGGTAGTAAGAGTTACATTAAAGTATTTAGTAATTAACCCGGTATTTTGAAAGCAGTGAGTTGAATTAATTCCGGAGCCATTTGAATCGTCTCCATAACTCCATAAATATGACATTCCCGGAACAGGAGAGCCACCACCATTTGCAGTAAGTGTTACACATATGGGTGCACAGCCACCATTTGTGTCAGATACAAAATCGGCAGGCGGGTTTTCGTAAACATTAACCGGAAGAGTAATGGAATCTTTACAGCCATAGTTACTAGTAATTACAAGTGTTGAATTGTAATTCCCAAATGTTGTATAGTTATGAGATGGGTTTTGTGTTGAAGAAGTATTGATATCACCAAAGTCCCAATCCCAATTCGTAATAGTCCCATTTGTAGAACCACAACTTACTATACTCAAGTCAGTAAACTGTGTGGCGGTTCCATGACAAGCTTCAGTCACTGAAAAATTAGCTTGTGGTAATGGATAAACCTCTACAGGTTTTGTTATTGCTGATACACAACCGCTATCAGAAGTTGTTGTTAAAGTAACGTTGTATGTTCCACAACCGTTATATAGGTGATTGGGGTTTTGTGAGTTCTCATTTGGAGAACCGTCTCCAAAGCTCCAGTTCCAACCAACAATTGTCCCTGATGAAATATTAGAAATATCACTTAAAGGAATTGCAAAACCATGACACATATTCGTAAAGTTGAAATCAGTATTTGGAAGCGGATTAACATTTACAGTAGCAGTATCTCTTACTATACATCCATTAAGCGAATAGGTAACTATATAGTTAGTAGTAACTGCAGGGTTAACAGAAATAGTGGCTGTTGTATCTCCTGTTGGAGACCAACTGTAACTTCCTCCAGTAGGATTAGGATTTGCAGATATAATTGCAGTTTGTCCTGCACAAATAGAAGGGTCATTAACACTTACGGTAGTTGAACTATTGTAGGTAATTGTAAAGCTGTCTGTTACAAAACACCCTGGTGCTAATTCTATTCTTAACCAATGTATTCCTGAAGTATTAATAGTAGTAGAGCTGGTTGTTGCTCCGTTTGACCATAAATAGTTATATCCCGGACTTATTAAAGGTGAAGTAAAAACAATAGGGTTACCACAAACTATGGTGTCTCTTATATCAAAGGTAGGTTGAGAAGAAGTATTACAGTTTAAAAGATTGGGGAGTAAATTTGCAATCATATCAATAAGGGGGAGTCTATTTGGACTTCCCAAAATCCCTACTGTTCCACAGGCACCGGATTGGGGGAAAACATTAAAGTCACCGATACCAATTAAAGCACCTTGACCAGAAATCATATCGCAATTTCTAAATTGGACTCCAACAACGTCTCCAACATTAGCGGCACCACAAAAATTATTTAGCTGAAATAATATGTTAGCAGCAGGAGTTCCAACAAAAGGTCTTTCAGCAGCTCCAAAAGTGGTAAGTGGGCTACATGGTGTGTTTGAAATGGTTTGATAGCGGGGACCTTGAGTAATGTTGTGGGTAATTAATCCTCCGGCTGTTACAGTAGCATTAATTAATGCGTCTAAAAAAGCAGCTTGGTTATTACAACAACTTACCTCAGATTGAAAATAAACAGCACCACCAGCATTCATATAATTGACGATTGGGTTTAATGTTGCAGGAACAGGAAGCCCTGTGTTTCCAAATATCCAAACCTGCTGGTATGTAGCCGGATTAATTGTAGCTGGAATAGCTGCCACTCTAGTAGCACTCGTTTGAGTAGCAACTAATCGATTAAAAATTTGGCTTCCATTATTTTGCTGATCACTAGAGAAGGAGTTGTTGTAATCTATAACTAATACGTTTTGTTGCCCAAAAGATATTATACTTATAATCAATAAGATAGATAGTAGAGGTAGTTTTTTCATAAAGGGGTTTGTAACGATGACGAATTTAATCAAAAAAGGTTGCCGAAGCAACCTTTTGAACTAATAATAAATAAGTTGGAGTTATTTAAGTAGTGTAACCTTACCAATATAAGTATGGCTTTCTCCTTTTATATCTTTTGTTTCTATTTTGTATGTGTAAACATCTGTTTTACCAACACTTCTATTCTTTACTTTCCCATCCCACTTAGAATCTAATTGATAGCCTTCAAAAATCACCTCTCCCCATCTATCGAAAATTAACATACTTTGCTCTTCAATGCCATATCCTTTAGGAGCAAAATAATCATTATTTCCATCTCCATCAGGTGTAAAGGTGTTTGGGATATAAAGAGCATACTCTGGCTCCACTCTTATGGTTTTCCATATACTATCCTTACAACCATATTGATTTTCTATATTAAGCCAAATAACATAAGTACCAGAGTCTCCATATTGATGTGAAGGATTTTGTGAGTTTGCAGTTCCTCCATCTCCAAAATTCCAACTCCAAACAGAAGCTCCTTGAGATAAATCAGTAAAATTAGCTTCCGGTTGATAAATTGCACTTAAGACTTCGGGATTCCAAGTGAAATCAGCTGAAGGAAGAGGGTAAACACTTATCATATTTGTTTGACTAACAATGGTAGTACATTGATTTATACCATAACTTGTAATAGCCATAACCGTTACATCAAATGATTTTGCAGAAAGACTATTATTATCATAACAATGTGATGGGGCATTGGCGATAGCGCTGTTTCCATTACCAAAATCCCAAGTATATGTAGTAACTCCTACTGGATTATTGCTATTATTAATAAAGTTAACACAAACGGGTGTACACCCATCATTGATATCCGATGTAAAGTTAACATCTGGATTAGCATAAACTGTAACAGGGCTAGTAATTGAATCAATACAACCATTAGAGGTAGTAACAATAAGAGTTGTATTAAATACTCCTGCTTGATTAAACGAGTGGTTAGGGTTTTGGGCAGATGAATTTCCTGTACCGCCAAAATCCCAATTCCAGTTGATTATACTACCGATTGTAGTTCCACAACTAACAGTAGTTAAGTCTGTGAATTGTGATGGAGTGCCAAGGCAAACATCAGTAGGGGTGAATGCAGGGACAGGGTTAGGATAAACCTCAACCTGTTTAGTAATTACATCTGTACATCCACTATCGGAAGTAACAGTTAAAGTTACATTGTATTGTCCACAATTTGCATAGGTATGATTAGTGTTTTGGGTATTTCCATTTGGAGTTAAATCCCCATAATTCCAATCCCAATTAATTATGTTTCCACTTCCAACAACGGATAAATCATTTAAAGGTAAGGCTAGCCCATCACAAACATTTGTAAAGTTGAAGTCGGCTGTCGGGATAGGGTGAACAACAATGGTTTTACTAATAGAATCACTACAACCTTTTCCGGTTGAAGCAACTAATTTTACAACATAAGAACCGTCAGTACTATATTTATATTTATGAATAGGTTGATTGTTTGTGCTGTTTGTTGCATTTCCATAGTACCAGTTGTAATTGGTTGCGCTTGTTGAAGTATTGGTGAATACAACCGAGTCATTTAAACATTCATTTGTAGCGGTAAAATTAGCTGTAGGTTGTAAATAAACAGGAGTTAAATGAGTAATAGAGTCTTTACATCCCTGGTTAGATGTTACAACTAATTTAACGGCATATCCCGGAATTTCGTTTGCCGTAGCGTAAGTGTAACATGGACTTCCAACCGCAGATGTTCCTCCATCTCCAAAGCTCCATTGCCATTGCGTTATATTACTTCCGATAACATTAGATGCATCGTAAAAACAAGTTTGATTTCCAATACAAACTGTATCTGCAGTAAATGCTGCCGTTGGTAAACAATATACCTGTACACTTTGAGAAACAGAATCAATACAACCACTAGCTGAGGTGGCATATAATTTTACAGTATAGTTTCCACAAGCCGTGTAAATGTGATTTGGACTTGCTATAGAGCTAGTTGGAGAGTTGTCACCAAAATCCCAAGTGTAATTTGAAATGGTACCACTAGCAATTACGGATGTATTATTAAACGCTATAGCAGTCCCTTCACATTGTGATGTAAATGTAAAACTTGGAGCAGGAAGGGGGTTAACAGTAACAGGAATAACGATGCTATCTTTACATGCTCCGGCACTTACCACTAATTCTACATTATAATTTCCTGCAGCAGGAAAAGTGTGATTTGGATTTTGAGTAGAATATTCAACTGTTCCGTCATTATTAATATCCCAACTCCAATTATTAATTCCTATTGGTGTTGATAGGTCAGTAAAGCTGGTGGCATTTCCTTCACAAACAGTGGTTGATGAGAAGTTTGCAGTTGGGTTATTGATTACAGTTACAGGTAAAACAATACTGTCTTTACATCCGTTTGCACTAGTAACAATTAGTTTTACATTATAGTTTCCAGCCGTAGCGAAAGTATGAGATGCATTTCGAGTGTTATATTCAATACTTCCATCATTTAAAATATCCCACTGCCATCCTGTAATAGTTCCGGTAGGAATATTGGAGGCATCAGTAAGATTCATAGGAGTTCCGGCACAAACAGAAACAGAATTAAAGTTAGCACTAGGATTGTCATAAACCGTAACATTTTGTACAATAGAGTCTTTACAACCAGTGTTGTCAGTAACAATTAATTTAACAGGGTATGTTCCTGGGGCTGGGAAAGTGTGCGTAGGATTTTGTGTTGTATAATCAATAGTTCCATTATTTAAAATATCCCATTGCCATCCATTAATAAAAGCTGCCCCTTGGGCTACTGATGCATCATTAAATTGCATTGCAATTCCCGGACAAACGCTGGTTGCATTGAAAGCCGGAATAGGAGGAGTTCCACCTGTTACAACAACAGTGTCAGTTGCAGAGCAAGTAGTTCCATTATCACTAACTGTTATATAATAAGTTCCTGGTCCAACATTATTTAATGATTGATTTGTTCCTGAACCCGACCCACCCCATTGATAGGAGTAAACACCGGTTCCACCACCAGGTGTAACTGTTAGGTTGGTTGTCCCGTTACATCCGACATTAACATCCGGACCGGCATTTGCAGTAATACCACTAACTATTCTTAAGTCAACCCCAAATGATGTTTGAGCATAAATAGGGCAAACGCTATCAGTAACAGTTATATTAAAGGAGTTTAAACCTGTGTTTCCATAAGGAGCAGTATAACAAAATCTTACTGTTAGAGGATTAGTACCTAAAGTTGTCATATTAATTCCCGGAAGAACTGTGGTTGCTGTTGACCAAGCATACAAAGTATTCCCGGGATCAGGGTCATTGAATACTACATCGAAACAACCTGTACTACCTTCACATATCTGGACGGTAGTTGGATTTACAATAGACATGCCTCCGGTTGCGTTACTTATTCCTCCTGATGGTGGTTGAGGAGTATTATTAGTACATGCAATCAGTATTACCTGAAAATCATAAATCATAGTTCCTTTTAATTGTCCTGTTGCCCTGTCGTAAGAATAAATCATTACGGCAAAAACATAATTTCCTGCTGCTGCATTAAAACAAATGGTTCCATTATTAGGATTGATTGTTACACCAGGTATAGGTTGTGTTGGAGAATAACCGGCTTTATATGGTATTGGTGTTCCGGTAGGAGGTGTTCCTCCAGCACTAGATTGACCTGCAATTAAGGCAAATCTTAAGCTGTCTCCATCTGGGTCAGTAACATTTAAGTTGTAGCAGTTTTGTTGGTTTGCACAAGCGTAAGGAATTGGTGTAGCATTAATAAAAGGAGAGTTATCACATGGGAAAGTTGCTGAGTTCATAGTGGTCTCAATCCAAATACCGGGTTGGCCGGTTACATTAGTAGTATTATCCCTGCAACATGAATTCCAGCTAAAATGCCAAGAATTACAGCCAGCAGGAAGTGTAACAATGCCTTTATAGACTGTCATTCTAACACCATTTATGGTTCCTCCATTACAAGTAGTGCTATTAAGCATTTGATTACAAATCTGACTTACATTAACATTGTGTTGCAACGGATCATTTTGCATATATCCGTAGGCATAATTGGCATATTTATAGGTAGTTGTAAAACCTGTTCCAAATACGATACCTGTATTTGGAATTCCACAATCATTTGAAATATAAACGTACGCACCAGTAGGGTTTGAACTAGGACACCTTACAATTGTCCATAATGTTATCTCATATTGATTTGGTCCAATACATTTATAAGAAATATTTGCTCCGGGAATATGAGAAGCGTTTACATTATTAGAAAATAATAAAATTGCAGTTAAAGCAATAATTGAGTGAAGTAGTTTTTTCATAAATTAAGGAGGTTTATTTCAAAGACGAAGTTAATTAAAAATGGTTGCCTAAATTATGTACATACTGTACATTTTTTATAAGTAAGCCTGTATCCGTCTTTTCTCTTAAAAAATCCTCTGTATAAATCACCCAAAAATAACTTCACTTTAAAAATGGTGTGAAAACCATTCAAGGCATCTGTTACTCTTTTGTCTCCAACTATGGCAAATCTATAGCCAAATCCAGCTCCAAGTCCAATCCATGGAAAGACTTTGTAATGCCCTGCAACTGACACCGCTCCTATAGGTACTTGAAAATCAACCAAGGTACTGTCTCTTTTATATTTGTCTCTATATCCAATTGTTGTTCTTCCTGTTCCTAAATGAAAAGCAGAAGAAAACTCCCATCTTTTTCTCGTAAAGAATACAAATTCATAATAAAGTGTAGTGTAATTAAAATTAGTGTTATAATTTACAGTATCAACTTCTTGTTCAGTTGTGTCAGGTTTTTGAATAACAATAATATTATTTGGTAAAACTATAGGGTCTTTTAAAGCATAAAATCCAACTCCAAAACGATGGCGATCTTTAAATTCAAACCCAATTTTAAGACCATTAAATCTTACGCTTTGATTTAGCACTCTTGATGCTCTTGAATCAAAAGAGAAAACAAATTTCCAATTTTTTGGGTCGTTTAACTCCTTTAGTAAAGTAGTATTTAAGCTATCTTTTTCTTGTCCTGAAATTGAAACAATACAGCCAATGAAGACACAGAAAAAAAGTAGGATTTTTTTACTCATTAAAAAAGTATTCTTTTGAAAACTAAACAATATTATGTAGAAAAATACATTTTTGCAATTGGGTATGTCTAATAAAAAGAAAATAGTAGTATCTGTTACGAATGATATTTCTACTGACCAAAGAGTAGATAAGGTGTGTAATTACCTTTACTCAAGGGGCTGGGATGTTGTTTTGTTAGGAAGAAAGTTGCCGACTAGTTCCAGGGTCAATAGAAAATATAAGGTAGTTAGATTTAAACTGTTGTTTAATAAGGGAGCCTTATTTTACTTAACCTTCAATTTCAGACTGTTTTTTTATTTATTGTTTAATAAATCAGATGTTTATTTATCAAATGATATAGACACCTTGCCAGCCAATTACTTTGCTTCAAAGTTTACAAAGAGACAAATAATTTTTGATGCACATGAAGCTTTTTCTGAAGTACCTGAGTTAATTAATAGAAAATTTAAAAAATCAGTTTGGAGGTGGGTGGAAAAAAAGATGATTCCAAAAACTAAAATAGCTTATACTGTTTCAAATGGTGTCGCTGAATTTTATAAAAAGCATACAGGTAAATCAATGCAGATAATTTATAACTATCCGCTTTTAAAATCAGAAACTGAAAAATCTAATATCTCTTTTAGACAAGATAAAAAAAACATCATCTATCAAGGTGCAGTAAATAAAGGTAGAGGAATTGATATTGCTATTGAAGCAATGCAATATATTGATGCTGTTTTACATATTATTGGTGTTGGTGATGAGTATATTAAAATGAAAGAATTAACTGAAAAATTAAAGCTTACAGAAAAAGTTGTTTTTTATGGTAGAGTTTTACCTGATGAGCTTAAGTCATTAACTCCACAAGCGGATTTGGGAATTTCTTTTGAAGAAGATTTAGGGTTAAATTATAGGTATTCGCTTCCCAATAAGTTGTTTGATTACATATTGGCAGGAGTGCCGGTTATGGTTTTTGATTTACCCGAAATGAAGAGGGTTGTTTTGGAAAGCAAAGTAGGAGAGGTTTTAAATTCAAGAAAGCCTGAAGAAGTTGCTATGCAAATTATAAACTTGTTAAATAATGATGGTAAATTAAAAGAATGTAAAGAAAATTGTAAAAGTGCGTCACAAAAATATTGTTGGGAGCAACAAGAATCTTTACTTGATAAAATATTTTCTATTTAATTTCTAACTGAGTTTACTACGCCAATTCCAATTAACACATCTGTTTGATTTGGTTTTTTTTGGTAAATCATAACTTTATAAGTGTTTTCTGTTTCTTTGTAAGAACCCTCTATTGTTGATACATAACCTTCATTTTCATCAATGGGCTTAAACGAGTATAAATAATTGTAGTAACCTTGCTTTAATAAAAGTTCTTTTTCGTAGGAGTTCGTTTCTTCATTATAATTCATTGCAAATTCGGGCAGATATATCCAGTTTGAAATTTCACCATATATGTAAACACTTCCATTAGACAGTTTTTGTGATTTTAAAATAAACTTCACTTTGCAGTAATCACTTTCAATATCATCATCGTTTCCTTTGTCGTTTTTTATTAAAATTTTTCCATTTATATCCTGATAAGTAAGGTATTGTAGATTAGCTCTAGGAAAATCCGGTTTAATTATAATCTCGGGAACATTATTTTCATCAAATTTTATGCTTTCAATATTAATGTCTTTATATCTCATATCTTTTATATTCAAGAATCTAAATTCATTTCCGGCTTCAAAGTATTTATTCATGGGATTGTCATAAATAACCTGATTTCCTCTTATAAAAGTGGGTTTAATGTCTGTGGTAATATTGTCCCATCTTCCATTCTGTTGAATAACAATCTTTAGCTGCTCCAAAGGTTGTATGGTTGATTCATTGTCAATGGTTACGGTTACATTTACTTGTTGGTATGTATCCATTTTTTTTACCTGTGTTGCTTTAGTTGAAAAGGCATCAACTTTTACCATGTCTTCATTCACAAAAAAACGTTTTACCAAAATTGGATTTTCTTCATTAAAGTTTTCATGAACCATTAGCAAATAATTTCCACCAATTTTGAAATTACTGTTATAAGAAGGAATTTTTTGCGAATAGTGAACATATGGAATGGCTGTATTGTATGATAAATCATAATCAGAAATAAACTCTTGGGTGGGGCCGGTCATATATTCTGGGGGAGATAAATTTGAAATAGACCAATCATAATTACAGTGAAGTATAGAAAAAGTATATTGCTTGTAACTGTCGGTTAGTTCATCAAATTCAAGTGTGAGCGTTTGCCCGCTGTTAAGTTTTATCATTGGTTCAGATAAATCATAGTCGCTATTGTAAAGCTGAACTGTTTTAATATTAGCTGAATATGTGTAATCCATATTCTTCCCAATATTTTCATCATAATAATCCTGAGAAAAGCCTAATTGAATGAATATAAAAAAACAAAAAAGGGAAAGTGAAAAATTCATCCGTCTAAAGTAATTATTCATTTAACTTTAATTTCAATCTATCTATCAATAATTAATCCAACTTCACTTTATTTAGAATGAGTATAAATTATATTAAACAACCTTATTTCTTTACAAAAAACAAGCGAAATTCTAATTTTGCTCCACTATTTATAAACACCAAAAATGTCTAAAAACATTAAGATTAGCAGAGGTGTGAATATTAAGCTTAAAGGCGAAGCTGAAAAAGTTCACGCATCTCTTCCTCTCAGTAGTACTGTAGCTATAAAACCAACTGATTTTGCGGGAGTAGTTCCAAAATTGATTTTAAAAGAAAAGGCTGAGGTTAAAGCCGGAACTCCTTTGTTTTATAGTAAAGAGAATGATAAAATTGTTTTTACATCGCCTGTAAGTGGAGAAATAGCTGAAATTAGAAGGGGAGACAAGAGAAAAATTTTAGAAGTTGTAATCCTTGCTGATAAAGAGATTAAGTATGAAACTTTTGCTGCCGGAGATCCTAATTCAATGAGCCGTGAGCAAATAATTGAAAATCTACTGAAGTCTGGTTGCTGGCCATTTATAAGGCAAAGACCTTATGATGTAATTGCTAACCCGACCGATACCCCAAAATCTATTTTTATTTCTGCCTTTGACTCTTCACCGCTTGCTCCGGATAACGATTTTATTGTGCATGGAAATGGAGAAATATTTCAAATTGGCTTAGATGCCATCAGAAAATTAACAGAAGGCAAAGTTCATCTAAATATAAACGCAAAAGGAAAAGCTTCTGATGTATTTAATAATTCAAAAGGAGTTCAAATTAATAAAATTAGCGGACCACACCCTGCGGGTTTAGTTGGTGTACAGATTCACAAAATTGATCCGATAAACAAAGGAGAAAAAGTATGGTATTTAACACCTCAAGATGTGTTAACTATTGGCCGATTATTTAAAGAAGGAAAGTTTGATGCTTCAAGGATAGTTGCCGTTTGTGGTTCACAAGTTAAAACTCCAAAGTATTTTAAAATGCTTATGGGGCAAAGTGTTTCTTCTATTATTAATGGAAACGTTGATACCGAGAAAACAAGATTTATTAGTGGCAATCCTCTTACGGGTTCTCAAGTAACCAAAGAAGGCCATTTAGGTTTTTATGACTATCAATTTACTGCAATACCAGAAGGTGGTGAAGGAGAATTTTTTGGGTGGATAGCTCCGGGATTTGATAAGTTTAGCTTATCCAGAACTTTCTTCTCATGGTTAATGCCGGGAAAAGAATATGACCTTAACACAAGCATGAACGGAGAAGAAAGAGCATACGTAATGACGGGTCAATATGAAAAAGTATTTCCATTTGATATTTATCCTGTTCAGTTGGTTAAAGCCATGATAATAAAAGATATTGAATTAATGGAGAGTTTAGGAGTTTACGAAGTGGCTCCTGAGGATTTTGCTCTTTGTGAGTATGCTTGTACTTCAAAAATTAATGTTCAATCAATAGTAAGAGAAGGTCTTGACTTGGTTAGGGCTGAATGCGGTTAATATATAGTATTTAAACTATGAGATTTTTAGAAAAATTTCTTCACGAAAAAATTAAACCTCACTTTGAAAAGGGAGGGAAATTTGAAAAGTTATATCCGGTTTATGATGGTATGGAAACTTTTCTTTTTGTGCCGGGACACACTGCACACAAAGGGGCCCATATTAGAGACGGAATTGACTTAAAAAGAACCATGATTACGGTAGTACTTGCCTTAATTCCATGTTTATTATTTGGAATTTGGAATACAGGTCACCAACATTATCTATTTAATGGAGAGATTTCTCCTGAAGACGCCTGGAATGTAATGTTATGGGATAAAATTCTCTATGGTGCTATGAAAGTACTTCCCATAGTTATAGTTTCTTACGCAGTTGGTTTAGGTGTTGAATTTGCCTTTTGTATCGTTAAAAAGCATTCTATCCAAGAAGGATTTTTAGTTTCAGGTATGTTAATTCCATTAATTCTACCTGTAGATATTCCACTTTGGATGGTTGCTGTTGCTACTGTTTTTGCCGTAATTTTTGGCAAAGAAGTTTTTGGCGGAACGGGAATGAATATTTTAAATGTTGCATTAACAGCTAGAGCATTTTTATTCTTTGCTTATCCTACTAAAATGAGTGGAGACCAAGTATGGGTTAGTGGATTACCGGATGCTACAACAGGCGAAACACAGTTAGGAATGTGGGCACAAACAATAGGTGTAAAAGATAATCCTGAAGCAGTTCAAGGAATTATGGATAAAACATATTCTACTATGGAAATGTTTATTGGTAATATGCCGGGCTCTATTGGAGAAACTTCTGCTGTAGCCTGTTTAATAGGAGCTTTAATACTTATTTACACAGGAATAGGAAGCTTTAGAATTATGGCTTCTGTTCTTGCTGGTGGATTAGCAATGTCATACATATTTAATTTAGTAGGCATAAATCCATTTATGGAAGTAAGTCCTATTGACCAAATATTAGCGGGTGGATTTTTATTTGGATTAGTATTTATGGCAACTGATCCGGTTACTGCTTCACAAACACCTACCGGAAAAATTATTTACGGATTTTTTATAGGCTTCTTTGCTATCATGATTAGGGTATTCAATCCTGCATATCCTGAAGGAATGATGTTAGCAATTTTATTTATGAATGTAATGGCACCACTTATTGACCACTATGTTCTTCAAGCTAATGTGAAGAAAAGAATGAACAGATTAAAACAAGTTAAAGTAGCAGCATAACATATAACTATGGATATTAATAGCAATAAATACACCTTTATATTCTCAACAGTAATGGTTGTAGTAGTGGGTTCATTACTAGCTATTGCAGCAGTAGGTTTAAAACCTTTTCAGTCAGAAAACGTGAAGAGAGAAAAAATGCAGAATATATTATCATCTGTTGGTATTACTGTTACTGCAGAAGAAGCAGGCGATAAATTTAATCAGTATATAAGTGACCAAATAATTATTAACGGAAACGGAGAAGTAAAAGAAACTGATTTAAAAGCTTTTGATGTAGATGTTCTTAAAGACTATAAGTCCGGAATGAGTAATATTTACTCTGCTAACAAAGATGATGAAGCGGCTATGAGGAAAGCGCTGATGTCTTTTGGAAAAGGCGGAGCCAACTTTCCACTTTTTGTATATAGTGGAGATGATGGTTCTAAAAAATATATTGTTCCAATGGTTGGTAAAGGTCTTTGGGGTCCGATTTGGGGCTATGTAGCCATCAATTCTGACGGGAATACTGTTGCAGGAGCAACTTTTGATCATAAAACAGAAACTCCAGGTCTTGGTGCAGAAATTAAAGAAGGTTGGTTTTCTGAACCTTTTATTGGAAAAAAACTTTTTGATGAAAACGGTAATTATGTTTCGGTTTCAGTTGTTAAAGGCGGAGCACCTGAAGGAGATATGCACGGTGTAGATGCCATAAGCGGAGGAACAATTACCAGTAATGGTGTTTCTGAAATGGTTTACAGAACATTAAAAATTTATGAACCATATTTTAAGTCATTAAATAATAGTGTAGCAAAGGTTGAAGAGCCGGAAGTAGAAATGCCGGTTTCTGATTCTCTTACTACTGATTCTTTAGTGGTTGATACGCTGAACAATCAGATTAACTAAAACTAAACTCTAAGCAAAATGAGTACAGCAGTTGCAGAAGAAGTAAAAGAAGAGGTTAAAAAAGAACCTCTATTTTCTAAAAAGAATAAAAAGCTGATTACTGACCCATTGGATGATAGCAATCCAATTACAGTGCAAGTACTTGGTATTTGTTCAGCGTTGGCTATTACAGTACAAGTTAAACAAGCATTTGTAATGTCGTTATCAGTATTATTTGTATTAATAGGTTCAACCTTTATAGCTTCTGTTTTAAGAAATATGATTCCCTCAAGGGTTAGAATTATTGTTCAACTTGTTATAGTTGCAGCAATGGTAATTTTGGTTGATCAGGTTTTAAAAGCGTTTGTTTATGATGTAAGCAAACAACTTTCTGTATTCGTTGGGCTAATTATCACTAACTGTATTATTATGGGTAGGATAGAGGCTTTCTCGCTTGCAAACAAACCTTGGCCTTCATTTCTAGACGCAATTGGAAATGCGGCTGGATATGGCTTAATATTAATTGTGGTAGCAGTTTTTAGAGAAGTGTTAGGTTCAGGTAAATTTTGGGGCATACAAATTATTCCACAATCATTTTATGATATGGGTTATGCTAATAACGGACTTATGATTTTACCACCAATGGCACTTATAGTTGTTGGAGTTTATATCTGGGTACAAAGAAGTAAAAACACTAAACTAATTGAAGCTTAAAAATGGAAAACTTAGCTAGTATATTTGTAAAAGGTATTTTTATTGAGAACATGATTTTTGCCTACTTCTTGGGCATGTGTTCGTACCTTGCTGTATCAAAAACAGTAAAAACGGCAGTTGGTTTAGGCGCAGCTGTAATATTTGTATTGGGTATTACTGTTCCAATTAACTACTTATTAGAAAATTATTTATTAAAAGAGGGAGCACTGGCTTGGTTAGGAGAGGATTTTGCCACTCTTGATTTAAGTTTCTTGAGCTTCATTATGTTTATTGCAGTTATTGCTTCGATGGTGCAATTAGTAGAAATGGCAGTTGAAAAATTTGCTCCGGCTCTTTACGGTGCATTAGGTATATTTTTACCATTAATTGCGGTTAACTGCTCTATCTTAGGTGGTGCTTTATTTATGCAAGAGCGTCAATATCCAAACATTGGCGAAGCTACTATTTTTGGGCTAGGCTCCGGTGTGGGTTGGTTATTAGCAATTGTTGCTATTGCTGCCATTAGAGAGAAAATAAGATATTCTCATGTGCCTGCTCCACTAAGAGGATTAGGAATAACATTTATTATTACCGGGCTTATGGGTATTGCTTTCATGAGCTTTATGGGAGTTGAATTATAATATTTTAAAACGTTAGAGATGGGTATAACCTTAGTACTTACGATTGCAATTTTTTTAACTGTAACCCTATTATTGGTTGCATTATTGCTTTGGGCTAAAGCTAAATTAACGGCTTCCGGCCCTGTTAAACTTGATATTAATGGACAAATAGTTGAGGTAGATGCGGGTGGTACTATCTTAAATACACTTGGTAACAATAAAATATTTTTGCCTTCTGCTTGTGGTGGTGGAGGTACTTGTGCTATGTGTAAGTGTCAAGTTTTAGAAGGTGGTGGAGAAATTTTACCTACCGAAGCTCCATATTTTTCAAGGAAAGAAATTCAAGATAACTGGAGACTAGGCTGTCAGGTAAAAGTTAAGAATGATATGAAAATAAAAATACCGGAAGAAATTTTTGGTATTAAGAAGTGGGAGTGTGAGGTTGTTTCTAACTATAATGTCGCATCTTTTATTAAAGAATTTGTAGTAAAACTTCCTCCTGGAGAAAACATGCACTTTGAAGCAGGAGGTTACATACAAATTGATGTGCCAGCTATAACAGTTGACTTCAAAGACATTGATATTACAGCTCATCCTGACTTAGTAAACATACATGGAAGAGACCCAATGGATTTTAAAGCAGAATGGGATAAATACCAGTTATGGGATTTAAAAATGAAAAATGATGAGCCAATTTTTAGAGCTTACTCTATGGCTAATCACCCTGCAGAAGGAAATATTATTATGTTGAATATCCGTATTGCGACTCCACCTTGGGATAGAGCAAAAAATAAATGGATGGATGTAAATCCTGGTATTTGTTCATCTTATGTGTTTGGCTGTAAGCCGGGTGATAAAGTGGTTATTTCAGGTCCTTACGGAGAGTTCTTTATTAAAGAAACCGGTGCAGAAATGCTTTATATTGGTGGTGGTGCTGGTATGGCTCCGATGCGTTCTCACCTATTCCATTTATTCCATACGCTTAAAACAGGTAGAAAAGTTACTTATTGGTATGGTGGCCGTTCTAAAAGGGAACTTTTTTACTTAGACCATTTTCAAAAAATTGAAAAGGAGTTTCCAAACTTTAGATTTTACGTAGTATTATCTGAGCCATTACCTGAAGATAATTGGAAGACAAAGAAAGATATGGATGATAAAGAAGGGGATGGATTTGTTGGGTTTGTTCATCAGGCAGTTATCGACCAATATTTAACTAAACATGATGCTCCTGAAGATATAGAGTTTTATTTCTGTGGACCTCCATTAATGAATCAGGCAGTATTAAAAATGTGTGATGATTGGGGAGTACCTCCTGAAAATGTATCATTTGATGATTTTGGAGGATAAGTAGAATAAAAAATTAAAAGAGCCTTGCTAGTAGCAGGGCTCTTTTAGTAAAAGTAAGTTGATATTGGCTTGTTAACTCAATCAAAAGAGTTCAAATTACTTCTAAATTTGAGTAATGGTAAAGACCAATGCGGAAAAAGCTCCTTTAAACTAAATAAGAACTCTGAGATGGTCAAAAATATACTAACTCAAAAAAGTAAATAGTTTCATTACTAAAAAAGCCTCACATTTGTGAGGCTTTAAAAGTTCTACGATACTAGATTATATTCTATAATCTGGTTACTCTATATACACTTGATGATTTGTGATTATGAAGTTTAAGTAAATAAACTCCTTTACTTTCATTACCTAAATCAATGGTTATTTTGTTGTCAGTAACATTTGATTTTTGTGTTACTACTCTTCCGTCTATTGAAGTAACGGTATAGTTAACAGCTTCATCATAGCTTCCCATATCTATGGTAAATAAACCATTGGTTGGATTTGGATAAATAGATATGTTATGGTTTTCAAATTCATTAATACCTACACATCCAGCAACAGTAATTAAGGTAGAGTCAGAATTACTGCAATTATTATTATCGGTATAAGTATATACAATATAGTGATTTCCAACACCAGCAGTTCCGGGAGCAAAATTACTTCCTGAAACTCCGGGTCCACTATAACTACCCCCACTTGGATTTCCTGAAGGAATAGGTATTGGCCCACTTTGAACACAAACGGTATCATTAGTAAAGCTGTTCATTGAAACTGTTGGCTTAGGACTAATTAATAAAGTAATGGTAATAATACTATCGCATCCTATTGCATTTGAAATAGTATCTGTATAATTACCTGATGTAGTCCATATTTTTCCACTAGGAGAGGTATAAGTACTATCACAAACTACAGGAGCTATGTAAGAACTTGTGCTATTATTAACAGTTAGGTTAATTGTAATCACACTATCACCGCATGACATATTTGGAATAGTATCCATATAGGTATTTGAAACAGTGAACTTTTTACCACTAGGGGAAACAAAAGTGTCGCAGGCAGTTGGGTTAATATTAGAGCTGGAATTACTTGCAGTAGTTGTTTCAAAAATAAAATATTGTCTTTGGCTAGGAGGACCACAAGTAGCTGTATTAACTCCTCCCCAATTAGTATTTCCAATGCCAGGTCTAAGAATATAACCTGAAGGGCAGTTTGACCCACTACATTGTGAAGGTGGATTTAACCAAACTTCACCAGAGTACCTCCAGCAAAGCGACCATATATTACCATTAGTTAAAGGGCTTGTATAAGACACTCCTGTATTTAGAGCATTAGCAAAAGCAGCTATTATTGTAGGGTCTGTACATACTTGACCCGCTGTATCATAAGTTCCTTTAATAATCATTCTAGAGTAACAGGAACTGGGAACTAACTGTGCTCTAAAATTGTTCCAAGTTGTAATTTGAGCAGGTGTTGGTGAAATGCCATTAATAAATGTATCGGTCCACATAATGGTTTGTGACCTTACTATAAAGGAGTTTAGAAGAAATAACCCCAAAAACAAAGTAAAGTAGATTTTTTTCATAAAATATATTTAGTTGGTTTTCAACTGAAAAGGAACGACAAAATATTATTTTGCGCAAATAACAGGAAGGTGTTTTAGATAAAAAAGCCCTATCGTTAGATGAGGCTTTGAATTTATTAGATTAAAAAATATACTTCTATAATCTGTTTACTCTAAATACACTTGATGATTTATGATTATGAAGTTTAAGTAAATAAACTCCTTTACTTTCATTACCTAAATCAATAGTTATTTTATTATCGGTAACATTTGATTTTTGTGTTACTATTCTTCCATCTATTGATGTAACAGTAAAGTTAACAGCTTCACCATAGCTTCCCATATCTATGGTAAATAATCCATTAGTTGGATTTGGATAGATGGAGATGTTTCCAAAACCAATATTAGTAATTCCTACATTGTTTATCATTTGACAAGCTGAAGTATCGGTACAACCATTTTTGCTTACTACTACTGCATAAGAACCATTAGTTGTTGCAGTATAGCTTTGGTTGGTTGCTCCGTTAATTGCCATAAAGTTGCTATCACAATTTAACCACTGATAGGTAGCTCCGGTTTCATTAGCTGTGAAAGTGGATAGATTTCTACTTACTGTTGTATCAACTACATTATAAGTTACAGTAAATGAGCATGAGTCCATATTTCCTGATGAATCCGCCACCATGTACTGAACAGTTGTTACACCTGCGTTAAACATTGTTCCGCTAGCATCATTTGTTCCTGAACCTGAAGTGGCTCCAGATAAGTTGTAGGTAACACTTGTATTACAGTTATCACTAAATGTAGGTGCAATGTTATTTACTAATGAACTACAAGTCACCACATTTGATGGACAACTAAGGGTAGGAACAATACTATCTACTACTGTTACAGTAAACGAGCAGGTGTCCGCTCCAGCAGAATTAGTAGCTATAAACGTATTTGTAGTAACTCCTACAGGAAAAATTGAGCCACTGGCTAAACCGGCTATCTGACTAACTGTTGAACAAGAATCTACAGGGGTAGTATAATTTACCACAGCACCACAGTTACTAGAATCAGCATTGGCAGTTATATTATTAGAACAAGTAATAGATGGTGGAGGAACTGTTCCTACAATAATTTCGTCATAACCAGCAGTTGCTGTCTGGAAGTTGTATATATGTATTCTATCAACTGAATTCATAGTACTAGATCTAAACGAAAACCCAGTTACAACAACAGATCCGTTAAAACGAATATCTAAAGTTCTTGCAGTATAATTTATATTTAATAGTTCTACATGATACCATTGGTTAGCAACGATAGGAACCAAATAGGATGCTGTACCATTGTAAAATCTGTAATTTCCACCGGTTGCATAAGCAAAAAACACACAGTTATTAGCAGTAACAGTGGCATCACCAATTACCACATAGGCATTTGCATTTGAAGTTGTACTTGTTTTTACTCTATAGGAAATGTAATTAGGTTGTCCGGATGTAAAAGTGGCATAACTACCAGCCGTGTGTGTACTAACCCCAGTATGATCTAATGAGTATGTTCCAACAGCAGGAGCAGTAGTATTTACACTTTGGGTATAACCACTCCCTATTGTCCAATGAGGAAGAAATGTTCCAGACTCAAAGCCATCATAAAATGTACCTCCGCATTGAGCAGAAATTCCTAAAGAAGCAGTAATTAATGTTAAAATAGTAAAGATTTTTTTCATAAAAAGTATTTAATGGTTTTAAAGTGCAAAGAAACAACCAATCTTAAACCTTTGCAAACAAAAGAAATATTATTGGACAAAAAAGCCCCATCGTTAGATGAGGCTTTGGGATGGATAGATTAAAAAATATACTTCTATAATCTGTTTACTCTAAATACACTTGATGATTTATGATTATGAAGTTTAAGTAAATAAACTCCTTTACTTTCATTACCTAAGTCAATAGTTATTTTATTGTCAGTAACATTTGATTTTTGTGTTACTACTCTTCCATCTATTGAAGTAATCGTATAGTTAAAAGCTTCATTATAGCTTCCCATATCTATGGTAACTAATCCATTAGTTGGGTTTGGATAGATGGAGATGTTTCCAAAACCAACATTAGCAATTCCTACATTGCTTATCATTTGACAGGCTGATGTATCGGTACAACCATTTTTGCTTACTACTACTGCATAAGAACCATTGGTTATTGCAGTATAGCTTTGATTGGTTGCTCCACTAATTGCCATAAAGTTACTATCACAATTTAACCACTGATAAGTAGCTCCTGTTTCATTTGAAGTAAAAGTAGATAGGTTTCTGCTTACTGAGGTATCTACTCCCCCTCCAACGTATACCGTAAATGAACATGTATCGGAGAATGAACCGCTTGTTACTACAAAGGTATTTGTTGTTGTTCCTCCAGGAAATAATGAACCGCTTGGCAAACCAGCTATTTGGGAAGTGTAAACACTATCACTTGTCCAAGATATTATGACTTGACCATGACCTGAGTTAGCACCACCAGTATTAACTTGATTGGTTCCAGCATTGAATGAACCACCGCCACCACCAACACCAGCACCAGCACTGTTTGAACCGGAACCACCACCTGAGTAGCCACCGCCACCGCCTCCAACTACATAAGAAGATCCGCTTCCTCCACCACCAAATCCACCTTGGGCATTATTATTTGCCGTACCACCGGAACCTCCATTAACAAAAGCAATACCTCCGGTATTAGCTGTCCATCCCGTAGCTCCGTTAGTTAGTAATCCTCCTCCGGCTCCCGAAGCAAAAGTAGCACCAATATTTCCTCCATTTCCATTCATACCACCTGTTCCACCACCTCCGGCACCTGTCCCACCAGTTGTACCAACTTGACCATGTTTATCAGGTGAATCAACCGATTGTGATGAGCCACCACCACCACCTGCAACAATTAATGGATTATTTGCCGAATCAGTAACAAATGTACCACCACCACCACCATTACCGGCTGATGATGAATATTGTTGTCCAACTAATATTTTTAATGTTTGTCCTGATGTAACAACAAAGTCACCTATCATTATAGCTCCCTTTCCAGGTTGAACAGATGACGAAGTATTAAAACTACCTTCAGCTCCTCTTGCTTCAATTTTAATTGACGTTACACCAGCAGGCACATTCCAATTTACAATTGCACCTGTATAGAAAAGAGTATCTGAATTAACATTACAAGTATCAGTTCCTATAGGTGCTATATAATTTACTATAGCTCCACATATCCCTGAATCACTATTTACAATAACATTTGAAGGACATATTATACTTGGACATTGGGCTTTTGATTGTACTCCAAAGGCAAAAACAGTTAATAAACTTAGTAATAATCTTAGTAGTTGTTTTTTCATAATAAGTTTTTTAGTTGATTTTTTCAGACTGAAAGGAACGACAAAATATTATTTTGAGCAAATAACAGGAAGGTGTTTTAGATAAAAAAGCCCCATCGTTAGATGAGGCTTTGAATTTATTAGATTAAGAGTTTCTATAATTTGGTTATTCTAAATACACTGGATGATTTATCATTGTGAAGTTTAAGTAAGTAAACTCCTTTACTTTCATTACCTAAATCAATAGTTATTTTATTATCGGTAACATTTGATTTTTGTGTTACTATTCTTCCATCTATCGAAGTAACAGTATAGTTAACAGCTTCATCATAACTTCCCATATCTATGGTAAATAACCCATTAGTTGGATTAGGGTAGATGGAGGTGTTTCCAAAACCAACATTAGCAATTCCTACATTGTTTATCATTTGACAAGCTGATGTATCGGTACAACCATTTTTACTTACTACTACTGCGTAAGAACCATTAGTTGTTGCAGTATAACTTTGGTTTGTTGCTCCACTAATTGCCATAAAGTTACTATCACAATTTAACCACTGATAAGTAGCGCTAGTTTCATTAGCTGTGAAAGTGGATAGGTTTCTGCTTACCGAAGTGTCAATGCTTACTACAGTTACCGTGAATGAACATGTATCTGATTGAGTTCCATTACTAACAAGGAAAACGTTTGTAGTTACACCTACAGGGAAAGAACTTCCACTTGCTAAGCCTGCTATCTGGCTTGTGGTTGGAGCGGGTGTTGTTCCATAGGTTAAAATAATTTGACCATGCCCTACTTGAATGCCACTATCAATAGAAATATTTTGTAAGGTAGGAAGTATATATCCACTTCCACCGCCACCACCTCTGCAGTTTCCACTTCCGGCACCACCATACCAGCCACCACCACCACCGTAGCCTTCGCATCCACAACTAGAAGGTGCGCCACCAAAACCAAAACCTCCAGCAACAATTGGATTATTGAAAGAAGCACATGTTCCATTACCGCTAGAGGTTTGTGTTCCAGGGTCTCCTCCAGGGTTTGAAATAGTACCTCTATATCCAGGACCTCCATTATATCCGCCACCATATCCACCAACTACATGTGCGCTGCTCCAATACCCAGCACCACCACCGCCACCTGCAACAAGCACTCTGTCATTAAATGTTGTTCCTCCTATTCTAATATCGGAGGCTCCACCACCACCTTTTCCTGCGGTTTCACCATTTCCTCCACCATTCCACCCACCGGTTAATCCATTAGGTTGCTCTCCAACATAAATATATAAAGTGTCTCCAGCATTTACAGGGATGTCAGCTTTTACAAAACCGCCAAAATTCGTGTTATTAACCCAATTCGCACCACCTTGGGCTCCCCAAACGGATGCAGTTATAGTATCAACGCCATTCGGCACAACAAATTTTTGAACACTTCCTGTGAAGTTAAATGTATCTGTTTGCAATGTGGTTGATTGACAGGTGTCTGTGCCAACCGGTGTAGTGTAAGACACAACAGCATCACATGAAGTTATGTTACTCGGACAAATAATATTCGGGCATTGTGCATTTGAATTCATAACAAATCCAAATGCTGTCAAAATACTTAAAGTTAATTTTAGTAGTTGTTCTTTCATTATTTATAGTTTATATGATTGATTAAATAAATTACTTCACACTTAATTTAACCGTATAAAATCCAGAATTGGAAGCATTATATACTGTTTCATAAATGGATAAGAATAAAATTCCTGATGATTTAGCGACTCCTTTGTAATTGGAACCTGCTTTGGTAGCGGCTCCCTTGTCGCCAATTTTGTAAACAACATTTCCGTATTGCGGATAGGTGGATGTGCTCGATGAATAATCATCAATATAATCATCTTCATAGTCATTGTTTGCTCCTACCACTTTTCCATCAGGGTTGTATTTGTTTCCTGATAAACTTGCTAGTGTAACTTCTCCTTTAGCGGCTATTTGTATGTATTGACCGCTTTTTACCATTATGCCGGTATTTAACCATCCTCCGTTTGCATTTGAACTAATATTTTTTGATGCTATTAATTTAAATGTCTTATCATTCCCGCTACCTTCTTCAAAATAGTTGATATCAATCTTTTTGATTTTGTTTTTAGGAATGGTTAAATCTCCATACTGGGTTTTAAGGCTTATTTTATCAAATTGATAACTTCCACCCATGCTGTAGGCGTAGTCTATAGTAACAACGTCTTTTTCAGAGAAAGCATCATTTATATTGTGGATGGCTTTCAATTCGTTCACCACTCCTTCAGGTGTGAAGTCATTATATTCAGAGGGAACATATTTTTCACTAAACATATAGTTATTTATAACAGGAATTGCTCCGGGACCTAATTCAAGGGCTGATGAATATGCTTCTTGTCTTACTTTTTCATCTGCATTATTCATTTCATTTACCAACTTAATGATTTTATCTTTATTAGAGTTATCTGGGGTTATTCCAATTTCAATAGCACTAACATTTTTAATTGGTATAACTAGCTTTCCATAATCAGTAGCCAAATCAATACTGTTTATGGAGGTAGTGCCTGTAACAATATTACCATCTCTTAATGTAAGATTTAGTTCAATTTTAGCTTTTTGAGCGTTTGTAGATAAAAAAGTTGAAAGAACTAATAGTGTTAAAAGAATCTTTTTCATGTTACTATATTTATTCGTTGATTAAAATGTCTTTTTTAATTTCTGTTTTGTATGAGCTTTTACCAAGCACTTCAATGTCTTCTGAATACATTTTATAACCTGTGGCATCTACAAGTAAGTTGTATTTGCCCGGAGGTAAAATCATAATATATCTTCCGGTTTTAGGGTTAGTTAAGTATTCTCCATAAATATCATTTGTATTTAAGTCGGTTACTGAAATAAATACATCTGTAATTTTATTGGCAGTATCTTTTGAAGTGACATAGCCTTTTATAACAGTATATTCAGGTTCAATTTCATTAAATATTACTCGGTAGATATCTAAATTTCCTTTTCCTTCTTTTCTTAAAGCTGATATGTAGCCATATCTACCATTGGTAGAAGCTCTAAAATTCATATCGTCTTCGGGTGTGTTTACCGGGTAACCAAGATTTTTAACTTTAGTCCAACTTTTACTGTTTTCATCCCATTCTGCTTTAAAAATGTCAAATCCTCCCATGCTGGTATGTCCTTTTGAACTAAAATAAAGTGTTTTCCCATCAGCAGAAATATTAGGGAAATCCTCATCATACTTGGTGTTAATTTCTGATCCTAAATTTTCGGCAGGTCCCCACTTACCGTTAGGAAGTTGTCTAGATGCATATAAATCAACTCCTCCAATTCCTCCGGGTCTGTTTGATGCAAAGTAAATTGTCTTTCCGTCTGTGCTAATTGCAGCGGCAATCTCTACATGTTTTGAATTAATTGTTTTATCTAACTTTTTTAAGCGATTTACATTTTTTCCATCGAATTCTGCAATATAAATGTCTCCATAACCTTGATCATTATCATAGTAAAACAACATAAACTTCCCATCTGAAGACATTCCTATTATTTCTTCGTTTCCATCTAGTGTATTGATTTTGTCAGAAAGGCTCTCGCCTTTTGAATAAGTACCATCAGGTGTTACTTTTGAGATGTAAACTTGTGAATAGTAATGTCCTGTTGGCATCGGTTGACTGCCATCATCCTTTTTAGTGTTATAGACAATAAATTCTTCGTTTGATGTTACAAATGGAAAGTATTCAGGTGCAGTAGAGTTTACATTAGAGCCTAAGTTTTCAAAGGTAACATCTACCGGAAATTTAATTAACTCTTTTGCATTATAGCAGTGTTCAATTTGTTTATCAACGTCAGCTAAATTAAAAGAAGATCCTTTCGCATTTTGCTTGAACTCTTCATATTTTTTAATGGCTTTATCATATCTTCCGGCAAAATGATAGGCTCTACCTAACAGATAAGTAGTATTTGGGTCAGACTTTTCTTTTTCTAAAACTGTTTCAAGAAGGCCAACTGCCTTGGTTTTGTCAACATTTGTGTTTAGGTAACAAACGGCTAATTGATACAAGTATTTAGTATTTTGTGGTTCTTCAGCTACCAAAAGCTCAAACTCATCAAGTGCATCAATAAAGTTGTTGGTGTTGAATAATTCATTAGCTAATTTACTATTTGCTTTTTGGGCAATCAAACTGCTAAAAGCAAAGCTTAAAAATCCGATTAAAAAGAGTTTTTTTGCTACGAAGTTCATAATTACTTAGATTAAAAGGACGGCAAAGTTACAATATTTATTGAGTAAAGTAAAACCTTTAAACTCTTGGTTTCCATTGAATTTCTTCACCCTTTAATTCATGGTTTAAATACCTTGCAAGAACGAATAAAAAGTCCGACAATCTGTTTAGGTATTTAATGATTATGGGATTGATAGGAAAAACTTCGTTTGTATGGGTTGTAAGTCGCTCTGCTCTTCTGCATACGCACCTTGCTATGTGACAATGTGATACTTTTGAATCTCCTCCCGGAAGAACAAATGATTTCATTTCAGGTAATATATCATTCATTTTATCAATTTGCTTTTCAAGAAACTCTATGTCTTTTTCCTCAAGTTGTGGTAAAGTCATTTTAGATTTTTCCTTATCTTCTGCTAGAAGAGAACCAAGAGTAAAAAGTCTGTCTTGTATTTCAACAAGCGTTGTTTTGAGTTCATTGTTAAGCGCCTCATCTCGCAGGAGTCCAATCCAAGAATTAAGTTCATCAACTGTTCCGTAGGCTTCAATTCTTACATGATGCTTAGGAACTCTTGTTCCGCCAATTAGTTGTGTAGTACCGCTATCTCCTTTTTTGGTATATATTTTCATTCTAAAGGTTTATTATTAATGTCAGATTCTACAACTCCATCTCTAAGCCTTACCACTCTTTTCGCATGATTAGCAATATCTTCTTCATGCGTAACTAATATTACTGTGTTTCCTTGATTATTAATTTTATCAAATAATGCCATGATTTCGTACGAAGTAGCTGTGTCTAAGTTTCCGGTTGGTTCGTCTGCCAGTATAATAGAAGGATTGTTTACCATAGCTCTTGCAATGGCAACTCTTTGTTTTTGACCACCTGAAAGTTCGTTAGGTTTATGATCCATTCTATCGGATAATCCTACTTGTTCTAAAATATTTTTTCCAATTTCTTCTCTTTCTTTTTTAGATTTTCCCGCATAAATTAATGGTAAGCAAACATTATCAAGTGCAGAAGATCTGGGAAGTAAATTGAAACTTTGAAAAACAAAGCCTATTTCTTTATTTCTGATTTCAGCTAGCTCGCTATCTTCAAGCTTCGCTACATTTTTATCATTTAAAAAATAATTTCCGGAAGTAGGAGTATCGAGACATCCCAATATATTCATTAATGTGGATTTTCCTGAGCCTGATGGCCCCATTAATGCAACATATTCTGTTTTTTGAATAGATAGGCTTAAACCTTTTAATACATGAATAGTTTGTTTCCCTAAAACAAAATTTTTTACCAGATTTTCTATTTCAATTATTCCATCCATATTAGGAAGTGAAGGTAATAAATCACTTTAACTTTATTTTAAAATGTTGCTTTTCATGAACTGCTTTAAAGAAAATAATTCCCAAATGATAAAAATCAATACTCATAGTTACTTTACTATTACTTTTAATTTCATTCCAGGCTTTCGTCATTTCAGGCGACCAGTGGATATCATCAAATACAAAAATGGTATGCTCATGTGATTTATTCAGGCAACAGTTAAAATATTTTAAAGTGGCGTTGTATGTATGATTAGCATCGAACAATACGAAATCAATTTTTTCTATTGAACTTAAATATTTAGGAAGTGTTTCGTTTATATTTCCAATATGTATATTAATATTATTTTCTTTAAACTTTCGAAAGTTTTGTTCGGCAATTTCGGCAATTTCTTCACTTCCTTCAAAGGTATGTACTAAGGATTTTTTTGAAGTTTTTGATAAATAGAGTGTAGTTATACCTAGTGAGGTTCCTAACTCAATAATTTCTGTTGATTTAAAGTAATTGATTGTCTTAAAAAGCAACTGAGCTTGCTTTGCAGGCTTCAGACTGTTGTTGGCTATTTTAGAAATCTTCTTTTGTTTTGAAGCTCCTGTTCCGAAATCATTAACATAAATGTTGGTAGAGTTGAGTAATAATTGAGCTCTAAGTGATTCGATTATATCAAAAACATAAAATGGATAGGGGTTATATATCACTTGTTCTAAAAAATCATATACAAAAGGAGAATGTGTTCCGTGTAATGTTTTTGCAGAAAAGGAATGCAAGAGGTAATGGTATGCTCTATGAAATAACTTTTTCATTTATTCACCGTAAAGATGATAAAATTCTATATATGTATAAATTTAAACTTGCTATAAGTTTAGTGTTGTTTTTTCTTTTATTTACTTCCTTTAATATAAACATTGAAATGGAAAAATGTGTTTTAGTAATTCATGGTGGTGCAGGATATATAAGTGAAGAAAATCTTACTAAAGAAAAGCAGCTAGAATACGAAGAGGCATTGAAAAACGCTTTGCAAAAAGGCTATGAATTACTTAGTTCAGGAGGAACTTCTCTTGATGCAATTGAAGTAACGATTAAAGAGCTAGAAGACTCACCACTTTTTAATGCGGGTAAGGGAAGTGTATTTACAAATGAAGAAATGAATGAAATGGATGCCTCTATTATGGATGGAAAAACACTAAATGCGGGAGCGGTTGCTTGTGTTACCAATATTAAAAACCCTATAACTGCTGCTAAATCAGTATTACAAAACTCAGAGCACGTACTTCTGACTGGGAAAGGAGCGGAAGCATTTGCTAAAGAACAAAAACTTGAAATAGTTGACTCGGAATATTTTAAAGTTGAAGAACGATTAAAAAGGGTTAAAGAGATTAAGAAATCAGAAAAAATAGAATTAGATCATTCTAAAAGTGATGGACACATTAATACAACTAATCCTGATGAAAAATATGGAACGGTAGGTGCTGCTGCACTTGATAAAAAAGGAAATCTGGCTTCCGGAACTTCAACCGGAGGAATGACCAATAAAAAATATAATAGGATAGGAGATTCACCTTTAATTGGCTCGGGAACTTATGCTAATAATAAAACATGTGCGGTTTCTTGTACAGGACATGGTGAATATTTTATCCGGTCTGTTGTAGCGTATGATGTTTCTGCCTTAATAGAATATAAAGGATACTCACTAGATAAAGCAGCAAATTATGTTGTAAATGAAAAATTAGTTGAGTTAAAAGGAGCTGGAGGTTTAATTGCAATTGATAAAGAAGGAAATATAGCCATGCCTTTTAACACTCCGGGAATGTTTAGAGGTTACGTAACAGAGAGTGGTAAAATAGTGGTAAAAATGTTCAAAGAATAAAAAAGCCTTCAAGTACTTGAAGGCTTATAGAATTTATTTAATTCCAAACTCCTTTTTAATTTTCGGAACATAGTCTAATTCTTCCCAAGGAAACAATTTAACTTTTATTTTTTTAGTTTTTCCGTCAGGAGAAGTAAATGTTTTAGTAACAGTTTTTGTTGTTCTTCCCATGTGCCCGTAAGCTGAAGTTTCACTATAAATAGGAGTTCTTAAGTTGAATCGTTTCTCAATAGAATATGGTCTCATGTCAAATAGCTTTAACAGTTTCTCAGCTATTTTACCATCACTCATTTTTACATTTGAAGTTCCGTAAGTGTTTACATAAAGCCCCATTGGGTGAGCAACACCAATAGCGTAAGCAACTTGTACTAATGCTTCTGAACAAACACCGGCAGCAACTAAATTTTTAGCAATATGTCTTGTAGCATAAGCTGCTGACCTATCAACTTTTGAAGGGTCTTTTCCTGAAAAAGCTCCACCACCGTGAGCACCCTTGCCACCGTAAGTATCTACAATAATTTTTCTTCCTGTTAAACCTGTATCTCCGTGAGGTCCGCCAATTACAAACTTACCCGTAGGATTAATGTAATATTTAATTTTGTTAGTAAACAGTTTTTGAATGTGCTTAGGAAGTAGCTTTTTAACTCTTGGAATTAAAATTTCTTTGACATCCTTTTCAATTCTTTGCTGCATCTTTTTCTCAGTATCAAAATCATCGTGCTGAGTTGAAACAACAATTGAGTCGATACTTTTAGGTTTGTTGTCATCACCGTATTCAATGGTTACCTGAGACTTGCTGTCAGGACGAAGGTATTTCATCTGCTTTCCTTCTTTTCTGATTGCTGCCAACTCTCTTAAAAGTAGATGTGATAAATCAAGAGCCAATGGCATATAATTATCAGTCTCGTTTGTTGCATAGCCAAACATCATACCTTGGTCACCTGCTCCTTGTTCTTCTTTTTTCTTTCTTTCTACACCTTGATTAATGTCTTGTGATTGTTCATGAATTGCAGAAAAAACTCCACATGAATTTCCGTCAAACATGTATTCGCTCTTGGTATAACCAATTCTGTTTATAGTGTCTCTGGCAATTTTTTGTACATCAAGGTATGCATTTGATTTTACTTCTCCGGCTAAAACTACTTGGCCTGTAGTTACCAATGTTTCGCATGCAACTTTTGAATCTGCATCAAACGCTAAAAAGTTATCAATTAATGAATCAGATATTGCATCTGCAACTTTATCCGGGTGACCTTCTGAAACTGACTCTGACGTAAAGTAATATGACATATTAAATGTGTGTTAAATATTTTGAAGGCTAAAATTAGAAAATAAATAGATTTCAAAAACTTTTAATGGGAATTACTTCAAATAAAAAAAGGGAACTAATTTTAGTTCCCTTTGAAAAAATAGTTTAATATTTTATTATTGACTAACCGGAATGACAAATGCGTTAAGAATTCCGTCAGGCTGTGTCGAACTCCATATCATTACAACAGCATCAAGGTTACCTGAGCTCCAACCTGAGCTTAAAGGTATTGAGTAGGATTTAATAAACTCTTCACCCGCAGCAAATGAAGTACCCATAGATTCTAATCCTAAACTAGCGCTAGCACTTGTAGTTGCTGTTGCTCTAAGAATATGATTGTGAGGCATATTAGGAACAGTTCCGTCTACACTGTGCGCCTGGTCAGCTATTACATTGTTTTCAGTTACAAAAACTGAAATATATCTTTGACCTGCAGCAGCATAAAATTCAGACTTAGTGTCAATAATTATATTACCACCTTCAATTCTAGCTTCTGCTGTAACACCAACAGTTGGAGTATTACCCATTATAGCGTCAATATCTCCTGCAGCTGCACTATTATTAGCATTTGCGTCAGAGTAAAATCCTCTATCAACCATGGCATAACCTTCACCTAACCAAAATCCATGAGGAATTCCGGTAGCACTAACGAATGTCATAAACTCTCCACCAAAAGTATAACCAAATTCACCACTAGAAGTTATATCATCGTTAGATTGTGATGATAAAATAATGCAATCACTCCCATAAGTGTTGTGCACGTATTCTTTAGTAGGGTCTCCATTGGCTCCACAAGGAGGGCACCAAGTAGCACCTCTGTAAATCATAACAGCTCGTTGTCTAGCAAGAACATTCAGGTCATTATCATCAACTCTGTTATCTACAAAACCTTCCGGTTGAGTACAAGAAACTTCCGATTCATTGGGTGTTCCTTTACCGTCACCATCTTTATCTCGGTACCAGGTTTTTGCAAATATGCAAGATCTGTCGTCATTATTAGCTTCTGCATCGTAGTTACATGCAGTAGGAGCAGTACATCCGTCTTTTACCTTTTTACAACTTTGTGTAAAAAGTCCTAAAAATATAGCGACAGATGAGAGTATTAATAGTTTTTTCATAATGGTTAATTTATTTATAAACACAATATTAGGATTAAAATCTGTAAAAATCTACTTTTTTATAGGATATAATTGGAATCTTATTTTGTTAGATCTTTGAATATATCTTCAAGCCTTTGTTCTTCCTTCTGTACAGTAAGTATTGTTAAATCGTTGTCAACTGCCTTTTTGAATAACTCATTTCGGATATCATCATTTGTTTTACAAATTATTTTCCATGAATTTATACTTAGTGGTTTGACTTCACTTATGTTAGAAATCGTATCAAAAAATGTCGATTCAATTTTTTTATCAAATTCTATAGTAATGACTGTTGCTTTTGAACTAGTTTTTTGTTTAATATTAACTGCCGATTCATCAGCAGCTATTTTACCTTTATTGATGATAATAATTCTATCACATATTGCTTCTACTTCCTGCATAATATGGGTAGAAAGCATAATGGTTTTTTCTTTACCAATTTCTTTAATCAACTCTCTAATTTCACTTAACTGATTAGGATCAAGACCTGTTGTAGGCTCATCTAATATTAAAACTTCCGGATTATGAATTAGCGCTTGCGCTAAGCCCACTCTCTGTCGATAGCCTTTAGATAGTTGCCCTATCTTTTTATTTTGCTCAACGTCTAACCCAACTGTTGAAATCATTTCGTTAATTCTATCATTAGCATTTGGTGTTCCATAAAGCCCGGCTACAAAAGCAAGATATTCTTTTACAAACATATCCAGATATAGTGGGTTATGCTCGGGTAGGTAGCCAATTTTTTTTCTAACATCCATTGAATGCGTCTTTACATTAAAGCCACAGACTTCTGCTTCTCCTTCGGTTTGCGGAATAAATCCTGTTAAAATTTTCATCATGGTGGATTTTCCGGCTCCGTTAGGGCCTAAAAAACCTACTATTTCTCCCGTTTTTATGCTAAAAGAAACATTGTCAAGAGCCTTTTGCTCCCCATAAATTTTGGTAATATTTTTAACGGAAATAGACATTATCTTTATTTATGTGACGAATGTAGTTATTTTTGAAAACTTTAATCTCTTAGAAAGTAATCTATTTAATGAAAGGTGTTGTAATTAAATCTACCGGTAGCTGGTACAATGTTTTTGCGAATAATGAAATGCTTAAATGCAGAGTTGTTGGTAAAATAAGACTAGACGAAATAGATGCAACAAATCCTGTGGCGGTGGGAGATTGGGTGGAGATAGATGAAAGAAATGGTGAATGGGTAATTACAAAAATACAAGAGCGAAAAAATTATATTGTCAGGAAATCTACCAACTTATCTAAACGGAAACATATAATTGCTTCAAATTTAGATCAGGCAATAATTATAGTTACATTGAAACAGCCCAAAACCTTTACCCGTTTTATTGATAGGTTTTTGCTTACAACGGAAATGTTTCATGTTCCGGCAATCATTATTTTTAATAAGATTGATATTTATGGAAAAAAAGAAATGGAGCAATTGGATGAATTGAAATCGGTTTATAGTGACTTAGGTTATCAATGCATTGAAACATACATCGAGAAAGATGATACAGATAGGTTTAAAAAATTATTGCAAAATAAAACTTCTCTTTTAACCGGAAATTCAGGTGTGGGAAAATCAAGTTTTATCAATAAAATAGAACCGGGTTTAGGCTTGAAAACATCTGAAATTTCAGACTATAATCAAAGTGGAAAGCATACCACTACTTTTGCGGAAATGTTTCCGTTGAGCTTTTGCGGTTTTGTAATTGACACTCCCGGAATTAAAGGTTTTGGATTGATTGATGATATTGAAAAAGAAGACTTAGCTGGCTATTTTCCTGAATTCAGAAAGTTTATGGCAAACTGTAAATTTCATAATTGTAAACATATTAATGAGCCAAACTGTGCAGTAAAAGAGGCAGTTGAAAATAGTGAAATTGCTTTTTTTCGATACGAGAATTACCTGACTATTTATTTAGACGAACAAGAAAATTATAGATAATTGAGAGCTGTTTTACAGAGAATAAAAGAAAGTAAGGTAGAGGTAAATGAAAAAATCATTGGTTCTATAAAAAATGGTTTGTTGATTTTACTGGGTATTGAAGAATCAGATTCTATGAACGACATTGATTGGCTGTCAAATAAGATATTAAATATGCGAATTTTTAGTGATGAAAAAGGGTTGATGAATTTGAGTGTGTTAGATATAAAAGGAGAGTTATTAATAGTTAGTCAATTTACATTACACGCATCTACAAAAAAGGGTAATAGACCTTCGTTTATTAAAGCGGCTAAGCCGGAAGTTGCCATTCCACTTTACGAAAAATTTATTGCTAAAATGAAAGAATCTAACCTGAATATTGAGACAGGAGAGTTTGGTGCGGATATGAAGGTTAGTCTGATTAACGATGGGCCGGTAACTATTATCATTGATTCTAAAAATAAAGAATGAGAATAGTTATAGTTTATATTGTAGTAAGTTTATTTCTATACTCATGTAAAAATGATGAAACTATATCTAGCAGACTTGAAGGAAAATGGGTGTTAAGCGAAAGGTCTATTAATCAAGAAATTCAACATAACCCTGATTCACTTTTTTTGATTTTTTCTGAGAAAGATAAAATCAATGTTAATGGTTATAAAACAACTTATGAGGTTATATTAGACGGTAAAGCCATTTACTTTGATTTTGGAAAAGGAAAAGACTATTCTTTAGAAATTTTGGAATTAAACGATTCAATTTTTCATTATAAATTACAAGATTGTGATTTTAACACGATTGAAGAAAAATTATTAAAAGATGACAATAACTGAAGCACAACAAAAAGTAGATGTTTGGATAAAAACAGTTGGAGTAAGATACTTTAATGAGTTAACAAATATGGCAATGCTTACCGAAGAAGTTGGGGAAGTGGCTCGTATTATAGCTAGAAGATATGGCGAACAATCTGAAAAAGAATCGGATAAACAAAAAGATTTGGGACAAGAAATGGCCGATGTATTGTTTGTGTTAATGTGTTTAGCAAATCAAACAGGAATTGACTTGGAAAGAGAACTGACAAAAAATCTATTAAATAAAACCGAACGAGACGGAAAACGACATAAAAACAATCCTAAACTCTAGGCATTTTTTTTAACGAAAAGTAAGCAAAGAAACAAGCTGTAATTAAAAATACCGCACCCATTGCATAAGGTGCTCCCGGAAAATAGAAAATTTTATTTTCTCCGGTGAAGTAGTAAAACAACCCTGTACTAATGAGCGGTCCCAGAATAGTTGTAATACTTGTCATGCTGGCAATAGTTCCCTGTAAAATGCCTTGTTCATTATCTTCTACTTGGTTAGACATTAATCCTTGTAGTGTTGGTCCGGCAATTCCTCCTAAAACATAAGGAAGTGTAAATAGGTAAAGCATCCAACCTTTAACTGCAACAGCATATAGTGCCATACCAATACTCCATAAAACAAAACCGCCTAAAATTGTTTTTTTCGTTCCAAATTTCTTTACGATTTTACCTACTAATCCTGCCTGAACGATAGCAACTAATAATCCCACTACACCTAAACTGTAACCAACTTCAGCCTCTGTCCAATCAAACATTTCCATAGTAAAATAAGACCAGGTAGCAGGTAGTGATTGTCCGGCTAAATTAGCCAGAAAAAAAGCAAACAATAAGCCTCCCAGTGCTGCAAAAGTTCCCAATTGTAGAAGCGATTTTCCCGGAATCATTTTTTTGAAGTTGATAGGCCTTCTTTTTTCTTTAGGAAGAGATTCAGGAACAAAAAAGAGTCCAAACAAAAAGTTAAGTAAGGTTAAACTTGCGGCAACTAAAAAAGGCATTTGAACTCCCCATTTTGCAGCAATTCCACCAATTACAGGCCCGATGATGAAACCCAATCCAAATGCTGCACCCACTAATCCAAAGTTTTTTGCTCTATTTTCTTTAGTGCTTACATCTGCTATGTAAGCATTTGCAACTGTAAAACTTGCTCCGCAAATTCCGGCTAAAATTCTTCCAACAAATAACCATCCAATGGTAGGAGCAAAGGCATGAAAAACATAATCAATTCCTAAACCAAATAATGAAATTAAAAGAATAGGTCTTCTCCCGAACTTATCACTCAATTCGCCCATAATTGGAGCAAAGAAAAATTGCATTGCTGCAAAAGCAACCATTAAATAACCACCATATTTAGCGGCTACACTTAAACCTTCTCCGGTAAGATTTTCTATTAATGACGGAACAACAGGTATAATAATTCCAATACCAATTACATCAACAAGGATGGTAACAAATATGAATGTAAGCGCAGTTTTAGAAGATGACATTAAATGCTACTTACCGTGACACTGCTTATATTTTTTACCGCTTCCACAGGGACATGGTTCGTTTCTTCCCACTTTTTTCTCTACTCTAACCGGCTGAACAATTTTTGGTTTTTCCTGATTTGGAGCACCTTGTTGTTGAGGTGAAGTAACATCTTCTCTTGAAGCTTGTAATTTTTTAAGGTCAGAATCGCTATGCTGAGGAGCTTGTGTTACCTGAGTGTTTTCTTGGTTAGGTAAGTTTCCTTTCATAAGGAATGAAGCTGCATCTTTATTTATTTTTTCAAGTACTTGCTTAAATAAATTAAATGCTTCAAACTTATAAATCAATAAAGGATCTTTTTGTTCTAGATATGCATTTCTAACAGATTGTCTCAAGTCATCCATTTCTCTCAAATGGTCTTTCCAGTCATTATCAATTAAAGCTAATATTATTCCTTTTTCGAATGAATTAGCTACTTCTTCTCCTTGACTATCATAACTTTCTTTAAGTGGAGCAATAACTTGAATTGTTTTCTTACCATCAGTAAACGGCACAACAATGTTTTGGTAAGTTGAAGATTGATTTTCAAAAACATTTTTAATAACCGGATAAGACATTGCTGCAATAGCTTCTTTTTTACGTCTGTAGTTTTCTATTGCTTTTTCAAAAGTTAACTCTACCAGTTCATCAGTAGAAGTAGCAGCAAAATCTTCTTCTTTAACAGGAGATTCTAGTGCCATGGTTCTAATAAGCTCCATTTGGAAACCCTCAAAATCACCATATTCATGGTACTCATGAACTACGGATTCGCATACATCATAAATTAAATTATTGATGTCAATACTCATTCTCTCACCAATGAGGGCATTTCTTCTACGCTTGTAAATTACTTCTCTTTGAGAGTTCATTACATCGTCATACTCCAGTAATCTTTTTCTTATTCCGAAGTTGTTTTCTTCAACTTTTTTCTGCGCTCTTTCTATTGACCTTGTAATTAATGAATGTTGAATAACTTCTCCCTCTTCAAGCCCAAGTCTATCCATTATTTTGGCAATTCTTTCAGAGCCAAACAAACGCATTAAGTTATCTTCAAGAGAAACAAAAAATTGTGAACTACCCGGGTCTCCTTGTCTTCCGGCTCTACCTCTCAACTGTCTGTCAACCCTTCTAGATTCATGCCTTTCTGTACCCACAATGGCTAAACCTCCTGCTTCTTTCACTCCCGGACCAAGTTTAATATCAGTTCCTCTACCGGCCATATTTGTGGCAATAGTTACCGTTCCTGCTTTACCTGCTTCTGCAACTACTTCTGCTTCTCTTTGATGTAGTTTTGCATTTAGTACTTGATGCTTAATACCTTTCATTTTTAGCATTCTGCTAATTAACTCAGAGTTTTCTACTGATGTGGTACCAACTAGCACTGGTCTCCCGGCATTTACTAAACCTACAATTTCTTCAACAACAGCATTATACTTTTCTCTGTTGGTTTTGTAAACTTTATCTTGTTCGTCTTTTCTTGCAATTGGTTTGTTAGTAGGAATTGTAACTACATCAAGCTTGTATATATCCCATAATTCTTGCGCTTCTGTTTCTGCTGTACCCGTCATACCGGCAAGCTTGTGATACATTCTGAAGTAATTTTGCAATGATACGGTAGCGTAAGTTTGTGTAGCTGCCTCTACTTTTACATTTTCTTTTGCTTCTATTGCCTGATGTAATCCGTCAGAATATCTTCTTCCGTCCATAATACGGCCGGTTTGCTCATCTACAATTTTAATTTTCCCATCCATGATTACATACTCAACATCTATTTCAAAAAGTGTGTAAGCACGTAATAGCTGATTTAACGTATGAATTCTTTCAGCTTTAATGGTATAATCTTGAATGAGTTTATCTTTAGCCGTTAACTTTTCTTTATCTGACTTACTAGACTCTTCAATTTTAGTCATTTCCATATTTAAGTCAGGAAGGATAAAGAAGTCTTTGTCTTTTTCTGTAGAAAGAAGGTCAATTCCTTTTTCGGTTAAATCAATAGAATTATTTTTTTCATCAATCACAAAAAATAGTTCTGCATCTACTTTATGCATCTCTTTTTCTTGGTCTTGTAGGTAATAATTTTCTGTTTTTTGTAACTGAGCTTTAATTCCCGGTTCTGATAAAAATTTAATAAGTGCTTTGTTTTTTGGCAAACCTCTGTAAGCTCTTAACAATGCCATTCCGCCTTCTTCTTCGTTTTTCTTGGCTTCTTTTTTGTCAGATGTTTCAGCAGTAAGCATTTTTTTAGCATCTGCTAAAATGGTGGTAACGTATTTTCGTTGAGCAGCAACTAATTTTTCAATTTTTGGTTTTAACTCATAATACTCATGTTGGTCTCCTTTAGGAGTTGGGCCGGAAATAATTAACGGAGTTCTGGCATCATCAATTAATACTGAATCGACCTCATCTATAATGGCGTAATGTAATTTTCTTTGAACAAGTTCATCTGCGTTACGAGCCATATTATCACGCAAATAATCGAAGCCAAACTCGTTATTTGTACCATATGTAATATCAGCTAAGTATGCTTTTTTACGTGCGTCAGAGTTTGGTTCATGTTTATCTATACAATCAATGGTTAATCCATGAAATTCAAAGATTGGCCCCATCCATTCGGAGTCTCTTCGTGCTAAGTAATCGTTTACAGTTACAACGTGAACTCCTTTTCCTGTAATGGCATTCAAATAAATAGGAAGTGTGGCTACTAATGTTTTTCCTTCACCCGTTGCCATCTCGGCAATTTTACCGGTATGTAATACAGCACCACCAATTAATTGAACATCGTAATGAACCATGTCCCAGGAAATTTCTCCACCTGCAGCTAGCCAAGTATTTGCATGAAAAGCTTTTTCTCCTTGAATGGTTACGTTACCTTTTTGGGCTGCTAAATCTCTGTCAAAGTCATTAGCGGTAACTTCTAGTTGTTTATTTTCTTTAAATCTTCTGGATGTTTCTTTGATAACTGCAAAAGCTTCGGGCAACACTTTCAATAAAACTTCTTCAATTTTATCTAGAATGATTTTATCAAGCTTATCAATTTCTTTAAATAATTCTTCTTTATCTCTTGCTTCAGTTTCTTTATGCTTTACTTTATCTTTAAGCTCTTGAATCTTAGTTTCTTCTTCTTTTATATATTCAGAAATTCTATTTTTAAACTCAGTTGTTTTAGCTCTTAATTGGTCATTTGAAAGTGATTGATATTGTGCAAAAAACTCATTTGTTTTTGTCACGTAAGGCATTACTTCTTTGATGTCTCTATCCGACTTATTTCCAAAAACTTTTTGAAGCGTTTTAGTTATTGAACCTATCATGTTTTAATCTTAATATAAGGGTTGCAAATGTAATAAAATAAAAAACGGAAACTATAGTAGCTTCCGTTATAAATTGTTAATGTGGGTTAACTTTGTTAGTACTCGTCTTCATTAAAGAAAAAGTCTTCTTTTGAAGGGTAGTCCGGCCAAATATCTTCTATAGTGTCAAACAACTCAGTATCATCTTCAATTTCTTGAAGATTTTCTACAACCTCTAATGGTGCACAAGTTCTAATGGCGAAATCTATTAATTCATCTTTAGTAGCCGGCCAAGGCGCGTCTTCCAAATATGATGCTAGTTCTAGTGTCCAATACATAATTTTCTCTCCTTAATTTTCGGCAAAAATAGAATTTCTACCTATAAAACCAATTTTTTTGTTGTTAAGTGTTAAAAACTTAACTTTTTCAACACTTCTACTCATTTTTTTGAACGATGTTACATCAAAGATTATTGTTTAAAAAATTACATCAATCCCTAATCTTTCTTTCATTCCAATATTGCCTTGTAAACCACCTGTATGAATAATTAATATTTTACTGCTTTCAGGAAATAGATCTTTTTTAATCATATCTAAAACTCCATATACCATTTTGGAAGTGTAAACTAAATCTAACGGAATTTTATGTTGTTGATAAAAGCCATTGGTAAAATCAATTAAATCTTGATTGGTTTTTGCATATCCGCCAAAGTGATAATTACTAGCCCAAATTAATTTTTTATCTAAGTTTTTTAATTCAGATAATTCGGAAATGTTTTCTTTTAAATAATCAACGCCTTTTAGTACAGGAAAGCCAACAATTTTAGTTGAAGGATTTGAATACTTTAAAATTCCGGAAACTGTTCCCCCTGTTCCTATCGGACAACATATAAAATCGTATTCCTCATTTATTTCTTCCATCATTTCTTTTAAGCCTATTAAAGCAAAAGCATTTGAACCGCCTTCGGGAATTAAGAAGAAATCATGATCAGAAATTTTTGACTTAATTATCTCAGCATCTTTTTTTCTGTAATCTTCTCTGGAAATATAAATAAGTTCTATCCCACATTTTTCTGCAAATTGAATCGTGTGAGAGAGTTTTTTAGGTTTTTCTCCTCTGACAATGGCAGTTCCACTTATATCAAATTTTTTACAAGCTGCTGCAAATGCATAAAGATGATTGGAGTATGCTCCACCAAATGTTACCAATTTTTGACAGCCCTTTTCTTTGGCTTGAAGAATATTGTGTTTTAACTTTCTCCATTTGTTGCCGGATATTTGAGGGTGAATTAAATCATCTCTTTTAATAAATAGTTCAATTTTTTTTTCTGATGCTATTTCAGAATAAATAGGTTGGATAGGCGATGGAATGTTTAAAATTTGCATAGTTTGAAGTAACAAAAATAAAATTAGAAATTTGCACTCAATGGCAGATGATTTAAGTGGGTTTTCTAAACGTGAAAATTTAGAGCCCGATGACTATTATATGAGTGAAGAAGGTTATGTGGTGTTTACAGAAAAATATCTTTTAAAAAGAGGATATTGTTGTAAAAGTGGTTGTCGCCATTGCCCTTACGGTTTTGATAAAAAAACAGGAAGAATTAAAAAAGATAAATAATGAGTGTAGCTATGAAGTTAAATTTTAAAGAAGCAATTCAAGAAGGTATTCCAAATTATTTACCTCCAAGAAAGGAATATGATAAGACTGTGAGTCATGCACCCAAAAGAAAAGATATCTTATCTAAGGAAGAAAAAAAGCTGGCTGTTAGAAATGCCTTACGATATTTTCCTCAAGAATTTCATAGTGAATTGGCAAAAGAGTTTGCTCAAGAATTAATAGAATATGGTAGAATTTATATGTATCGCTACCGACCCGATTATGAAATGTACGCTAGACCTATTAATGACTATCCTGCTAAGTGTGAACAGGCCGCATCTATTATGTTGATGATTCAAAATAACCTAGACCCGAGAGTTGCACAGCATCCACATGAGTTAATAACATATGGTGGAAATGGTGCAGTTTTTCAAAACTGGGCACAGTATAGGTTAACGATGAAATATCTTTCTGAAATGACAGATGAACAGACTTTAGTTATGTATTCAGGGCATCCGATGGGTTTATTCCCTTCTCATAAAAATGCTCCAAGAGTTGTTGTAACTAACGGCATGATGATTCCTAATTATTCTAAACCTGATGACTGGGAAAAGTTTAATGCTTTGGGAGTAACACAATATGGACAAATGACAGCCGGCTCTTACATGTACATTGGGCCGCAAGGAATTGTACATGGTACAACCATTACAGTAATGAATGCGTTGAGAAAAAAAGGGTATTCTGATTTTTCAGGAAAACTATTTGTCACCTCAGGTTTGGGTGGAATGAGTGGTGCACAACCTAAAGCAGGAAATATTGCCGGTTGTGTTTCAGTTACTGCTGAAGTTAATCCTAAGGCGGCATATAAAAGACATGAGCAAGGCTGGGTAGATGAAGTGGTTGAGGATATCACTAAATTATGTGAGAAAGTAAAATCATCGATTGAGAATAAAGAGGTACGTTCTTATGCTTACTTAGGAAACATTGTTACCGTTTGGGAGGAATTTTATGCAAAAGGAATTAAAGTTGACATTGGTTCAGATCAAACATCTCTTCATAATCCATGGGCGGGCGGTTACTATCCTGTGGGATTGACTTATGAAGAATCGAATGAGTTGATGGCAAATAATCCAACTAAATTTAAAGAAGAAGTTCAAGAATCACTTAGACGGCAAGCTTTGGCTATTAACAAATGTGCTGAAAATGGGACCTACTTTTTTGATTACGGAAATGCTTTTCTTTTAGAAGCATCAAGAGCCGGAGCAGATGTAATGAATAAAGACGGAATTACTTTTAAATATCCTTCTTACGTTCAAGATATTATGGGACCAATGTGCTTTGATTATGGTTTTGGACCATTTAGATGGGTTTGTACTTCTGGAAAGCCAGAAGATTTAGATTATACTGACAAGTTAGCGGCTGAGGTTTTAGAGAAATTAATGAAGGAAGCTCCGGAAGATATTCAACTTCAAATGAGTGATAATATTAAGTGGATAAAAGAAGCAAAAAAAAACAAACTTGTTGTGGGTTCGCAAGCAAGAATACTTTATGCAGATGCTTTTGGGAGAATTGAAATCGCAAAAGCATTTAATGATGCTATAAAAAAAGGAGACATTGGTCCTGTGGTTTTAGGAAGAGACCATCATGACGTTTCGGGAACAGATTCACCTTATAGAGAAACTTCAAATATTTATGATGGTTCTCAGTTTACTTCCGATATGGCAATTCATAATGTCATTGGCGATTCTTTTAGAGGAGCAACATGGGTTTCTATTCATAACGGTGGTGGTGTAGGATGGGGGGAAGTAATTAATGGTGGTTTCGGAATGTTGCTAGATGGAAGTGAAGAGTCAGAGGAGCGTTTAAAGATGATGTTATTTTGGGATGTAAACAATGGAATTGCTAGAAGGTCATGGGCAAGAAATGAAGGAGCAGTATCAACCATAAAGCGCACTATGAAAGAAGAAGATAGATTAATGGTTACCATTCCCTTTAATGTTGAAGAAACAACCGTTAATGAATTATTCTAAATTTTATAGACGAAACTTGAAATTTAAGCTACAAAATGCTTAACTTCGCCTTTCAATAAAAAGTCGCACTTAATAATTTAAAATTTATACTTATGAAAAAAACATTACTTTTTGCTTCTGTTTTTGCGGTAGTAGCAGTAAATGCACAGCATCCGGATATGTTGAAACCCGTAAAGGCAGACAGAGGAAATATTCAAGAGTTTGTTGACCCTGGTTTTACTTTTCCTACCAATAAACCTGAAATTCCAAATAATAATGTTGGAAACCAAATATCTGCTGTTACATCTATCCCTATTGGACAGTCAGCAAATATTTATACCATATTATTGAACGGTCAAAATCAAGTTGCTTATAATCACGATTTAGATGCGGTAGCTTTTATTCACAGAAATTACCAAGCAAATGGTACTAATTCAGGAACATTAAACTTTGATGTTTCTACAGATGGAGGAAACACTTGGAATTTAGATAGAGGTTCTTTAAATCCTGCGTATACATCTAGTCCGACAACTAATGCAGCTAGATACCCTTCATTAGCTATTTATAATCCTGTTGCAAACACTAACCCTACCAATGCTTTTGTAGTTGGAAATGCACCTTGTTTAGATGCTACACCAGAGTGGGGATTTTTGGGAAGATATTCATCTAAGTTTGACGGAACAACAAATGTAGATGAGGCTTATTTAGTAACAGATTCTTTTAACTTTCATCCTTATGGTTTAGATGTTACTTCATTAGGTACTGCATTTTCATTAAGTACTAGATATAATGGAGGAACTAACACGGCTTTAGACACGGCAAATTATTCTAGATTTTTCTTAAACAGAGGAACATTTAATGTTCCAACTAATGATTTCTCTTGGACTATGCCACACGTTTTTGCTCCTAACACTCACTCATACAATGACCCAACAAACGGGTATATTAAAATGGTGAACGGATGGAATGTTGCATTTGCTCCTAATGGTTTAACCGGCTATGCTGTTATAATTGGCGCTGAAGCAAACATAGGATTAGACACTGTTTACAGACCTATCGTTTATAAAACTACTGATGGTGGTACAACTTGGAATAAACAAACTTCTTTTGATTTTTCTACTGACCCTGTAATGCAGCAATATATTTATGGTTCTGGTGGTGGTTCAGGTCCTAAAAGACCTTTCTTTAGTGAGACAGATATTACTGTAGATGCCAATGGTGAGTTACATGTATTTGCTGAGGTACTTTCAGGTTATTCATCACACCAAGATTCCTTAGGTTATATATATAATGGCTTTAGATATTTAATGCACTGTCAAACTGTTGCTTCATCTTGGTCAGTAAACTTTGTTGATACTATTAGAAGCGCTGACTTTACATTAGGATTTGCACCAAATACTGTTTCAGTAACAACCAGACCTCAAGCCTCTAGATTGAATGATGGATCTAAAGTCTTCTTTACTTGGGTAACAACTGATCCAACACTTTCTGCAAATAACGATTTTCCAGATGTTTGGGCTATAGCCTATGATGTTAATAATGACTGGTATTCTATGCCTAAAAATTTAACCAAGAACACATCTGCCGAATATGTTTCTTACTTTGCAACTATGGCTCCTATAGCTTCAGTAAAGAGTATTGAGGTTCAGAATGAACTACCTATTGTTTATACTGTGCCTTCTAATACAGGTGATGTTACCCAATCTACACAACACTACTATTTAAAAGGAGTAGGTTTTGATAATATAGAAATAGGTGTCAGCGAAAGCGAAATGAAGTCTAATGATGTTTCTATTTTCCCTAATCCGTCTAATGGTATATTTAATGTAACGTCTAAAGCTGTTAACATGAATATTGAAGTAGTGGATATCTTAGGAAATGTTGTTAAAACAATGAGCGTAAGCAATGATAGAGCTCAATTAGATTTATCTAATCAAAATACAGGTGTTTACTTTATTAGAGTTACTGCTAATGAAGTTACTTCTGCACACAAAGTTATTTTGACTAAATAATTTCTGATTTAATATTTTAAGAGCCGTTTGGACAAAATCCAAGCGGCTTTTTTTTGCGTATGTCCAAACACAAAACATAACTGTTATGAGACACTTTATTACATTGTTTTTATTTATTCCATTGATGGCTTGTTCGCAACAAAATAAACCGCAAGAAAAAAGCGGTCTAGAAAAAACTCCATATAATGTTCAAAAAACGGACGCTGAATGGAAAGAACAATTAAGTCCTGAAGCTTATTATGTTACAAGACAAAAAGGGACTGAAGCTCCATTTAGTGGTAAGTACAATAAATTTTATGAGCCTGGTACATATCATTGTATTTGTTGTAATCATTTACTGTTTAGTTCTGAATCAAAATTTGATTCGGGTACCGGCTGGCCAAGTTTTTATGAGCCTTCAAATAGCAATAGCTTAAAAGAAATATCAGATTATTCTTTAGGTATGGTAAGAGCTGAGGTTGTTTGTGCAAATTGTGGCGCTCATTTAGGTCATGTTTTTGATGACGGCCCAAAACCCACAGGACTCAGGTATTGTATAAATTCTGTAGCGCTAAATTTTAAGCCTGAATAAAATTTAGTTTAGAATGTCAAACCTAGTTAGAGGCTTTTCTTCTATTTTCCAGATAAACCCTTTTAAGAGGAGTTCTTCTTCACTAACATCATTTAAAGGCATTAGTTTGCCCTCAGGGTCTTTTACAAAGGTGATTTTCTTTATCTCATTATCTGAAAGATAAATTCTTAGGTTACTGCTTTCCGCTTTATTAATTCCAATATATCTTTTTTGGTCGTCTTGAACATAATAAATAGTTTGTCCGTTCCCAGTAACATCAACATTGTTTAGGGAATTTTCTAAAAAATAACCCTCAATAGTTTTACCTTTTATTTGGTTGTATTTGGCTGAATCAACATAACTGATAATAAAGGCATTTTTATCAATAAACAGCTTATGAATTTCATCATTTTTCAAGACTAAATCCATTTTTTCACCGGTAAGCTGGTTTTCATTATTCCAAAGTATGGGGTCATTAAAAAACTGAATAGTTGAATCAGCAAAGGCATAATAAATAGAATCACACTTACCTTGCATGTCAGGTTTAAAAAATTTGACATGATTATAACCATAAAGTATTTTGTTCCCGGCTGTGTCTGCACTTACCTTAAAAGTATCTGCGTGCATATACAGAGTATCTTTTTCAAATTCTTTGATAATGATGGCGTTGTCAGTTACCATTAAACTGTCTTTCGCATCAAAAATATGAGCTAAATCACCGGTAACAATAATATTTTCACTAGTGTCAATTAATTCAACGTTGCATGTGGCAATACCTATTCCCCCATTTTTATTGTAAAGAATAGTATCCGCTTTTAGCATGTTTTGTTTAGAGTTAATTTCAGCTTTGGTGTAATATTTAGATTGGTCGGTAATTGAATTGTAGAAACCACCTTCACATTTTATTTCAGTGCCGTCATTTAAGTTGATGGTTGTTGGTCCATGAAAATATACTACTCTGGAAAATGAGTTGTACTGTAATGTGTCAGATTTCATTTTGTATTCGGGATGCGTTAAAACCACATCTTTTTTAAAGAAAAAAGACTTTGAAGTAGAATTGTAATAGCCTTGTTGACTAGTTAAGTTTGTCTTTTCTTTTTTGTTGTACATAGTTCCTCCACCAATGAAATAGGCTAGATTTTCTTCTCTTTTATATTCCAGAAAATTGGTAGTAAGATTTACATCATTATTATTAAGTCGGATATTATTTTTTACGATTGCGGTTTTTGTATTCCCATCATAAAACAAGGAGTCCCCATATAATTGAAGACTGTCGCCTTGATTTATTCTAACATGTCCATAAGCATTTAAACTATTTGATTCATCAAATAAGTATGCGCTATCGCAAAACATTAGCACTTCTTCATGCTTGAATTGAACATTACCAATTAACTTCTTTGCTTTAACACCTGATGAATTGTCAAACTCTAATGAATTAGCATTAATCAACTCTATTTGTTTTGGTTTTTGTGCAAAAGAAAAAGAAACACTAATTAGTAAAGTGATAAAAACCCCAATGTATTTTGGAGAAATAAGCATGTTTTAAACTGATACCGCCTCTCTAAAAAGTGTTTGTTTTCTGTCCGGGCCAACAGAAACAATAGTGATTGGGATTTCAATTTGTTTTTCAATAAATGCGATATATTCATGCACTTCATTCGGTAAATCGCTAGAGCTTGAAAGCTGTGTTAAGTCTTCTTTCCAGCCTTTTACACTTTCATAAATAGGCTGAACATCTTCAGGATTTATGCTGTAAGGTAAATAGTCAATTTCTTGATTTTGATGTTTATACTTTGTGCATACTGAAATAGGCTCAAAATTACTAAGCACATCGGCTTTCATCATAATTAGTTGGGTAACACCGTTTACCATGCAAGCATATTTTAACGCAGGAATATCTAACCAACCACATCTTCTTGGACGACCGGTAGTTGCTCCAAATTCGTGTCCTACTTTTCGCATTTCTTCTCCGGTTTCGTCCTCCAACTCTGTTGGGAAAGGACCGCTTCCAACTCTGGTACAGTATGCCTTAAATATGCCAAATACATCTCCAATTCTATTAGGAGCTATTCCCAATCCTGTGCATGCTCCTGCAGTAATTGTGTTGGATGAAGTAACAAATGGGTAAGTTCCAAAATCAATATCTAGCAAAGTTCCTTGGGCACCTTCTGCCAAAACAGATTTCCCTGCTTTTAAAGCATTATTTATGTAGTGTTCACTATCTATAATTTGTAGAGACTTAATTAATTCAACACCTACAAAAAACTCATCTTCTAACTCAGCTAAATTATATTCTAACTCATAAAACTTAAGAAGTTCAGCATGTTTTTTTACAAGTTTGCTGTAAATGTCTTTAAAGTCTGGTTTTAATAAATCACCTACTCTTATACCGTTTCTTCCGGTTTTGTCCATATAAGTTGGCCCAATTCCTTTAAGCGTTGAGCCTATTTTTTCTTTTCCTTTAGAGAGTTCTGAAGCCTTATCTAAAAGTCTATGTGTTGGAAGTATAATGTGTGCTTTTCTTGATAATAATAGGTTTTCGTTAATATTTGCACCATTAGCTTTTAATTGGTCGATTTCTTTTTTAAGGATGCACGGGTCAATAACCACTCCATTGCCAATTACATTTTTTGTAGTAGGGTGAAAAATACCTGAAGGAATAGTATGTAAAACGAATTTTTTGCCATCAAATTCAAGAGTGTGCCCAGCATTGGGACCACCTTGAAATCTTGCTATTATATCGTATTTTGGGGTAAGAACGTCAACAACTTTTCCTTTTCCTTCATCGCCCCACTGAAGGCCTAATAAAACATCTACTTTTTTCATGGTACATATTAAAATACAAAGCTAAAAAAACTCAATTGTCTGGCTATTATTGTTGAAAGTTTAGTGTTTTTGTTGAAAATGCTTAATCACACTCACAATTACTGTTCGGTTTAATGATTTCTACAAGCTTTCCACTCTCTTCACAATATTCGATTCGCAGAACCAAGTCATCTTCACATTTAAAATAATAGATGGGGCAAGGTTTTCGATTGGTCTGACTTTCGTTAAATACTATTTCTCCTGTTTGAATATAATTTTGGATGGTTGAATCAGCAATATCTAAACATTTTGTTTGGCACTTTGCCAAAGGGTTTTGAATAATTTCTACTTGTGAAAGATGATATTTTATTCGATTTTCGGGTAACCAGTTATCAAATGCTTTGTCTTTGTAGAAGAAATAGAGTAGGAGCAATCCAAATCCAAATCCTACTAAAAATAAACGTAGTCTCTTCCAGATTTTCATTAAATAGCCGGTAAAATTAGTTCAATGTCTTTGTATGGAAGATTAAAGGTTTCGCCCAGATATTTGTTAGTGAGCATACCTTTGTAGATGTAAATTCCATTTCTAATTCCCTTATACCTTCTAATGGTTCCGTTAATTCCACCCCATTGCCCTGTTTCAATAATTGCAGGAGCAATTACATTACTCAAGGCGTAAGAAGATGTTTTGGCTACTCTTGAAGCGATATTAGGAACGCAATAGTGAACAACTCCATATTTAGTGTAAGTTGGATTTTCATGGCTTGTAACTTGAGAGGTTTCAAAACAACCTCCTTTATCAATACTTACATCAACTATAACAGAGCCTTCTTTCATTATTTTTACCATTTCTTCTGTTACCATTACCGGAGTACGTCCATTGTCAATTGCTCTTATGGCTCCAATAACTACATCAGCTTCTTTTAAGGCCTTGGTTAATGCTTTTGGTTGGATGATAGAAGTATAAACTCTATGTCCTACCATTTCTTGCAATCGTCTTAGCTTATAAATACTGTTATTAAATACTTTGACATTTGCTCCTAAGCCTAATGCAGCTCTGCAAGCAAACTCACCAACTGTTCCTGCTCCAAGTACTACTACTTCTGTTGGGCTGATGCCGGTTACTCCACCAAACATCATTCCTTTACCTTTATTCGTATTGTTAAGTAGCTCAGCAGCAATAAGTACAGATGTAGTTCCAGCAATTTCGCTCATTGCTCTTACAATAGGGAAAATACCATCTTCATCAGTAATATAGTCGAATGCAATGGCGGTTATTTTTTTATCCATTAACTTTTGTAAAAAGTTTTTGGGTTGTATGGGTAGTTGTAGAGCAGAAATAACGGTTTGTCCGTTTTTTAGTAAGTCAATTTCTTTAAGGTTTGGTGGTGCCACCATTAAAATAATATCGGCTTTGTAAACTTCTTTTACATCATCTGCAATAATGGCTCCGGCCTCAGAATATTGTTGGTCAGAAAAATGAGCGCCTTCGCCTGCACCTCTCTCAATAACAATTCTGTGACCATTGCTAACCAGTAAAGCAACTGCATCAGGAACAAGTGAAATCCTATTTTCAAAAAATGAGGTTTCTTTAGGAATTCCAATAAATAAACTATCGCTTTTAATTTCAATTTCAAGCATTTCTTCTTGAGGCATAAAGCCTTTAGCAAGTGATTTTAAAACATCTTCAGATGATGACATGCTTATATGATTTTGATGTTACGGGTACCGTTTGTGTTTTCGCTAAGATACACTTTTATTACTTTATCAGGCAGCAAAGAATTGATTTTTTCAGGCCATTCAATTAAACAAAGGTTATCGCTGAAAAAATATTCTTCTACACCAATATCAAGTGCTTCAGATTCATCATTTAAGCGATAAAAGTCAAAGTGGTAAATAGTCTCCCCTGAAGAAGTGAGGTATTCATTTACTATGGAGAAAGTGGGGCTTGAAATGGTGTCGGTTACCCCAAGCTTTTTACATATTTGTTTAATGAAGGTGGTTTTTCCGGCTCCCATTTCACCGTAAAAAAGAACAATTTTGGAAGAAGTATTTTTTAGTAGCTCTTCGGCAACTTTTGGGAGGTCTGATAAAGAGATATTTTTAAAATCCATTTATTTAGCAGTAAGTTCTACAAAAGGAATAATCATTTCTTCCATTGAAATACCTCCATGCTGAAAGGTTTCTTTGTAATATTGCACGAAGTGATTGTAGTTGTTCGGATAAACAAAATATTTATCTTCTTTAGCGAACACATAGGTTTGACTTACATTTATTTTTGGAAGAAATGCATCGGCAGGATTTTTAATTTCAAACACTTCTTTGCTATCGTAGGAGAGTGTTTTTCCCTGTTTGTACCTTAGATTTGGGTTTACTTCTTTATCTCCAACTATTTTAGTGGGCTCCATTACCCTTACAGAGCCATGGTCGGTAGAAATAATCACTTTTGCTTTTTGAGCCGCAATTTTTTTAAGAATTTCAAAAAGAGGTGAGTGTTCAAACCATGAGATGGTTAAAGAACGATATGCTGCTTCATCTTCTGCTAGTTCTCTAACAATATCAACATCAGTTCTGGCATGCGAAAGCATATCAATAAAGTTATAGACAATAACATTTAAATTATTTCTTTGGAGGTTAGGAATATCATCAAGGACTTTTCTTCCAAAGTTTGGATTGAGCACTTTGTAATAAGAGAATTTCAAGTTTTCACCAAAACGTTTGAGTTGTGCTTCTAAAAACTCTTTTTCATGCATATTTTTTCCACCTTTTTCATCATCATTCAGCCATGCATTAGGATATTTTTTTTCAATTTCAGAGGGAAGTAGCCCTGCAAAAATGGAGTTTCTTGCATATTGAGTAGTGGTAGGTAAAATGCTGTAATATGCTTCTTCTTTTTCTACCCAAAAATAATCTGAAATAATGGGACGAATTGCTTTCCAGTGGTCATAACGTAAGTTGTCTATTAAAATGAAATAAACTGGCTGGTGGTCTTTTATAAATGGACTTATTTTCTTTTTCATCAAGGTATGAGACATTACGGGTGCTTCATCAGCGTTATGTAGCCAGTTGGTATAATTATTTTCTATGAAACGGCTAAACTGTCTATTGGCTTCCGACTTTTGCATATCCAATACTTCTTTCATGCCACTTTCTTTGCTATTGGCAATTTCCATATCCCAATGCACAATCTTTTTATAAACATCAATCCACTGATTGCTATCCAGATTGTCATTTATTTCCATTCCAATTTTTCTGAATTCTTGCTGATAATCAGTTGTTGTTTTTTCACTAACTAATCTTTTTTCATCTAAATTTTTCTTAATGGAAAGTAATATTTGTTTTGGATTGACAGGTTTTATAAGATAGTCAGATATTTTAGAGCCAATAGCATCTTCCATAATGCTTTCTTCCTCACTCTTCGTAATCATGATAACCGGTAAAGAAGAATATTTAGCTTTAATTTGTGAAAGGGTTTCTATACCTGATATTCCGGGCATGTTTTCATCTAAAAACACAATGTCCACCTTTTTTTCTTCAAGCAATTCTAAGGCAGCATCACCACTTTTAACAGAAAAAACCTCATAACCCTTATCTTCGAGAAATAAAATGTGTGGTTTTAACAAATCAATTTCGTCATCTGCCCATAAAATTTTTACTTTGCTCATGATTTTGGTTTTAGTGTTACAAAACTAATAGGATTAACTTAAAAGAAGAATGCTTAATAAGAAAAAGATATTCAACGACCCTTTGTATGGTTTTATTACCCTATCTCATGATTTTATTTTTGATTTAGTTGAGCACCCTTATTTTCAGAGGCTAAGACGAATTAAACAATTGGGTTTAACTTCTTTGGTATATCCGGGAGCACTGCATACAAGATTTCATCATGCACTAGGTGCGATGCACTTAACTACTCAAGCTATTGATGTAATTCGTTCAAAAGGGCATAACATTACAGAAAAAGAAGCACTTGCTGTAAAGATTGCAATTTTGTTACATGATATTGGTCATGGACCATTCTCTCATGCATTAGAGGGAAGTTTGGTTCATAAGGTTCATCACGAAGATTTATCTCAGCTTTTTATGCAGCGATTGAATAAACAGTATAATGGCAAACTTGATTTAGCCATTCAAATTTTTGAGGATAACTACAAAAAAAGATTTTTACACCAACTGGTTTCCAGTCAATTAGATATGGATAGGCTGGATTATTTAACCAGAGATAGTTTTTATACCGGAGTTTCTGAAGGTGTTGTCGGGTTTGATAGAATTATATCCATGTTGAATGTATATGATGATGATTTAGTGGTAGATGCCAAAGCCATTTATTCACTGGAGAAGTTTATAGTTGCCCGAAGAATTATGTATTGGCAGGTGTATTTACATAAAACGGCATTGGCTGCAGAACATTTATTAGTGCATATTTTAAAGAGGGCTAAAGAGTTGGCACTGGAAGGAAAAGAACTTTTCGGAACTCCTGTTTTGAAGGAATTTTTATATAACAAATACAATAAAAAGGCTTTTGAAAAAAAGCCTGATTTATTGGACAAGTTTGCTTTGTTGGATGATTATGATTTAACTGCATCTATTAAAGTTTGGATGAATCATGAGGATAAAGTGCTAGCTGAACTTTGTAAGCGATTGATTAACCGAAGACTTTATAAAATTCTTATTCAGGAAAAGCCTTTTTCGACTAACGAGATTAAAAAGCGTCAAGCACAAGCTATTAAAACTGGAATAGATAAAAAGCACATTGATTATTTTGTCTTTACCGGGAACATTCAGAATAATGCCTATAATCCTAAAAAGGATAAAATAAACATGCTTTTTAAAAACGATGAAATAAAAGATGTGGCCGAAGCTGCAGATTTACTAAATATTTCTGCGTTAAGCGAGCCGGTTAAAAAGTATTTTTTGTGTTATGTGGAATAGTTAAACAAGCGCTTCTCCATCCATCTCTTTTGGTTTAGCGATTCCCATTAATTTTAGAATAGTGGGAGAGATGTCTGCCAATTTACCATCATTTAATTTTTTGTAGTCGTTATCAATTAAAATACATGGAACAGGATTGGTCGTATGTGCGGTGTGTGGAGAACTGTCAGGGTGAAAAGCAATATCAGCATTTCCATGGTCAGCTATAATAATCACTGAATAGTTCTTCTTAATAGCAGTATTCAGCACTTTTTCAGCACATTTGTCTGTGGTTTCAATAGCTTTTACAATGGCATCATAAACTCCTGTATGACCAACCATATCAGGGTTAGCAAAATTGAGACATACAAAATCAACTTCTCCTTTGCTTAGTTCTTTTACAATTGCATCAGTTACTTCATTGGCACTCATTTCCGGCTGTAAGTCATAAGTGGCAACTTTGGGAGAGTTAATCATTATTCTGCTTTCACCTTCAAATTCCTTTTCTCTACCACCCGAAAAGAAGAAAGTTACGTGTGGATATTTTTCGGTTTCAGCAATTCTAATTTGTTTTTTACCATTATCTGCAAGCACTTCACCAAGGGTATTTTTCAAATTATCTTTATCAAAAATGATATGCACGTTTTTGAATGTGCTATCGTAATTTGTCATGGTAACGTAATGAAGCGGAAGCGCATGCATATTTTGCTCGTGCATATCTTGTTGAGTTAGCACGGTAGTAATTTCTCTACATCTATCTGTTCTGAAATTAAAACAAATTACCGCATCACCTTCTTCAATTATTCCTTTTCTGTTACTACTTATTAATGGTTTTAAAAACTCATCGGTTACTCCATTATCGTATGATTCTTGAAGTGATTTAGTAAAATTGTCAGTAGAAGCTCCTATGCCGTTTACCAGCAAATCATAAGCAATTTTAATTCTTTCCCATCTTTTATCTCTATCCATTGCATAATATCTGCCTATCATTGAAGCTAGCTCTGCATTCTTCCCACTTAAAAAGTTCTCTAAATTTTTGATATGATTTAAACCACTGGTTGGTGAGCAATCTCTTCCATCTGTAAAAGCGTGAACATAAGTATTTTCTATCCCAGCCTTTTCGGCTAAATCAATTAAAGCTTCTAAATGTTTTGAATGTGAATGAATGCCTCCGTCAGAAACTAACCCCATCAAATGCAGTTTTTTTCCTTTTGATTTTACATAGTTGAAAGTTTCTTGAATTACCGGATTGGTATCAATAGTTTTGTCTTTTATGGCTTTGTTGATTTTTACTAAATCTTGGTAAACTACTCTGCCTGCGCCAATATTTAAATGCCCAACTTCAGAGTTCCCCATTTGCCCGTCAGGTAATCCAACAAATTCGCCAAATGTTTTTAAAGTTGAGTGAGGATATTTTTGAAGACAGCTATCATAAAAAGGAGTATTTGCATTTGTTATGGCGTCAGCTTTTGTTTTGTCACCAATTCCCCATCCGTCAAGAATTATCAGAACTACTTTTTTATCGGGCATTCTTTTTTTTTGCAAAGTTAGTGATTAGTTACTAATTACTAACTTTGGGCATGCGATTCTTTAGCTTTATAGTCTTAGCTTTAAGTTTATTTTCATGTAATGAATCGGCAGATAATTTTGTCCAAACTCCTAGTGGTGATACGCTAGTTAAAACTATACTGCCTAAGTATGCTAAAGGCTTTATTATTGAGCAATATCAACACTCGAATAGAATTATTCAATTTAATCCTTCTAAGCTATCAGATACGATTGCTATTTACAGAACAGGAAAAATTAAACATTCCAATGAAATACATATCGGTAGTGACATTAGTAAAATAATAACATTGGCATCTCCTTATATCGGTGTTTTATTGATTTTAAATTCGGAAGATAAAATTAAAGGAGTTAACCAATTGTCAGATGTCTACAGTGCAGAAATACGTGAGAAGATTAAACAAGGTAATGTTAAAACATTTGGTGAATATTCTGGAATTAATACTGAATTAGTGCTGTCACAAAATGTTGATTTAATAATTACATCGTCTTATGGAGAAGCTGAAAGGAATGAAGTAATTGAAATAAATATACCTGTAATTAAAGCCACCGAGTGGATGGAAAATCATCCTTTAGGAAGAGCTGAATGGATTAAATTTTTTGGTTTTTTGTTGGGAAAAGAGACTGAGGCAACTACTTATTTTGAATCAATTGAAAATCAATATCTTAAATCAACTTCAAATGAAAAGGTCGATATTTCTTTGTTTTGTGGAAATGACTTTAAAGGGATTTGGTACTTACCGGGCGGAAAAAGCAATGTGGCTCAGTTATTAAGCGATGCAGGAATTGATTATTTTTATAAAAATAATGAAGAAGTAGGTAGTGTTTCTTTAAGTTTCGAGAATGTAGTAGAAAAATATTTGGATGCTGAGATATGGTTAAATCCTGGGCCATTTAATTCATTGGAAGAAATTAAAACAAGTGATAAACGCTATACTAATTTTGAGGCATTTAATAATAAAAAAGTTTATAATTATACCGCTCAAGTGAGAAGCGATGGAGCTAACAATTTTTGGGAAATAGGTGTGTTTGAGCCACACGTTGTTTTAAATGATTTTAAAATGATTTTCAACGGTACTCAAGATTCTCTGGTGTATTATAAAAAGTTAGAGTGATTAAGACTAGTTCAAATAAAAGCTTGAGAAACTATTTTATACTAATTGTAATTAGTGTAATTATGTTTGTTTTAGATATAGCCTTAGGTAGTGTTACTATTCCAATTTCTGAAATTTTTTCCGGTATTTTTTCAGAAGAAAAGTCAAACTATGCTGTAATTATAAACGAATTTAGATTTCCAAAAGCACTTACGGCTGTATTTACAGGGGTAGCATTGTCTCTTTCGGGTTTGTTAATGCAAACCTATTTTAGAAATGCTTTGGCTGGACCGTTTGTTCTGGGAATTAGTTCAGGAGCGTCTTTGGGTGTTGCTATTTTTGTGATGGCAGGAAGTTTTATTGGCTTTTCCATTGCTGCTTTAACATCTTCTTTAAGTATAGTTGTTGCTGCAATTATCGGTTCTGTTTTAGTGTTAATGCTTATCGTTCTATTTTCTACTAAACTTATAGATAGTGTATCATTATTGATTATAGGAGTTATGGTAGCAGCGTTTTCAAGTTCTATTGTTGCGGTTATTCAATTCTTTACTTCTGCCGAATTACTTCAGTCTTTTATTTTTTGGACGATGGGTAGTTTGTCTTCCGTTAGAGGAGTTGCATTATTGATTTATTTTATAATTATTCTGATTGGGGTTTTAAGCTCATTGCTTTTAATAAAACCGCTAAACGCTTTTTTGATTGGAGAATCTGAAGCAAGAACGTTGGGTGTAAATACCAATTCGTTTAAATGGCAGATTATTTTCATAACTGCTCTTTTAAGTGGTGTGGCTACCGCTTTTTGTGGTCCTATTGCTTTTATTGGTATTGCAATACCTCATTTAGCAAGGAGAATGTTTAACGCATATACTCATGAAAAATTAATTGGATATACTATTTTTTCAGGAGTAATTTTTATGCTGATGAGTGATATTATTTCGCAGCTGCCGGGAAGTGAAAAAGTAATACCGATAAATGCCGTTACTTCATTACTTGGCGCACCAGTTGTAATTTGGGTAGTTTTAAAATCAAAAAAGGCCAGGAGTTTTTAATGAGTAATACTGTAGCTATAAAACTTCAAAATATATCAATTGGCTATTATCAAGCTATTCTAAATGATATTTCAATTGAACTTCCGGTTGGAAAATCAATAGTTTTATTAGGCTTAAACGGAACCGGAAAATCTACCTTGTTAAAAGCAATTGCAGGGATTGAAGGTTTATTATCAGGTAAAATATTTCTATTTGGTAAAGATGTTTTTTCTCTTTCTTATAGTGAAAGAGCTAAACTAGCGAGTTTAATTTTTTCCGGTTTTTCTGAATCTACTTCATTAAAAGTATATGACTATGTGAGCTTGGGTAGAACTCCATATTTGAATTTGTTAGCACAAAAAACTACGCATGATGAAAAATTAATTGATAGAGCGATTGAGTTGACAAACATAAAAGATCTTCAAAATTACTATATAGATGAATTGAGTGACGGAGAACGTCAAAAGTGTATGATTGCTAGAGCTCTTGCTCAGGACACTCCTATAATGCTTTTAGATGAGCCAACCTCACATTTAGATGTAAAGAATAAAGCGGAAATTACACAGTTGCTAAAAACTATTGCTGAAGAATTTAATAAGACAATAATTTTTTCAAGCCATGATGTGGAGATTGCAAAAAAAAATAGCCACATTCAGTTAAGTATTGAAAACAATAACTTGAATATGGCTAATTCCTGAGAGTATCTTTTACTAGTAAAACTTGTAACGATTATCTTCTACGTTAGCTTTTTCTTTTAAGGCTTCAAATACGCCAAAATTTACTCTGCTATCAAGTTGACCTTCTATGGTTGATTTAATATCCGAAAAATCAGTTTTTTCAGGAGCATGAACATCATTGTAAACATAAACAATAAATACTCCGTTGTTTCCTTTGATTGGCTTACTTGTTTGCCCAACTTCCATTCTATATATTTTTCCTAAAACAGCAGGCTCAGTTCCTATTCCGGTAATAGCATAGTTAGCAAACTGAACGTTTTGAGCGTCTTCAACTTGTTTTCCTAGTTTTTGAGCAGCTTCATCAACAGAGGCAACATTTCCTAATTGCTCTAAAATCATTTTTGCTTTTTTCTCATTTATTGCACCAAGTCTGGCATCCTCAATTACTTTGTCGAAAGGTGCTGTACCTTCATCACTGGCAACTTTAATTTTTGCAACTACAAAAGTGTTTTCAAATTGCTCGGCATTAGAAACTTTACCTTGTTCGTTTGAATAAGCCCATTTCACTAATGAACGAGAGGATTCAATATCTAAAATTTGCCTGTCTTCTTTAGTTAATACAGCCTCTCTTAATGGGTTAGTTTCAGCTATTTTCTTAGCGGCTTCATCAAAAGCTTCAGGTGTACTGTTGTTAATAGCAAACTGGTTTGCTTCAGCAAATACTTTTTCATAAGTCTCAGTGCCCGGAAGTACCTCACGGCTAATTTCTCCTATTAAAACTTTTTCGGTAGCACCGGCTTGTTCTTGAATTTCAATAATGTGAATCCCAAATTCAGAAGTGGCTGTAGTTATATCACCTGTTTTTCCAAAGAAACAAGCATTTTCAAATTGCGGAACCATTCTTCCTGTAGTAAACCAACCTAAATCACCACCTTGAATGGCTGATCCTTGGTCCTCTGAATTTTGCATTGCTAACTGAGCAAAGTCAGCTTCTTTATTTTCCACAAGTTTTTTTAAACTGTCTGCTTTTGCAAATGCAGCTTGATAACCAATTTGATCAGGCTTTATTAAAATATGCCTTGCTTTTACTGAGTCAGGTTGAGTAAGCTTTTTCATCACTTTAACCAGTTTGTAAACGCCATCATTTAAAGTAGGACCTACAATTGATTTTTCTTCCATTGTGAAAAGTGCTGAATCTTCAGGAGTTTCTGCAGTTTCTTTTGAAAGTAAAGTAATGTTGGCTTCTTTAGGAAAGTTAACTCTTAAATAAGTAGAGTCATCTTCTGTTTCAGCAAACTCTTTTTTAATGTCAAGAATTTCTTTTTTTGCAGCTTCTCTGTCGGCATCTGAAGGTCTTACTTCAAATGTTACGAACTCAATAATACGGGTTTCTTCTCTTTCGAACTCATCTAAATTATTAGCGTAATATTCTTTTGCTTCACTATCTGTAACTTCAATAGTTGAATCAGGAATTTCAACAAATCTTTTGCCTACCCACTTGATGTTAAAGCTTCTGTTTCTATCAGTATAGTAGTTTTTTAACTCAAAGTGTGTGGTGTAAAGACCTTTTTTGATAAGTGAATTATACTTGTCAATTTTTCTTTGTTCTTTCAATGCTTTTTCAAAATCTAACCACTCTTGTTTTTGCTGTGGGTCAAGGTTATCAATGTTTTTGATGGTATTGACAACAGCATTTCTGTTAAACTGACCTGTGTTTGGGTCTGTGAATGATTGAATTACCGCTTCATGGGGATTATTACCTGCAAACATATCGTAAAGCTCTTCCGGGCTAACATCTAACCCAAGTTCTTTGAACTGGTCTCCAAATACATAATCTCTAAGCAGGTTATTCCAAACTCTTTCTCTAATGCTATATTTTGTGGCATCATCAACCGGTCTTTTCTCTCTCTCCTGAAATTTATTAATTTCTATTTGAACTCTGTTTTCAAAGTCTTTTCCGTCAATGTCTCTGCCTGCAATTTCACCTACATTAGTTTCATTGCCGCCAAAAAGGCTATTTCCGGAAGAAAAAATATCGCCAAGGATAAAAGCTAACATTGCCAACCCTATAATGATTAATAAAAGGGTTGATTTTTCACGTATTTTACCAATTACTGCCATTCAGTCAATTTTTTAGAGGTGCGAATATAAGAAAAAGGTAGTTGAATAATAGAAATTTAGCTAAAAAAAGCCTTATTATTCACTTATTAGCTTTATGGTTTCAATTCTACTATTTGAAACCTCTTTTATTTTGAAGACTAAACCATCTAATCGTATGATTTCGTTTTTGTTAGGAATACTTTCATGAAGGCTGGTAATTAACCCTCCAAGTGTTTCATAGTCTTCACTTTCAGGAAGGTGTAAGTTGTACTTGTCGTTTAGATAGTCTATTTCAAGACGTGCAGAGAATTCATATTCGGTATCAGATAGTTTTATTTCAATAAGGTCTTCACTATCAAACTCGTCTTCTATATCACCGAAAATTTCTTCAATAATATCTTCAAGTGTTAAAATTCCTGATGTTCCGCCAAATTCATCTACTACAACCGCAATACTTTTTCTCTCACTAATCAACTGCTTCATAATTTCGTCTGCCTCCTGTGATTCATGAACAATTAGCACAGGGCGTAGAATGGAGCTAATATTTTTAGGTTCTTTAAAAAGTTCAAAGGAGTGGATATAGCCAATAATTTCATCAATATTTTCCTTGTAAACTAAAATTTTTGACCTTCCTGATTCAATTAGTATTTCCGTAAGTTCTTCTATACTAGATTTCACTTCAATAGCAACAATTTCTGTTCTTGGAATCATGCAATCTCTTGCCTTTACTTCTGCAAAAAAGTCTAAGGCATTTCTAAAAATATGTACTTCATTTTCCATTTGGTCGCCTTCAATATTTGAGTACGACTCTTCTATAAAGTGGTCTAAGTCAACTTTTCCAAAATTTAACTCTTCATTACTTAAGTCAACCTTAAAAATGTATTTAAGAATAAGTTCAGAAATACCAATAATTAAAAACACTGGAATGTAGAGGGCAATAAAGAATATCCATGCCGGAATTGCAAAAAAACTAAGAGTAGCGTTAGGGTTAATTCTAAAAATCACCTTAGGCAAAAACTCTGCGGTAACTAAAATAATTAAGGTTGAAATAATAGTAGAAATAAAAAGCGATAAGGCGTTGTTTGAAATATATTCTGCAATTCTAGGGTCTAGTAAAGAGCCCATTAAAATACCGTAAACAACTAGCGCAATATTATTTCCCACTAGCATGGTACCAATGTACTTTGATGGCCTTTTAACAAAAAAGCCAATCATTTTTGCCAGAAAATTTCCGGCTTTGCTATCTACTTCAATTTTTAATTTATTGGCAGATATAAAGGCAATTTCCATACCCGAGAAAAAAGCGGAAAGTAAAAGGGTAATAGGAATAAAAATTAAATACAGTGAGGGATCTTCCATATACGTTAGGAAGTAAATTTAAAAAATATCATTGATTAAAACGATTGTTTTTTTCAATTCTTTTTCTGATGGTTCTACGCATAAAGAAAAATGCTAAAGCTAATAATGGCATTAAAAGGAATAATTTAGACTCCTCAAAACCAGACTGATAAATCATATAGCCTGAAATAACTGCGGTAACTGCAAAAATTGCCAGCCACATCATTTCCATTATTCGGTGATAATTGTTTCCCATAGGGCAAAGATAGTAATTAGTTATTCAATGAGTCTTTATCTTCTTTAAGATTAATGGTAGCACTAACATTTTTAACTTTATACCAGGAAAAATCTTCGGCAGCTTCAAAGCCTTTACCTGTAACAATTTCATCTTCCGTTTGAATTTTTACAAATTCCTCTGATTTTAAAATTCGCTCGTTTTCATCCCAAATTAGGTGGTCAGTATAAAGCTTTTCATTTTTTGAGTTAGATACTACCACATCATATCTGGCCTCCATGATTTTTTCGTTAATTCTATTGATAGCATACTTAGCATCTAATCTTGAAGATTCAACACCAATAGAGTCATAAAAGAAAATAGTAATTCCATCTTTTACCTCAAGGTAAGGGTTATTTCCATCATACCTTTCCATTTTTTTCCCTTTTAGCCTAACTTTTATTATACCATATTCACTGTAGGTTAAATCTACGTCTGTGGCTACTTCAACGGGAAGTTTGATGTGAGAAGTCATTTCTTCTACTTCTTTTACATCGTTTTCGCATGAAAACAAAAATGTCCCGACTAAAAGTAAAGCCGGGACAAGTTTTAGGATGTGATAGGTTTTAGCTATCATTTATTTTTTAAATCTTACTGTAGTTGAAGCGTTAATCCAACATCCAATATTGTATGATGTATTTTCTTTAATACCAATAAAGAAACAATCTTCTTGTTTAGGGAAATAACCTGAATAGGATGCTATTTTGGCAGAAGCTTTACTCTTGATATTCTCATCATTAGACACAGAACGAGCTTTTTGATAGGTATCAACAGCTAAACAATAAACTAAGCCTTGAGAACAAGCATCTTCACCACAAGAAGAAGCGCTTGAAGCATACATATCTGCTATTAGCATATATGGCTCGCCAAATCCGTCTCTTAATGAAGCTGCTTTTAAAGCAGAAGTTCTTGCAGCCGCTTTAGAACCTTGACTAGCTTGCGCAAAAGCAAGGCCTAAGTAGTAATCTGCTTGTTGGTCAGTTCCTGCTTTTGATAAATCAATGGCTTGTTGGAAATACTTAACAGACTGTCCGTAATCTTTTTTCGCTAAAAACATTTTTGCTAAGTTATCTGCAGCGTCAGCAGATGGCTCAAGCTCAAATAATCTGATAGCGATTTTAGAAAACTCAGGATTATCTGTACAATCTTTTCTTTTTAAGAATTTTGCCATTCTTCTTAACCAGGCAGCATTGTCTTTATTTGCTTCATATTTTTCTTTTGCAATTGGTAAAAGCGTTTCACAGTCTAAATATTTTGAAGTAGATGCGATGATTCCGTCTATCGCTTTTTTATAGTTTTCTTTCTTTTTATCTTCTCCATTATTGATATTGTACTCAGCAATCTCAAGTGTTTTTCCGAAAGCATTTAACACATCTTCTTTTGTTTTTTTACCTTTTTCTTCACTTTCAATAATAGATCTCATGTAGAAATAAAGAACTCCAGGGTCTGCATCATTTCCTTCTAAATCCATAGATTTATCTAGTACTTCAAAAGCTTTGTAGGGTTCATTTGGACGATATTTCATCATATCCATTCCTTTTCTGCCTAATACATAGCCTTCTTGTCCGAAATGCACAATTCTTTGATCGTAAATCATTAAAATAGTATCCACAAAAGCATTTACTAACTCGCTGTTGTCTTTATTTTTTTTGATTTCTGCTTCAAAAATGTCTACACCATTTGTATAAAGGCTTTTTCTTGAAGCAGGGCATTTTGTATATGCTACTCTCCAGTACTTTTTTGCGGTAGGCAAATCGTTTTTAATGTAATCAGGATAGATAGCTAATGCTTCAATACATTTTACACTATCTTGAGGGGTTGCACCATATTTTCCTTGTGCGTTTGTTACAAAGTAACTTCCAATTAAAAGTAATCCTAAAACTAGCTTTTTCATATCATTTAAATTTAATCGTATTTTCTTTTGTTGAACCATTTGTCGTTTATTGTTAATCCTAGTGTGCCTTTTATATATTTTTCTTGTATTAAGTTGTTTTCTAACGTTCCTCTTTGTCCTAATTCAAATGCTAAGTTAAGCTTTGATAAAGTTTTTCGGAACGGTAAACCAAAACCAAAGTTTATGCCAAAGTCGGTTATGGAGGTATTATTGATGTTTAAAAAGCCTGTTTCATACTTTGCGCCTATTCTGTAAGTAATTAATCCTAAGTAAGATGTTCCTGCATCTGGCTTAGGAACAGGGATAATTTCAAAGCCTGCAGCCAGCCTGGAACTATTTTGAAATAAAATAGATTGGTTGAATACTGTAGCTGCCCACTGTTGAATTTGCATATCAACTCCAATTAACCAATGATTCTTTTTTTGAAGTGTAAAGCCTACACCAATAGTTTGAGGAAGTTTTACGGTATCTTTTTGTTCAGAAACGAAGTGCACGGTATCTTTAAATGCTTCAAAATTAGTGTTGCCGGTATAAGTTCTGGTAAGTTGAGAAAGCTTAGCGTTTAAATTAGATTGAGAGCCATAATATGCTCCAATAGCAAATGAATAATCACTTCTTTCAATACAGTTTTTTAAAGAGTCCTTTTTGGAGCAAGCTCTAAAATCTTTTTTATACTGAAAACCAAAATCAAAACCAATGTCGTTTACATTTATTCTTTCTGTTTGTAGAGTATTGTAAGCATTGGAAACATCCTTATAAACTAATCTCTGGCGATTAAATAAATCTCCGAAAATGTAATTAAAATTAAAACCGAATGCTAGCGTATTTGTAGTGTCAATAACAAAGTTGAATCCGCTTCCTAAAAAGAATCTATTTAACCCACCTGAACCATCAAAGCTGTTTTCAATTCGGCCAATTACATCCAGACTATCAGTGCTGGTGAAGTTATAGCCAATACTACTCATGGGTACTGCTCCAAAAGTTAAACCCCATCTATTAGCTTTTAAAGGCATACCAAAGGCTAAATAGTTAAACTGATTTAATGCATTTACTTGTGTTTGGCCATCAGAGGTATTCATCCATGTAGCTGTTCCTGTGAGTCCGGCTTCAAAGTTAGTTAACCAATAATAAGAGTATGTTGCCGGATTGTTAATATTTATATTAAGTGGGGAAGTCATTCCGTAGCTCAGGCCGCCTAGTGCTTTGTTGTTTGCAAAGTAATTTTTATTCAGGTCTCCTAATCCATACCTTGAGTAGGGAGAGTAAGAGTTGATTTGTGCAACAGTATTAAAGGCTAATACCAAAAAAACGCAAACACTAAGATGTTTTATTATAGAGTAAAATTTCATTTAGTCCTTTCAATACCAAAAATGGGTCTGCAAAGATGTTATTTTTTAATTCTTTTTCCAATTGTATTATTTGAGCATCTCCACCGGTGATGATTACCTCTAAACTAACTAATTGGCTTTTTATTTTATTTATGTAGGATGAAATTTCTCCGAGTATTCCATTAATAGTACCCGACAGCATACAATCTTCGGTTGTTTTTTCAATAAGAAAGGTATCAATTTTTGGAGGAACGGCAGGTAATTTACCCGTAAAATGATGCATGGCTTTTAATCTCATATTTAATCCGGGAGAGATGGCTCCTCCAATATATTCTTTATTTGCAGTAACTACATCATAAGTAATGCAAGAACCGGCATCAATAACTAAAACATTTTTAACTGGAAAAGTGGACATTCCTGCAACAGCTAAAGCTATTCTGTCTTGTCCTAGAGTAGGAGAGAGGTAGTTTAACTGAATAGGAAGAGGAGTTTCTTTAGCAAGAAAAAGTGTATTGAATTGTTGTAAAAACTCTTTCAATTCCTGATTTTCTTTACTTACATTAGAAACAATAATACGTGATGGCGATTTTTGTGAAATGTATTTTTTTAATTGACCATTAGTATTAAACTTTTGATGTTCAATTAATTCCGAATCATCAAACAAGCCTGTTTTTACTGAGCTGTTTCCTATGTCTATGGATAAATTCACAAAATAAGTTTAAGCTAAAATAACAAAAGCAACCGATAAGGTTGCTTTTGAGTGGTGCCAGCTGGAATCGAACCAGCGACACAAGGATTTTCAGTCCTTTGCTCTACCGACTGAGCTATGGCACCAGCAATAATGGACGGCAAATTTAAAAATTATTTTTATTCCACTAAATTTATTTTTAGTAGAGCAGCTGATGTGGGTAAATGCTGAGATGAAGTTTTTTAATTTCCTTGTAAAGTAATGCTTTTAGTTCTTTTATGTTTTGCTTTTTTTGAGCGGAAATAAAAATACAGGGAGTGGACATTTTTGCCATCCATGAGTTTTTCCAATCTTCTAACGTGTAATTCTCCTTCGTTTTTGGATTAATGTCATCTTCTTCTCTAGGAATGTATTCATAATTGTCAATTTTATTGAAAATTAGAATAGTGGGCTTGTCAATGGCGCCAATTTCCTTTAAAGTGTCATTTACAACTTGGTATTGTTCTTCAAAGTTTGGATGGGATATGTCAACTACATGCAACAAAATATCTGCTTCTCTCACTTCATCTAAAGTAGATTTAAAAGACTCTACTAAATCATGCGGTAATTTTCTTATGAAACCTACTGTATCTGTTAATAAAAATGGTAGATTATCAATTACTACTTTTCTCATGGTAGTATCAAGAGTAGCGAATAATTTATTTTCAGCAAATACATCTGATTTACTTAAAACGTTCATCAATGTTGATTTTCCAACATTAGTGTAGCCAACAAGTGCTGCTCTAATTAATTCTACTCTATGCTTTCGTTGAGTGGCTTTCTGTTTGTCAATTTTGGCTAGCTGTTCTTTTAAAAGGGATATTTTTTGCTGAATAATTCGTCTATCGGTTTCTATTTGTGTTTCTCCCGGTCCTCTCATTCCAATACCACCTTTTTGTCTTTCAAGGTGAGTCCACATTCGGGTTAGTCTAGGTAATAAATATTGATATTGAGCCAATTCTACTTGAGTTTTAGCGTGAGCAGTTCTGGCTCTGCTGGCAAAAATATCCAGGATAAGATTACTTCTATCTAAAATCTTTTTTTCTAGAAATCTTTCAATGTTTCTCAATTGAGAAGGGGAGAGCTCGTCATCAAAAATTATTAGGCTAATTTTATGCTCATCTACATAAGCTTTTATTTCTTCTATTTTTCCTTTGCCTACAAAGTATTTTGAATTTGGATGCTCAACTTTTTGTGTGAATTTTTTAACTGTAACAGCACCGGCAGTTTCGGCTAAAAATGCCAATTCATCCAGGTATTCTTCTAGTTGCTTTTCATTTTGTTGAGGCGTAACTAACCCCACCAAAATGGCTTTTTCAACTTCTTTAGCGGCTGTATATTGAAATTTTTGACTACCCATTAAAACCAACCTCTCTCTACCCAAGGAATTGCCCACAAAATAATGAGAATGGCAATCGTATAAAATATAGCAGGGAACTTATGCTTGTTTACATCTAATTCTGCTTTTTTAGACTTACTTCTACCAATGGTAATTAAAACAATAGCTATAACCATTGCAGCGATATGTTCTACTGTCCAAAATCTTAATGAAGGCTCTTTCATAGCTTCTGACATATTACTAATGCCATAACTTACAATACTACTCATTGAATAAACTACAATGCCAATTAATAATTGAACGTGTGCAGCAATCATTAAAAATAAATGAACTTTTTTATCGCCAGCAGTAAATGGTTTTTTACCTAACCAACCTGCATACGCTTTTATTAAACCAACAATTAATAACAATAATAAAACCCATCTTAAAAATGAGTGTAGATGTAATAGACCTGTAAACATATTATGGGATTAAATTTTGTACAAAACTATGAAATTTAGCGGTTAGAAAGTTGATAAATCTAAAGGTACTGAAAAATCTTTCTAAGTGGTTTAAACCATAAAGTGTAAAACCTAGGTTTAATGTTATTTATTTTCCATGCTTTTCTATCTTCCTTATTGGCATTTATTCTGTTTTTTATTGTTGCATTACTTTCTCCGCCAACTCTCATTTTAATGGTTACTTCGTTAAGGTAAGTGAGTTTAACCTTGTGTTTATGAAAAAAGCGAAGCATTAATTCATAATCTGCAGCTGTTTTAAAGTCAAGGTTGAAAGTGCCAAACTGATTATAGACATCTTTTTTTATGTAAACAGTAGGGTGTGGTGGCATCCAACCGTTTAAAAACATTCCGTATTTATACTCTCCTGATTTCCAATTTCTGATTATTTTATTGGTATTTTCTCTTGAAACATAAT